>ULWW01011065.1_pt1 | contig 22981 bp, 21 predicted proteins | sample 1960741 | NCBI WGS metagenome assembly ULWW01 (sample SAMEA4835823, study PRJEB28245) | human gut metagenome | biome: gut microbiome; material: fecal sample | place: Denmark | collected 2008
CATTTTCCGCCTAAATCGAAAGATTTGGGCGGATTTTGCTATATTTTTGCAACTTTTCACTACGTTTTTTGAGGTCTCAAAAAAGACCTCGTTGCTGAAAATCGGCGTTTTGCCAACTAAGCGACCAACTTTTTGGCAAATGGAAAGCCCGTAATCCCTTGCAGCGCAACGGATTGCGGGTTTTTATCTTTCCAACTGGCAATCAACTGGCGGTATACACGCGCTCTATTGCGATTGCCGCATCTTCGGAGGTCTTGCGTCCCTTGACATAGTATTTCAGGGTCATTGCGGGGGTCGTATGTCCTGCCTCTTTTTGAGCCAATTTTATATCGCCCGTTTGCTCATATACGGTGGTGTTTCCTTGCTGGCAGCTCCTTTGATTTTAATACGCTTGGATTTCAAGGGGCTTTTCGGCAACAGTCCATCTTCAACAGCGGCATCGAGTATCTGATTTAAGACTATACCCAGCTCTCAGAGCATCGAGCCTTGCTCGCGGAGCAGCTTTTGATGCGTTCGGCGAGGTGGAGGATGACTTTCTGCTCGGCTTCGGTCAGCGAAGGGAGGGGGCGATTTCTCACCAAGGAGGATTTCGTCCAGCGGCGCGTTGAAGCGGATCGCCATCAGCAAAATGACTTGAAAAGGTAATCTTTTGCCTTGCACTCCGCCTGCGTCTTGCCCAGGACATTCTTGATGATGCGCTTACCGGTTTCTGCGTTGTATCCTGCGGTGTAGCGGCCCTCCCAGCGGCCATCTGACCGCTTGCGGATATTGCCCTCGCCGTTGGCGCGTTTCTTGGCCATTAAATCAGCTCCTTGGCAGCAAACACAAATACCACAACTTTGCGCGGAAAGCTACCGTTTTTGAAATGATCTTTTTATTGTTTCCAGCAGCGCAAAATATGCGCCGATTTGCGTTGCTGCTTGGTGTCTGCCGGGTTAATAGAACTTCATTGTAAATCATCCCGAAATGTGTTATCTTCTTCACGGAAATATTCACGCGAAAGGGATTTTTTTATGCGCAAGATTCAATGCTGGTGCCGTACTAACGCTATGCTGGCCATTTCACTGCTGGCTGCGGCTGCAACGGCGTTCTTTGTTCCTCCCGACAGGGACTACTTAGGCTATTACGACCTCAAAACGCTTTCCTGTCTGTTTAGTGTTTTGGCGGTGGTAGGTGCTCTGCGAGACCTGCAGATCTTTTCCGCTCTTTCGCAGCGGATGGTGCACACCTTTTCCACGGTTCGGGGCGTATGTACAGCACTGGTGGTCATCACCATGTTCGGGTCTATGCTTCTGACCAATGATACCGCCTTGCTGACATTTCTGCCGCTTGGCTGGTTTGTCCTTTCCTCTACCGGTCAGGAAAAGCACGCCGCGCTCTTGTTCATTCTGCAAAACTGCGCCGCCAATCTCTGCGGGATGATCACGCCCTTCGGAAATCCGCAGAATCTTTATCTTTTCAGCTATTACGATCTTTCCGCAAAGATGTTCTTTTCGGCAATGCTGCCGCCCTTCATTCTGTCTACCGTTCTCATTCTCTTGTGTTGCCTGGCATTTCCCAAAGACCGGCTTTCCGTGCCGGAAGTGCAGGTCACAGTAGACTCCCGCCAGGCTGTCTTCTATGGCGGACTGTTCTGTTTAGCCGTTGCCATGGTGCTGCGGCTGGCACCCTATGTTCTTGGCCTGACTGTCATTGTTCTGGTACTCTGGTTTCTGGATCGTCACGCATTGAAGACCGTAGACTGGGGACTGCTGGCTACCTTCGCCGCTTTCTTCACCTTTTCCGGCAATCTTGCACGGATGGAATCGGTCCGGGTGCTGTTCGCCCGCCTTTTGTCCCACGGAACGATGCCGATCTCCGCGCTCACCTGTCAGATCATCAGCAATGTCCCTGCCGCCATTCTGCTCAGTCGCTTCACGCAGGATGCCCGCGCTCTTCTGGTTGGCGTCAATGTGGGCGGTGCAGGGACGCTGGTGGCTTCTCTTGCAAGCCTCATTACATTTCGGGAATATACGCGCCGTGTTCCCAATGGCGGAAAGAGTTTTCTTCTCCTGTTTTCCGGGATCAGCTTTGCATTTCTGGCGATTCTTTTGACTGTCATGTCCGTTCTGATGTAGTAAGCCGTTTCCAACAGAATGCGCTTTGGGAAAAGCCTTATTAACTTCGGCAGTGCAAAGCAAACAGCTTTGGGAAAAGTTCAGCCTGTTTTCGTTTTTGCTCATCATTCCCTCCAATCTGCCGTAAGGCACGCTTGTTTCTTAAAGAAACCTTAATCTTCCGCCTGCTTGTTTCTTAATCCCGCTTTTACTACCATAGAGGCAGAAAGAAACGAAAGGATGTGCCTCTATGGAGACCACGCTGCGCACCATCAACGCCGTTATCTCGGCGCTGTTTTTCATCTGCTACACCTACCAGTTCCTCTACATCCCCCTGGTGCTGGCCAAAAAGTCGAAGCCTTTGGCCTCTCCGTCCAAGGCCCACCGCTACGCGGTGCTCATCGCCGCCCGGAACGAGGAGAATGTTATCTCCGGCCTGCTGGACAGTCTGAGGGCGCAGACCTACGATATGTCCCTGGTCACGGTGTTCGTGGCGGCGGACAACTGCACCGACAGCACCGCCGCCATCGCCCGCGCCCACGGCGCGGTGGTATACGAGCGCTTCAACCAACTGAACGTAGGCAAGGGCTACGCCCTGGACTTCCTGCTCCAGCACATCGGCGCGGACTACCCGGCGGACTTTGACGGCTACTTTGTATTCGATGCCGACAACATCCTCGCCCCGGACTACATAGAGCGGATGAACGAGATGTTCTCCAACGGCCACGAGATCGTCACCAGCTACCGCAACAGCAAGAACTTCGGCGGCAACTGGATCAGCGCCGGATACGCTCTGTGGTTTCTGCGGGAGAGCCGCTATCTCAACGGTGCGCGCACCCGCTTGGGCAGCAGCGCCGCCGTGGGCGGAACGGGCTTCCTGTTCTCCCAGCGCATTTTGAACGAGAGCCACGGCTGGCGCTTCTACCTGCTCACCGAGGACATCGAGTTCTCTGTATACCACATTCTCCGGGGCGAGAAGATCGCCATCTGCGAAAGTGCCGTGCTCTATGACGAACAGCCCACCGATTTCCGCCAGTCCTGCCGCCAGCGCCTGCGCTGGGCCAAGGGCTACGTGCAGGTGTTCCTGCGCTACGGCGGCCAGCTCCTCCGGGGCGCGGCCCGGGGCAGCTGGAGCTGCTTTGATATGTCCATGTCCATCCTGCCGGCCTTTGTCCTCACGTCCCTGTGCCTGCTGGCCAACATCACGCTGACGATACTGGGGCTGATGCAGGGCGCAGGCGTGTGGTTTGCCCTCCGCTCCCTGCTGGAGTGTATGGGCAGCATTCTGGCCACGCTGCTGGTGCTGGGCGGCATCACCACCGTCACCGAGTGGCACCGCATCCACGCCACCACCGCGCAGAAGCTGGTCTATACCCTCACCTTCCCCCTGTTCATGCTGACATACCTGCCCATCTCTTTGGCGGCGCTCTTTATGAAGGTGGAGTGGAAGCCTATCCACCACTCTGTCCGCCTGAGCGCCGTCCCCACACCCATGCTGAAAAACTGAGGGCTTGCCCTGTATGAATAAAAGAGGTATGATGTGCTTGAATATATACTCAACCACAGGAGGCCGCCATGTATACCATTCTTGTCGTCGATGACGAAAAAGATATTGTTTCCGCTCTGGAGATCTATCTCAAGGCCGAGGGCTACCGCGTTCTCACCGCCTACAACGGCCGGGAGGCCCTGTCCGTGGCTGCCCGGGAGGACGTGCACCTCATCCTCATGGACATCATGATGCCCGTGATGGACGGCCTGACCGCCATGGCCCAGCTGCGGCAGACCAGCAACGTCCCCGTCATACTGCTGACGGCCAAGGGTGAGGACACTGACAAGGTGCTGGGCCTGAACGTGGGCGCAGATGACTATATCACCAAGCCCTTCAATCCGGTGGAAATGCTGGCCCGGGTGCGCTCCCAGCTGCGGCGCTATCTGCATCTGGGCGGCGGGCAGGTGCAGCCCTCCACTCTGGTCATCGGCGGCATCTGTCTGGACGACAATGCCAAAATCGTCACCGTGGACGGCGACACAGTGTCCCTCACCCCCAAGGAATACGACATTCTCCGCTTTCTCATGCAGAACGCCGGCACGGTGTTTTCCCCCAGCGAGATCTACCGCCGGGTGTGGGACGATATGCCCCTCAACGCCTCCGGCGCCATCGCCGTGCACATCCGCCACCTGCGGGAGAAGCTGGAGATCGATCCCTCCGATCCCCGGTACATCAAGGTCGTGTGGGGCAAGGGCTATAAGATGGAGGGACGACTGACATGAAAGCATGGCTGAACGCGACCTGGGCCAAGCTGGCCGCCTTCTTTCTGACGCTGCTCTTCGGCTTGGCCACCGTTCTGGGCGGCTTGGGCATCGGCATTTTGGCCTACAACAATGTATTCCTGGACAGAGGCGAGTCCCTCCGTCAGGGGCTGTATCAGGAGCAGTGCTACAGCGCCATCGACGTGGCCAACAGCTTTATCTGCGGCCAGCTGGACAGCGTAGGACTGATGGACCGGTCGTATTACTACTCAAGCACGGATACCTCCACCACCGTCGCCTACGACCCGGAGGCCGCCCAGCGGCTGCTGGACGACCTGCCCCGGCTGTTCGCCGAGGAGTTCCCCCGGGAATCCTCTGCCTGCCAGCTCAACGTCTTTGACCCCGACAGCGGCGAGGTGTGGTTCTCCAACTTCGATCTGACAGGCGGCGAAAAGATCCTCTATACCGCGCAGAGCACCTTCACCTATCATCTGGTGGACGGCGGAGCATACCCGTTCGATGACCCCATCGCCATCTCCGCCACCCTGCTGGAAAAAAGCGGCCAAGCCCCCAGCTATTCCTACCTGGTCTGTTCCTGGCTGCTGGAGCACACCGGCCTGACCATCTTCCTCACCGCGCTTTTCGCGGCGCTGACGCTGCTCTGTTTCTGCTTCCTCATGACCTCCTGCGGCCACTGGCAGGGCAAAGACGGCATCCACCTGACATGGCTGGACAAGATACCCGCCGACGTGTGGCTGCTCGTCCTGCTGTGCCTGTTTTGCATGGGTTGGAATGCTTTCTATTACGAGTGGGGGCGGATCTTTTTCTGCGCGGCGCTGACACAGCTTCTCCTGCTGTTCCTGTGCGCCTTTTCCGCCCAGTGTAAGGCCGGGACGGTGCTGCGAGGCTCGCTCATCGCCCGGTTCATCCGCCTGGTATGGCGCATCATGAAGGCCACGGGCCGCGGCCTGTACCGCATCGCCAAGGGCCTGCCCCTGATGTGGAAGACCGCGCTGGTAACGCTGGCGCTGGTATTTATTGAATTTATCCTCTTTATACAGGATTATTACGGCACTCGCGCAGCACCGTTCCTGCTGCTGAAGCTCCTGGAGCTGCTGGCCATTCTGTATATCGCCCTGAGCCTGCGTACTCTGCAAAAGGGCGGCGAAGCCATGGCCGACGGCGACTTCTCCCAAAACATCGACACCAGGCTGCTCATCGGTGACTTCAAGCGCTACGGCCAGCGCATGAACGACCTGCGCTCCGGCATAGAGCAGGCCGTGCAGGAGCAGACCAGGGCCGAGCGCATGAAGACCGAGCTCATCACCAACGTGTCCCACGACATCAAGACCCCCCTGACCTCCATCGTCAACTACGTGGACCTGCTGCAGAAGGAGGACGTGCAGTCTGAAACTGCCCGGGAGTACATTGCTGTGCTGGATCGTCAGAGCCGCCGCCTGAAGAAGCTGACGGAGGATCTGGTGGAGGCGTCCAAGGCGTCCTCCGGCGCGCTGCCGGTAGATCTGCAGCCCACGGACGTCTCCGTGCTGTTCGACCAGATCGTGGGCGAATACCAGGACCGGCTGGCCGACTGCCGCCTGACGCTGGTAGCCCGCCCGCCGGAGCAGGCCGTCTCCGTCTATGCCGACGGCAAGCTGCTCAGCCGCGTCATGGACAATCTGGTGAGCAACATCTGCAAATACGCCCTGGAGGACACCCGGGTCTACGCCGTGGCGGCCTGTGACGAGGAGCATGTGACCATCAGCTTCAAGAACGTCTCCCGCGCTGAGCTGAACATCTCCCCCGATGAGCTGATGGAGCGCTTCGTCCGGGGTGACGCCTCCCGCCACACAGAGGGCAGCGGCCTGGGCCTGTCCATAGCCGGCAGTCTGGTGCAGCTCATGGGCGGTACATTCCATCTGTCCATCGACGGCGACCTGTTCCGCGCCGACATCACCCTCCCCCGGGCATAACGCCGGGCAGAACGGCAATACGGAGCAGGCAGGAGCGCACAGAGAAAATCTGTGCGCTCCTGTTGCTTTTTCGGGAGAAACATGGTAGGATAAGCTGTCTTTACATTTCTCCTCCCGCCGTGGTATAATGGCAGAAATTGAATATCCGGGTGTGGCTCAACTGGTAGGGCGCGACATTTGGGTGAATACGACCAGCCGGATAAATAAACTGAATAACCGGGTGTAGCGCAGTTGGTAGCGCGCTTGATTTGGGAGCGTGTAACACCCCCGGGGAGATCGAAAAATTCGAAATCCCGGGAAGCCTTGTAAACACTGGGGCTTCCGGCATTTACCTTACACCGCATTTTACTCGAACATGGGCCTTTGACCACATGTTTGACCACAACGGCAGAAGCCTTTTCTTCCCCCGCTTTTTATGGTATAAATGCAATTATTTAATATCCGGGTGTAGCCCAGGGGTAGGGCGCTTGCCTTGGGAGCAAGAGGCCGCGCGTTCGAATCGCGCCACTCGGACCAAACGAAAAGAAGACAGTATCTTTACTGCCTTCTTTTTGTTTGGTTTGCTTATCATTGCTCCCTTAACAAATTGAGAAAACTGTTCGGGTAATTTTGAAGGAAGGATACAATACTATCTATCATCTTATCAGAATAAAAATATATCTCACAGTTCTTAAACTTATGCATTTCTGTATAATCAGGATTTTCGTTCACTTTAAACTTTTTACAGAACATGCGAAAAAAGTACGCCGAAAAATCGCATTTCTTGCCATCAGCAGATATTGAAATGTCAGCAATTCGTCTGTTAACTTCTTTAATACATGCGTTTCTGCTATACCTAAATACACAGTCTTCGTCATTAAGGCAAAAATACTCCATTAAGTTTTTGTAATACTCTTGGCCCACTGTTTGTAGCCCCCGGGATCCAAGTTGCTTTCGTAATTCACGTGCTAGAACAGTTGGGGGTTCACTCATTAGATTATTTTTCCTTGCAAAAAAATAGAAAAACTTCAAGATATCGTATGAACCAATATAGTCTTTATGCAAATGCTCGTCAATCTTAATTGCAGTTCTATATATTAAGGCAAAATAATCTTTTAGCGCTTGAGAAGAAATCCGAATTGGATCAATAGGTTCCGGAGAAATTGTGCTCTCGTATTCCTCTTTTTTTCTTGCAATAAAGTGCGCTATGTTGTTTCTTTTTATTCTTAACTCATCTAATTTGCAAATATCTGTTTGAAATGGTAATGTGTTAAAAAACCGCCTATAATTCCCGGCTCTCTTTATCCAGTCCCCACTGCAAACACTTTCTATACTGTCCTTAAATAAGTATTCTTTGCTTTTAAACTCTCCATATCCATTCTTGGATTTTAGCAAAAAGACTCCGTCAATTTTATCGGGACAACCTAAAATACATGCTGGTTTTGATTCAAAAGCCAAGGACACAACGGTTCGCAAATAGGTTTCAAAACATGAGCTTAATAACATTATTATGTTTAAACGAGTGTAGTTCCCAAACTCTCGAAAACTAGCTTTCCATTCCGAATAAGTGTTAGCTACTCTTCGATCATCTTCATCGGAAATCAAGAAATATTTGCGAGGATCTTCTGCTTCGTTTTGAAGGCCCTCTAGCGCCCTTTTTTCAATTGTGCTTGCAGCAGGAACATATGCCCAATATGCATCATTTATCTCAGTAAAATGCTTATGAAACAAACTAAATGGAATCGTATGTTCAAAAGGTGATGTCCATCGTACATCTATCATTATTCTACCTCCTATAACAAGTTCGGATGTGAGAGCTCTGGAATCTGCTCGGCAAATACTTCGCGCTTGGTATGGTATTACTTACTCCATCGGTTTTTCCAGTAAATCCTCCATCGCACAACCGATCACACGCGACAGCTTATACACCGTCTGCGCCTGGGCTTTATCGATATCGTTGACACGCTGCTCGTACATTTGGATGGATCGAAGACTGACGCCGGATATCTTCGCAAGCTCCGCTTGGGAGAGTCCGCGGCTTTCCCGCAGCTTTTTCAGCCTGCACTCCGGCAGGGTTGCTGCACACCTTTCGTCCATTGCCTCGATGAATTTTGAGACGTCCATCTCGTGGTATACCGAGTACATGGGGATGATTTCGGACAGTTTCACATGCTCAAAGATATCCTTGAAACGCTTTCCGCTGTACCACTGAAACTCTGCCAACGCCCAGCCGGCCCAATACTCAGGAGAAAGCCCTTCGGCATATCGTGGCTCGGGCAGCTTTTTCTTTTTATAGGTCGCTTCCACGACGACCCTTGCAAGCTCAATGCCGGACATACCTGCAAGGATCGCCGGGTTGCCCCGCTCAAACTGTTCGGCATACCGGGAGGAGAGAAAGATGGATGCGACCCAATCCGCTTTCATGCCACAGTCGTTGATCAGATAATCGAAAAACTGTGACAGGCGATCCTTGGCGTCACTCAAATAAAATTCGCTGTATGCGTGGGTCATCGTTTGCCATCTCCTCTCTCAGAATATCCAGCACAAAGATATCATCTCGATAGGATCTGCTCTTTGCAATCTCGGCCACATAGGTCTGCCTTGCATTCGCGTCCCGTTCAAAAAACTTCGGGTAATAAATCGTTTTATCTACCGGCTCTGCGTCAATGAAGCGTATCTGCTTGAATGCCTTTTCAGATTCAAGGACAGTTTGCAGTCCGAGTTTGCCCAGCGTTAATGCTCTGTTCAGGCTGCGCAGGGGCAAGGTGTTTCCCACGAAGGATTCCGCATACTGGAAATAGGAATCGTTTGCACGGTAACCTACGATGACATCGTATGAAATGGTGTCGATTGCAAAATGCTCAATCAGATACTCTCTGGCGTCAATTGCAATCGGCGAGCGCAGACGGAAGGTCCTGTTTTTCAGCAGAATTGCGATCCAGTTCAGAACAGTATGGTTGCCGTGTGACAGATTCAAGATACGGAGTCCATCCGCATCTAACTCATAACGATTTACAAAACCGTCCTTTTGGTTCTTACATGCCCATTCCTTTGCCATATCCTCGATCCGGGTGCAATAGAATCCTCGCCCGTAATCATTATGAATATTTCCCTGTGAAAGCTCCGGCGCTTCAACAATTTGATTGCTTCCGTGAAATAGAGTGATATTTTCCATGGCAGTTTTCTCCTATCATTGGGATGATACATCTGAATTATATCATTCCAATGATAGTTTGTCAGCGGTCATTAAGAAAAAGAAACCGTATTTCTTTGTCTACTGTGTCGCAGATTTTGCGGCTCCACTATTTTGAGGTCATCCCCATTTTGCAGGGATGACCTCCTTTGCTGGACATCTTATCTCCCAGCAGTTATCACCTCTTTCATCTGCCGCTTTTCCTCCTTGATCTGTTCCCGCACCTCGGCGATCATCTGCTCTAACAGCACTTCGCACTCTGCTTTCGTCTTTGCGTAGACGGTGTGGACCTCGCGTTTGCCCTGAGCGTTGGTGGGCGAATAGCGGCCTTCGAAGAGGTGGTCGTTCAGCTCATAGATTCCACCGGTGCCGGGCTTGCGCACCTTGCCCTTGTACGGGGCGAACGGTGGGCTTACGGGCGGTTTTCCGTCTTCGGCGGGAAGTTGGTCCCCTAGCGTTTCGTGGGACTCGTACGCCTCGCTGTGGCCGATACTGCGCTCAATCTTCTGCGCCGCCTGCCGCTGCATGGCGCCGGTGATGTGGCTGCAGATATCGATGGTGGTCGCTGAGGAGATATGTCCGATGATGGCAGAGAGCGTTTTCACGTCCATGCCGTGCTCCAGGGCGGTGGTGGCGAAGGTGTGGCGCAGATCGTGGAAGCGAATGTCCTTGCACTGTGCCCGTACCAATACTTTTTTCATCTTTCGATAGACGCTCTGCGGATCCAGCGGAGCGTCTTCTTTTACCGGCGAGGGGAACATCCAGCGCGAGTCCGTCCGCTCCCTCAGCTCCCGCAGCACAGCCAGCACCGCGGGAGGCAGGATCACGACCCGGTCAGAACTTTTCGTCTTCGGCGCCGACTCGTGAAGCGCACCCGCCACGTGGATCACCTGCCGCTGAATATGGAGCTCGCCGGTGCGCAGATTCAGATCGTCCCACTGCAAGGCGCAAATCTCGCCGCGACGCATACCGGTCGCCAGCTCGAGGAGCATCATCTCGTAGAAGCCGTCCTCCTTCGCCTGGATCAGAAATCGTTGCATCTCCTCGTGGGAGAGCACCTGCATCTCCCGCGCCTTCTTCGGCGGCAGCTTGTAGCCGATGGCGGGATTCACGCGGATCAGCCCCTCGGTCTTCGCCTTCTCCAGCGCGATCCGGCAGGTGGTGTGACAGGAGCGTACCATGCGATCCGACAGGCCGGGGCCGTAGAGATCGCGGCGGATGCGCCGCCCGTTCCGTTTCAGCTCCGCGTAGAACTGCTGGAGGTCGCTCTGCGTCAGCTTGTTCAGAGGGATTTTATCGACGTGCGGAATGATGTGATTGTAGATCCGATCCTCATAGCACTGCTGCGTCGTGATCCGCAGGCCGGGCTTGGACCAGGTCTGATACCACAGGTCGATCCACTCGCCGAAGGGCATGTCCGACTTCGCCCTGCCGGTGACGACACCGCATTTTACTTTGAGTTCTTCCAGCTTTTCCTGACAGACGGCCTTGGACACGGCGGTGACACTTTTCGTGATGGGAGCGCCCTTCTCGTCGTAGCCAACAACGATGCGCCCTTCCCAGCGCCCGTCTTTTCTTAATCGGAGCGTTCCTTCTCCGGACTTTCGCTTCTTTCCCACGGTTTCAACTCCTTCCCGAATAGTTCTTTCATGAAATCTCCCACAATGACCGAGGCATTCTTCTGCATGTCCGTGGTGACGTGGGTATAGGTGTCCAGCGTGAAGCTGGCGTTGGTGTGACCGAGGATACTCGAGAGAGTTTTTGCGTCTACGCCGCTGCGCATGGCATGGGTGGCGAAGGTGTGGCGCAGATCGTGGAAGCGAATGTCCGGCAGCCCCGCGCAATTGAGGATCACCTTCAGCCGATGATACGCCGCGCTGGGCGCCGTCGGTTTCTCCGGCTCCAGCAGACTGGGGAAGATCCATTCGGTCAGCGCCGTCTTGCGCCGCTCCTTCAGCACGTGGAGCGTACTGGGCGGCAGTAGGATCGTGCGCATTCCTTTTTCGGTTTTCGGATTGCCTACCTCCAGCGCGCCGCCGGGAATCGAATGAATGGAGCGGCATATCTTCAGCGTTCCGCTTTCCTCGTCGAGGTCGCACCACTTGAGCCCGCAGATCTCGCCGCGGCGCAGACCCGTGGTGATCTCCGTGTAGAAGAAATCATACCACAGCGGCTCGGCACGGATCGCTTCCATGAATCTGTCGAGCTGCTCTTCGTTGAGGATTTTCATAGGCGGTTTGTTGAGCTTGGGGATCACCGTTCCGTCCGTCGGGTTCTGCACGATCAGCCGGGAGCGCACCGCCGCTTCCATGATCTCATGGAGCAGCATGTGGACGCCGCGCACGGTGGCGCTGGCAAGTTGGCGCTCGCTTCCGTCGCTGGCTTTGTATGTCTTCCGACCCAGCGCATTATAGAATTTCTGCACGTCCCGCTGCGTGATGGAGCGGAGCATCTTGCTTCCCAGCGCAGGCTTGATGTGATGACGAACGTCGCTGCGATAACCGCGGACGGTACTCTCGCGTAGCGTCGGCTCAGCGTAAGACGCTAGCCACTGCTCGATCCACTCCGAGAGCGTCACGTTGCCCTGCTCGCTCAGATCTGCGCCGCGGTAGCAGTCGATGGCGCCGTGGAGCTTCGGCATCAATTCCTTTTGCGTCTTTGCGAAGACGGATTTGTAGATCGGCGTGCCGTCCTCCTTATGTCCGATGACGATACGGCCCTCCCAGCGGCCGTCTTTTCTTTTGCGGACAAGCCCGTCACCGTCCGGTCTTTTTCTTGCCATTGCATTTCACCTCTTTTCGCAACACAAACACATACCACAACACTTTCAGAATATCCAGCGAGAATCGCCTTGTCTCCGAAAAAGATGGTAGGCGTCGGTATATGGCGCCGTGTTTTTCCTTGATTCACGGGCGATTCCGGCGTTTACGGCACCGTATTGCGGCACCATCTCCGCAAATACGGCACCGTAAAATCATCGTGTCTGAAAGTGCCGGAAAGCCTTGTGCGGTCGGCGTTGCCGTCCGCTGTGAACCGAGGCCGGTGCCGGTTTACGGCACCGCCTCTTTCACCTGCTTGATTTTCGACCCTAGCCTGCTCGCTCCCGTTTGCGGTCGAGCTTGGCGAGCTTTTTTCGGACCTTCTCCTGGTCTTTGACTGCTTCGAGCTGCTGCATCTGCTGCTCGTAGAAGTGCCGGAGTGCTTCCTCCACCGGGCGGATCGTATAGAGGAGAGTCCCGTTTCGCTTCTCGCCGCGCTTGGTGACAATCTCGGTGTTCTCCGTCGTGATCAGCCGTTTTTCCCGCAGACCGTTCACATGCTTCGCCACCGTGTTCGGCGAGAGGTGAACGAATTTCCCGATGGTCCTGTAGCTTGGGTGGCACTGGTGCGTCTTGCGATCCTCGCAGCGCATCAGGTAACTGTACACTGCCAGCTCGCCCGGCGTGAGGCCCAGCAGAAAGATTTCGTTGGGCAGCGGGAAATAGTTTTTGATCGGATCGCGTTTGGGATAAGGATAGTAGTCGCTCATGCCGCACCTCCGAAGTCCCGCTCGAACTGTATGTCCGTCAGCGTATCGCCGTGGATCACGCAGGCGAAGATCAGTTCTGCCAGATGATCCACCGTGGTCAGCTCCTGCGAGAGAACGAAGAAGTTGACTGCCTCGTCGAGATGCTCCGGCATCATCCGGAGGATCATCGTGCGTCGGATCTGTTTTCTACCGTAGCTCTTTCCGAAGAGAAAGATCACGTCCTTCTCCCACAGCAGAAGCATCGCTGTATGCGCCATGCGCTTCATTTCGGGCGACGGGAACACCGCGTCACGGGACGGATGGAAGTAGCACTCCCGCAACAGCCGTAGGAAGGTGAGATCGGTTCGGTAACAATTCATCTCCGACGCCTCACTTTCCCACGTTCTGTTCCACCCACTCGCGGAACTTTTCTCTGGGCACCACGAGCCGCGTCCCGATTTTCAAAACCGGAAAATCCTTCTCGTGCATCAGCTCGTACATGCCGGAGATGGAGATCCCCAGCAGTTTTGCCGTTGTTTCCGCGTTGAGGAACAGCGGCAACTCATCGTAAGATTTGTAGGATGAATTCTTCATGTTTTGTCCTCCTTGTTTTTTGGATTTTCATACCTGCATCAGGTATGTATGGCGCTGCCGCTGTCTGTGCGGACTGTCTACGATGAATCAAGAAACCCTTTTCGGTGTTTCACGTTATCACGTTCCTTTGTTTTTGAAATGTATTTGTATGTAGCCGTGCGCTCGCACTCGATTGAGATGAGAAACAAAAAACACCGGAAGAATTGAGTGCTCAACTGGACGCAGTACATCCACGAGTTCTCAACTTCTTACGGTGCTTGGCAGTCTGATCTTTCGATCTCCTCCGCTTGCGCGATTGAAAGTCGATGATATTCAGTTGGAAATAGTAACGCCGGATTCCTCCGTCCAGTTACAGAATGATTATAGCAAACCATTCTTCGTTTTGCAAGAGCCGCGATCTGAGGTGATAGCATTTGGCGTCACCTCGAGCGTATGTTTATTATAACGGCAGATCGTTTTTTGTCAAGGCCTTACAGAACAGTTGTGAAAAGGTGGGCGAATTGGCGCCCACCTTTTACGTTTTTGATAGAGGTTACGTATCACCTCAGCCTATTTCTTTGTCTATTGCAAGGCAGTTTTTTGAATAGCACGAGAGAGCCAACTTGCTTTTTCGTGCAGATTCTCGCTTTGTCAACTAGCTTTTTCGTGATTTTGCCTTGGCGGCACAGTTTGATGGTAACCAACGATGGATTAGATTGTCTTGCGGATATAGTAAGTGGATCGTCCACCGCCGCGCTTTTCGATCTCGCCGTTGGCGCAGATCGCTCTCAAATGGCGTTCAACCGACGTGGCGCTCATAGAAGTGACAAGCTCGGCGATTTCGGCTTTCGTGAACTTTCCAATTCTCGTTTTCACGGCGTTGCGCACGGTATCCAAGGGAGACGTAGCAACGAGCTCCATCCGTTCTTCAAAATCACGGTATGCCGCGATGATTGTTCCCAACAGGTATTTGATAAATGCGGTTGGATTGTCCTTGCCCTCGTGCCAGCTGGTCTGCGAGGCTTCCAGCGCGTCATAATAGCTCTCTTTTGTGCGTGCGATCTTGGCTTCCAGAGAGATATACTTGCCGATCTCATACCCGCAGCGATAGAGCAGCAGCGTCGTCAACAGACGCGACATTCTGCCGTTACCGTCGATGAACGGATGAATACAGAGGAAATCGTGGATAAAGCACGGGATGATCAACAGCGGATCCACCTTGCCTTCACCGACGGCAAAGTTGTACGCATCGCACAGCTCGCGCATCGCCTCCGGCGTTTCATATGGTGCCAAGGGTGTAAACAGCGCATAGGTCCTTCCGTCCGCCGTGGTCGCACTGATATAGTTCTGCACGTTCTTGAAGGAACCGCCGAAGGCGCTGTCGGTATGGCTGAACATGATCTTGTGAAGCTGAAGGATATAGTTGGGCGTCAGCGGGATATACTCGAAATTCTCATGCACCGTGTTCAGCGCGTCGCGGTAGCCTGCGATTTCTTTTTCGTCGCGGGTGCGCGGCGTCGTCTTCTCGCTCATGAGCTGCCGCAGGCGCGTATCCGTCGTGCGGATTCCCTCGATCTCGTTGGAGGATTCCGTACTCTGGATCTTTGCAATCTCAACCAGCTTCTCAACATCGGCAGGTTTTTGCCGCAAGTATAACATCTGTTTTCCCTTCAGCTCATGGATCTGGGAAAGATATCCTACAATCTCATTGTCCCAGGCCTTTTCTTTCAGAAAGCTATAATCAAATCTCCGCATTTTACTCACCCCCGCCGTTATTCTCGTCAATTGTATCATATATGGCGAGAATAGTCAAGCCTTTGAGGTAATTATTCTTTCGACTGCCTTTGAAGTATTTCACTGATTTCTGCCTAAAAACTGCGCTTTCTACAGAATTCAAGGCGGAAAACGTTGCTTCGGTTCTTGTTCTCCCGGCTGTAAAGAAACGCAAAAAACACACCGACTTTTTCATTCTGCCTCTGGACATAAAAAAGGGCCCTGAAGGAGCCGATCGACCACTCTGAAGCCCGATTTTAAAGATGTGATGCAGAAAGACGGCGTTTGGCATCTGCCGCTTTACATGGCGATGTTTCTTTGATACAACAAGAAAGATCAGCATACCGCCTGTGGTCATCTGCACCGCAGGCGGTATTTTCATCTTTGGCTTGAAGCCGCGCTCCTGTGTTTTCCGAGGTTTGTCCTACATTTTGGGGCAAACCTCTTTTCTGTCGGTCGATAGATTTGCTTTGATGACGGATTTGTATGGAGTCGAACTCTTGGGACGAGATCTATTCTTCGAACTCTCCCCACTTGTCGCTGCCGTCCAGCACCTCCAGCATGATTCTGGCTCCAAGCCGGAACCCACAGACGAACACCTCGCACTCGTTGAGATCGTTCAGCTCTGACTGATTGTCCCGCAGCTTTTCCAGCACCTCTTTTGCTTTCTCCGAGAGCAGCGGCGCCAGCTCCTCTTCGTTCTGCAGGATCAGCTTGCCCAGGTTCCACAGGCGGTCGACCTTCTCCACGCTCCGCTCGCCGGGCGTCACGTTGCCTTACCACAGTTCTTCCAGAATCTTCATCTCATACCTCCGCATAGCAAGAGGGCGGCTCCGCGTCGGTCATGCCCGACACAAAGTCGCCCTCGGTTTTCATATGTTTTCGAAACTGGAAACGGTTTTTGACCGCGAAACTGCATCTATGGGGTTTAATGAACTCATAAACCTCGTCAAAGAAATCAAAGAGTATGCAGATATCTTTAAGAAGTATATCCTTGATTTGGAAAAAGCCTTAGAAGATGAGCAAGATCTATACTTCCGCTATGATGATAAGATTCGAGGCCTGTTGCTTATCCTTCAAAAATTTGGCATACAGATGTTTTATCCCTATGTCATTATGAGGCTGAAAGAAGTAAATCAGAATGAATCTGATCCTCAGCTAAGAGAAGACTTCCAGATTCTTGAGTCTTTTGTTGTTCGAAGAAAGCTTTCGCCTAAAGGAACTCATGATTATACGAGCAAGTGCTACGAGATAATCAAACATAAAATTGGAGTCTTGATTCAAAGCGACCTGGGCAATAGGGATGCTGGACTGACGGATGCTGATATTAAACGATATCTGTCTAACACAAAAGATGATACTGCAAAGATGGTTTTGTTCTGGATTGAGTTACGTAGGCGTAGAGGAGACGCCTATGACATTAATGCGCTGGAGTATAATTACACGCTCGAACATATTATGCCCAAGAAATGGAAAACGCATTGGTCGGAAGTCCCCATTGTCGACGGTAAGACAGTATATGACAAGGATTCCGATGATGGTATCCATTATCGTGACAGTATGATTCAGTCCATTGGCAACAAAACTCTGCTAAAAAGTAGCCTGAACTCTGCAGTAAAGAATGCAGACTTTATGACAAAAATCAAAGGTATTGATGGGCGCCGGCCAGGCTATGATCAGCACACAGCCCTAATGCTTACTCGCGATTTGGTTGCTAAATCCCAGACAGATCAGAATTGGGATGAAAAACATATTTCAGATCGCACGAATCAGCTTTTTGGTGAGTTCGTTCAGATTTGGCCGTCATTTGCCGACAGAGTTCAGGTTTCAGCGCCAATAAGCGATGAAGACCCCAACATAGATCAGTTCACGCAAGAACAACTGTCCGATGCCGCGCTACTGGCAGAGATTTTGTGAACAATGAGATGCATAGTATACAACAAACTTGTTCGTGACTACATCCCGGAAATCATAGAATCTTCCGGCAAATTCTGTACAACAGAAACTTTGTCCGCCGAAGAATATCTCCGGATGATTGATGTCAAGCTTGATGAAGAGCTCGCAGAATACCATAAGGATCAGAATATCGAGGAATTAGCCGATCTTCTGGAAGTGATACGAGCGGCGGTAATTGCTCGCGGTTATACGATAGAAGATCTGGAACAGGTACGCGCAGAAAAAGCCGCCAAACGTGGCGGCTTCGAGAAGCGGATTCTGCTGAAGGAAGTATACGAGGACTGAGGTGAGCAACCATGCCTGAATACAGATCAGCCTCTGGCAGCGCAGCCGAGGATCTGTTCATAGACCTTTTCGCGGATACCTTCGGGGCAGAAAAAGCCGGGTATCTGTACTCACAGTACCCGTTTTACGACATTTATCAGAAGGCCCGCTTTGCCGACTTCGTGCTGGAAAATGGTGCGACCCGCGTCGCCATTGAGATCGACGACGAGGCATCCCACAACCCGCGGTTGGTATCGCAGGACAAGTTCTATGACGATCTGCTGAAACAAAACAGCATGATTCATCTTGGCTGGGATGTGTACCGCTGGGCGGTTCGGCAGATGCAGAAGCAGCCGGAAACTGTGAAGGACGAACTGCGTGTATTTCTCGGCAGCGATCCGCGGTTCAAGGAGATTGAGGACTATCTGCCTGCCCAGCAGGGCCGGGCGCTGAAAGCCGATCAGCTGGAGCTGCGGGAATATCAACAGGAAGCGCTAGTTGCGTTGGAATCCATGCGGCAGAACCGGGAGACCATCGCCCTTCTTTATCACGCCACCGGCACCGGAAAAACCGTTACAGCCGTCATGGATGCCAAGCGCTGCGGCGGCCGAGTTCTTTTCGTGGCCCATACCATGGAGCTGGTCAACCAGGCATACAACACCTTCCGCGATCTATGGCCGGAGGCAAGCGTCGGCAAATATGCAGACAACCTCAAGGAGCCCGACAACCACGTGGTGTGCGGCAGCATCCAGAGCGTCGCTCTGAATCTGGATCAGTTCCGGGAGGATGACTATGATTACCTGATCATCGACGAGGCCCATCACGCATCCGCAGATACATATCAGAAGGTTCTGGCCTATTTCAAGCCGCAGTTCACCCTTGGGCTGACCGCTACGCCGGAACGTGCGGATGACGTCAACATCCTGGAGATCTTCAAGAATACGGCGCACAAGCTGGACATTCAGACGGCCGTGGAGATTGGGGCCCTGGTACCGGTCCGTTGCATCCGAATCCATACCAACATCGACATGACTAAGGTGCGCTTCAACAGCGTCCAGTACAACATCCGCGATCTGGACGTGAAAATCTGCGTGACCGAGCGCAACCAACTCATTGTGGATACCTGGCTGGACTATGTGAAGGACAAGCGCACCGTCGTGTTCTGCGCCTCCGTGAAGCACGCCGAGCAGATTGCGGAGCTGTTCCGGGCGGCTGGCGTCGCTGCGATTGCGGTTTCGGGCAGCATGAAAACCTCCGAGCGCAACGAGCAGCTTGCCAGGTTTGCCGGCGGGGAGGTCAAGGTGCTCTGCGCCTGTGATCTTCTGAATGAGGGCTGGGACTGCCCGCAGACGGAAGTACTGTTTATGGCGCGGCCTACCATGTCAAAGGTGCTGTACACGCAGCAGCTTGGCCGCGGCATGCGCACGGCGGAGGACAAAGATTATCTGATGGTTTTCGATTTCGTGGATAATGCCAGCCAGTACAATATGCCCTATTCGTTGCACCGCCTGTTCAAACTGAACGAGTACCACGCGGGCGGCACGGTGGTTGGCAAGAAGGGGCAGCGCGAGGCAGAGGACGATCTGTATCGCAAAGGCGAGAAGCCGGACGCGATCATCGACTATCCCGTGGATGCCACCGATTACGAGCTGGTCGATATCTTCAACTGGCAGGAAGAGGCCGCCGGGATGATTTCGCAGATGGAGTTTGTACGCCGAGTGGATGTGCAGACCGAGACCATCGAGCGTTATGTGCGGGAAGGAAAGCTGGTGCCGGATCTGATCGTGCCCATGAGTGAGCACCGCACCTTCAAATATTTCAGAGAGGAAACCCTGCAGGCCTACGCCGAGCAGTACGGCTGGAAACTCATTGACGACAGCAACCGCAAGCAGCTGTTCATGGAAATGGTCGAGCAGATGGATATGAGCTATTCCTATAAAAGCCGGTGTTGCTGAAAGCGATCTTATCTTGTGCTGATACGCTAGGCCGAATAAAGCTGGAGGATATTGTTGGATACTTTAGCAGCTACTATGAAGACCGCAAGCGGCGTGGTCTAATAGCGGAAAAGGCTAATAGCGTTATTGCAAAAGACACCTGCACTTACAAGCAAGCAGAACACGTTGTTTTGATTTACCCATTCAAACGCTTCGAGACTATGAATATGATGCACCACACGAAAACCCTCGGCATTGTGCAGGTAGACGAATCGGTGTGGAAGGCATTGAGCGCAGAAGAAAAGGCACAGATTGAAGAAATCTGCAATACAAAGCTCGAACAGTACTATAACAGGCTTAGACGCAAGTGATTCTCTTTGGGTGAGTTCTTTTTAGTATTGCGTTGTATTCTGAAGTTTGGTATCTTCAGCAGATTTTTGTGATAACCTAAAATCTGCCGAAGATTTTGGAAGAAACCAAATTAAGCCCTTATCCCTATGTGGTCCATTGCGTGAAAAGATCCATTGACAGAACATAGTTTCACAATCGTTCAGAACAATAGGTATAATTTTACCTATAATGTATGGTTGAAGCCGGAATTCAAAAGAAGTCCGCCTCCAATGCCATGATCCTATACGAGAGATTTGGACTCAATCAGTTTTTCAGCCGTCTCGACGTTTCGAAGGCATTGACCATCACACCATCGAGTGCGTCGGAATTGCTTCGTAAGCTGCATTCCACAGGGATCATCGAATCGGTCAACGGAATGGGAAAAGAATAATATCGGTTTAATCCAGCAGTCTTCGGCTAATAGGGTTTATGCCCTATTTCTTTGTCTACTGCGACGCAAATAAGAAGGAAGGATTATTCTCAACTGACTTGACTTTCCGGCGGAAGAGAGCTACAATCCAAACGCTCCCTTGGAGCGGCGAATCTGCCGCCACCACGGGAGTGTTTTTCTACGACCACATGTTTGACCACAACCGCCTTTGGAGGACGTGGAAACAGCGGAGAAAAGAGCGCCGGAGAGCAAGTTTTCCGGACTAAACAGCGCCAAATGTAGTTCATGCACATGTAACACCAGGTTCGAACGCCTTTGGGACCATCAGGCCGGGAGTTCGAGTCTCCCATCTCGGACCAAACCCCTCTGAAATCGTTGATTTCAGAGGGTTTTTCTTATCCTTGATTACTGCGGCGCAGGAGGTGAGCTTGTCATTCTCAGCATAATACATTGGACCGGAAGGGACAAGCAGCTAACAGATTTGCGCGACGCCGCTCCAACAACCATATTGCGCATTTTACCTTATGCTGATACAATGCAGGAAAGCGGTTTACCGCATATATACGGCGGAGCTCGCCCCACTCCATCTCCGCCGCCGCAAGGGAGCATGGATATGATTTTTTACTTTTCTGGCACAGGCAACAGCAAATACGTCGCCGGACGTATAGCGGAGGCGCTGGATGACACGCTGCTCTGTATGAATGACCTCATCAAAGCCGACGACATCTCTCCCATAAAGACCGGCGAACATCTTGTCATCGTCACGCCTACCTACGCCTGGCGCATTCCCCGCCTTGTGAGAGACTGGCTGCTGAAGACACCGCTTCAGGGAGCAAGGCACGCATGGTTCGTCATGACCTGCGGCAGTGAGATCGGCAGCGCCGACACATATAACCGGATGCTCTGTCAGGCAAAAGGTCTTGCCTGCATGGGCACGGCACAGATCGTCATGCCGGAGAACTACATTGCCATGTTCAACGCTCCGCACGTCGATGAGGCACGGCAGATCGTGGCCGCGGCTCAACCGAGTATTGACCGCGCCATAGCCGCCATCCGCGCCGGTCAGCCCTTTGCTCCCACGAGAAACAACCTTTATGACCGTTTTATGAGCGGGCCGGTAAACCCCGTTTTCTATTCCTGCTTTGTCAGGGCAGACGCCTTTACTGTCAGCAATGCCTGCATCAGCTGTGGCCAATGCGCCCGGCGCTGCCCTGCCAACAGCATTGTGCTGCGGGATGGGAAGCCCGTCTGGAGCGGAAATTGTACCCACTGCATGGCCTGCATCTGTTATTGTCCCGCAGAGGCCATCGAATACGGCAAAAAGAGTCTGGGCAAGCCCCGGTATCACTTTGAATCGCTGCAAACAAGCCCAAAGACCATTCAGAACACAGGAGGACACAGTATGCACAACATCAACGCTCTGATGGATCACTTCTCCATCAACTGCCACAGCAGCATCCGTTACGGCGGCGACACCGTGGCGTGGTTCGACCCGTTCCAGGTAAAGGACTCCCCTCGGGACGGTGATGTAATTTTCATCACCCACGAGCACTATGACCACTTCTCGCCGGAGGACATCCGGCGGGTCATGAAGCCGGACGCGGTGCTGGTGCTGCCTGAAAGCTGCCTGGCGGCAGCGCAGGCGGCCGGGTTCAGTCCCGCGCAGCTGCTGACAGTGCTCCCCGGAACGCATGAGACCGTCAAGGGCATTGCCTTTGATGCCGTTGCCGCGTACAATGTGGGCAAGCCGTTTCACCCCCAGGCCAACAGCTGGGTGGGCTACGTAGTGGAGTTGGACGGCTGCCGCGTGTATGTGGCGGGAGACACCGACGACACGCCGGAGGCCCGTGCGGTGACCTGTGACGTGGCCTTCCTGCCCGTCGGCGGCACGTACACCATGACTGCCCCGGAGGCAGCATCGCTGGCCAATGTGCTGCGCCCGCAGGTCGCCGTTCCCACCCACTACGGAAGCATCGTGGGCCGTATGTCCGACGGTGATGACTTCGCAACATCGCTGTCACCGGACATCCGCTGTATAAAGCTGATCTGATCATCCCTGTATCCGCCGGTCCGAATCTTACAAAAATGTAAGATTTCGTCAGGCAAATGTAAGAAAAAGCCATGGTCTGCCAGTCAACGGCGGGCGGACAGGCCACCCGTCATCCGTCCCTCAATTTGCCGGAGCAGCGGCTGACAGCCATTGAAAAACAACTGGTCGAGCGCACAAGAGAGCTGCTCTCCGTTCCGGTTCAGAGAAGCGCAAAGCGCAAAAACGAGCCGGAAAGATGATCCGTCTGCGGTATGGGAGCAACCCCATACCGCAGACACATACTGCGAACTTGACGGTAGAAAAAGTCACAATATCGTAGTATAATATTTTTAAATCAGAATGACAAATCGGAATTTTTTGTGGAGGTGTTTATATGATATTCCTAAAGGTATTGGCTGTAGTTCTGGGATTGGCCTTCCTTCTGTTTGGATACTTCATTTACTTCAAAAAGAAATACAATCTTATCAACGGTTTTGAGGCGGACTTCAAAGACGGTCGGAAGAAAGAAGAATACGCAAAGAAAGTGGGAATGATAGAGTTTGTTGTTGGTATAGTTCTGCTTATCACAGGTGTTGCACTTATTCTGTTTGCCTAATAAATTCCTATTTGTCGAACTGAATATAGCGTACATAGCCGCTTGGTTTTCAAAAG
>ULWW01008508.1_pt1 | contig 21598 bp, 20 predicted proteins | sample 1960741 | NCBI WGS metagenome assembly ULWW01 (sample SAMEA4835823, study PRJEB28245) | human gut metagenome | biome: gut microbiome; material: fecal sample | place: Denmark | collected 2008
TATTAAATTTCCTAAAATATGTGAAATATCAACTTGAATTTGTCGAAATGTTCGGGGATGAGAAAAGATATCCTTCAAAATCTATAGCTGAGGTAGCTAATATTTGTAGAGGGGCTTCTCCAAGACCAATATCAGATTATTTGACTGAAGATGTAAATGGAGTAAATTGGATAAAAATTGGTGATATATCAATTGATGATATATATGTCACACATACGGCTGAAAAAATCACTAAGGAAGGAGCCAAAAAATCAAGGTATGTTACACTAGGGGATTTTATTCTTTCAAATTCCATGTCATTTGGTAGACCATATATTCTAGGTATTGAAGGATGCGTTCATGATGGTTGGTTGATAATATCTGATTATCAAGAATCATTAAACACATTATTCTTTTATTATGAGTTGAGAGCAAATCAAGTGCAGTCTCAGTTTAATGCTTTAGCAAATGGTACAACTGTGGAAAATCTTAATACAGATCTTGTTAAGGGTGTTAATATAATTGTTCCATCTATTGAATTACAAAATGAGTTTGCTGATTATGCTCAGTTTTGCGACAAATTGAAATTTGAAGTACAAAAAAAAATCACTTGAAATATATATATATAAAATTTCCACTAGAGTAAATCGATACTCTAGTGGAACCATTATACTTTTGAGTTTTGCTTGAAGACATTCAAAAGCGGGTTTTCTTATAATCTCTAAGTGAAGGCTTCCTTAAGCATCCTCTTTTGTGTATTCCACAGTTCCAAACGGATGATGTGGTGGGGCGTAAATGGTAGACAGCCTGAGCGGACATTTGCCTGTGTTCTTGATGTTGTGCCATGTTCTGGCAGGAACGAATACGGCATCACCTTTACACATACGCTGCTCACAGTTCAGATTGTGTGGGCAGTTTCCTGTCATGACCATAGCATTTCCTTTTTCAACACGGATGAGCTGATCCATGTCCGGATGAAGTTTTGCACCGATATCGCGGCAAGGCGGAATGCTCATTAAGGTCATTTGCAAATGACAGCCGGTCCAGAGTGCCGTACGATAGCACTTATTCTGCTCTGCCATTTCCTGAATATTTGTTACCTGTCTCCCCTGCTGCCTCCCACGCCCCCCTGCTGTAAGTACATTGCGAGTATTTCGTCGTGAGCTGCACATTGCCAGTAAATACGGGTGCGTGTCTGAGCCGAAGGCGAGTTCGCACAGGAGTATTTACGAATAAGGCATGTGAAGCGAACAGAAAACGCAGCAAGTACTTACAGCAGGGGGGCGTGGGAGGCGGCAGGGGAGACAGGCAGGAGGGCAGAATTGCCCCGTGTAAAAATTGTTAGAAAATTTTTCTAATTTCAAGAAAATTCTGTGAAATAGCTTGTATTTCATACTTCCTGCGGTAAAATATAGATAGGAACAACGGAAAAAGTTGTGCCGAGTTAAAAGCGGGAAGGAGACTGATATGAAAAAAAGAAGTCATTTATTTGTAACCAGAGAAATCATAGAACAGGTTCCACAGAACAAAAGGAAGTGGTTATTGTTAGGCAGTATTCTGCCGGATATATTGGTTCATACCTATATTAAGAAGCATACCTGGAAAAGTTCATTTGATAATACAGTCAACCGGATACAGAAGCTGGAAGAAAAGGGGAAGAACAGCAGATATTCTTTCCTGAAACTCGGATATGTACTTCATTATGTGGAGGATTTCTTCACATATGCGCATAACTCCATTTTTGAAGGCGGTTTTTCTGAACATGTTGCATATGAAAGTGGATTTCAGAAGTTTTTATTTGGACATGGACATGTAGAACAGGAAGAAACGAGTCGGATCGGTGAAATGGTTCATTCTGTGGAGGAAGCGGTCGAGTATCTGAAGAAAAACCATGCACTGTATATGACGGAGGCCGGAGATAATGAAACGGATGCACGCTATATTCGGAATGCATCAAAAACCATCGGTACGTTTCTGGTACGGGCATTTGCCATGAACAGTGTGGCAGCAGAGGAGTATGTTCCGGCATACGCACTTGCTCCATCCTATCGAAAATAAAAGGCAGAGCAATCTGATATAAAAGGATAATTATGACTGCCAATGAAAAATATGAAGTCACCTGATACGCTGCATTGTATCAGGTGACTTTTTATCTGATGTGTTCGGCAATCAAGGATACCACGATTCCAAGAACCGCGGAAAGCAGGATCAGGGAGATCGCTGACAGCTTTTGCTTCCATTTGCGCCGGATGAAGAAATAGATTCCTGCAAGCAGGCACAGAATAATGATAGCAGGGATATTCACATCATATTCGGATAAGCTGACATACCCGGTAGACTTTAACAGCATGTTGATTCCGGTTGCAAGGATCAGGGCCAGGATAACCGGTTTGATGCCATACAGGAAGCCCTGTACGTAGGTATTTTTCGTCAGATTTTTTATAACTGCGGCAATTAATAATATAATGAAAAAGGACGGCGTGATGACACCGAGAGTAGCGACGATACCGCCCGGAAGTCCTGCCTGCGTCGATCCGACATAGGTCGCCATGTTGACTGCGATCGGACCCGGTGTAGATTCGCAGACACCGATGAAATTGTAAAAGGCATCTTCACTCATCCAGTTATGGCGGATGACAGCATCCTGGATCAGCGGTATCATGCCGAAGCCGCCTCCGAAGCTGAACAGTCCTACTTTAAAGAATTCAATAAACAATGTCAGATATATCATTTGCCTGCATCCTCCTTTCGGATCCTTTTAAAAGAGGTACAGAAAATTCCGATGATGCCGCCTGCGAGGATCAGAAGAATTGCATTAACGGATTTGGAAAGCAGTTCTCCGATCACCATGATTATAAAAGTAACTACAAATACAAGAACCGGTATTTTTTTTCGGTCGAGTGTTTTCATCATGCCGATTCCGGTTGTAAGGATCAGAAAAGCAACAGCACATTTAATGCCAACAAAGGCATATGCTACATATTTATTTGCAATGAAAGCATCAAAAAACAGAGAAATGACAAATATAATAATAACGGAGGGGATACAGACACCGAGGGTGGCTGCCAGACTTCCGCGGAAGCCTCTTTGTTTATAACCGACAAAAGTAGCGAGGTTGATCGCCAGTGGCCCGGGCGTTGATTCAGCGATCGCAATCACTTCGATCAGTTCGTCTTCCGTGAGCCAGTTTCGTTTTGCAACTACTTCTTCCCGGATCTGTGCGATCATCGCATAACCGCCTCCAAATGTAAATAATCCGATTTTGAAAAAATTAATAAATAAAGAAAATAACATATCAAATCCTCCAGACAGGAGTATAGCACAGAATCAAACTAAACTTTAAATAAAATTTTTAAATATCACTGTACATATAGAAAAAAAATGTTACAATCAAGATTAACGCTATAATAAAGTGAGCGTTTTATGCACAAAAGGTATGTATAATATATAGCCGAAGTCGGTGGAGGTAAGTGATGTTTAAGCAACGAGGCGCGAAGAAAACGGGTCTTAATATATTGATCATAGGATGCGGTAAGGTCGGAACGGCACTGACCAGACAGTTATGCAAGGAAGGGCATGATATAACAGTCATTGATAAAAATGCGGATAAGATTGAGATGAACGTCAATCAGTATGACGTTATGGGAATCTGCGGAAATGGTGCAAGCTACAGTGTGCTGATGGAAGCCGGTGTGGAGAATGCCGATCTTGTGATCGCAGTAACAAATTCTGACGAGCTGAACCTGCTTTGTTGTACGATCGCAAAACAGGGACGTGACTGCGCAACGGTAGCGCGTGTCAGAAATCCGGACTACAGCAAGGAGATAAAATATCTGAAAAAGAGTCTGGGACTTACCATGGTCATCAATCCGGAGCTTGAAACAGCAACGGAGGTTGCGCGTGTGCTTTATATGCCGACAGCTTTGGAGATCAATTCCTTTGCACATGGTCAGGCAGAGATGACGAAGATCAAGATTCCGGAGCATAATATGTTAGACGGACTGTCTGTGGCACATCTTGGTCAGCAGCTTATGGATCGAGCGAAGAATATCAATATTCTGATTTGTGCGGTTGAAAGAGATGGAGAAGTCTATATTCCATCCGGTCATTTTAAACTGCATGCAGGAGATGTTCTTTCGTTTGTAGGATCCCGTCCGATGAGCCGTGCATTTCTTGATTTTATCGGATTCAAGACAAATCGTGTCAGTGATGCGATGATCGTCGGCGGTGGTGACGTTGCATATTATCTTGCAAGTCAGTTGATCAATATGGGAATCAATGTAAAGATCATTGAGAAAGAGAAGGATCGTTGTGAGCGACTCAGTATTCTGCTTCCGAAAGCAGTTATTATCAATGCAGACGGAACCGATCAGGATGTATTAAAGGAAGAAGGCTTAAGCAATGCAGAATCCTTTGTTGCTTTAACCGGGATTGACGAGGAAAATATCCTCCTGACACTGCATGCCAGACATGTTTCGGATGCAAAGACCATCACGAAGATCAACCGTAGTAATTTCAAGGAAATAATTAATAATCTGAACCTTGGAAGTGTATTTTATCCGAGTTTTATTACAGCGGAGACTATTACTGCTTATGTTCGTGCGAAATCAAATACACGTTCCATGAACAGCTGTGTGCAGACGTTATATCATATGTTTGATTTCCGGGTAGAGGCGATCGAGTTCCGTGTGGATGAAGCATCCGAGGTAACGGGTAAGCCGCTGATGGATCTGAAGTTAAAGAAGGATGTGCTGATCGCGTTTATCAATCGAAACGGTACGATCATTACACCATCCGGTCATGATACGATCGAAGTCGGGGATACCGCTATGGTAGTAACGACCCATACAGGATTTAATGATATCAGGGATATTCTGGTATAAGTAATGAGTATTTTTGTAAAAGGGAAAATAGGAAGCTATGAATCGGTCAATGATTTTATACGTAGTCGGACATGTGGTCATGCTGGAGGGGGTTATGCTTCTTCTGCCATGTCTGGTTTCGTTGATTTATCAGGAAAGTGAAGGAATTGATTATCTGGTGATGGCAGTTATCTGTATGTTGCTTGGAGCCATCATTGTAAAACATAAACCTAAAGTAAATGTATTCTATCTGAAAGAGGGTTGTATCGCTACAGCATTAAGTTGGATAGCACTGAGTATATTTGGTGCACTTCCAATGTGCATATCAGGAGATATCCCATCTTTCACAGATGCGTTATTTGAGACGATCTCCGGTTTTACAACCACAGGAGCCAGTATCTTAAACGATGTGGAAGCATTATCCCGGACGACGTTGTTCTGGCGAAGCTTTACACACTGGATCGGTGGCATGGGTGTGCTGGTGTTTCTGCTTGCGGTATTGCCGCTTAGTGGCGGATCAAATATCAATCTGATGAAAGCAGAGAGCCCGGGACCTTCTGTTGGTAAGCTTGTACCGAAGATCAAGTATACGGCGCGAATATTATATGTTATCTACATTGTATTAACTGCTATAGAGATTATCCTGTTAATAGCCGGGAAAATGCCGGTATTCCATGCATTCTGTACCGGATTCGGAACAGCGGGTACAGGTGGATTCGGAACAAAGAATGATAGCTTTGCCAGCTTTTCGCCATATCTGCAGTGGGTGGTAACGATCTTTATGATCTTATTCGGCGTGAATTTTAATGCATACTATCTGATTTTATTTGGCAATATCAAAAAGGCATTGAAGATGGAGGAGGTGCGAACCTATTTCCTCATTATTGTGGCAGCGATCGCAGTTCTTGTATTGAATCTGATTCATACAATGGATGGATTCTGGACAGTACTCCGTCATGCATCGTTCCAGGTCGCTTCGATCATGACAACAACCGGATTCTCCAGTGTGGATTTTGACCTGTGGAACCAGACATGTAGGACGATACTGGTTATTCTGATGTTCATTGGTGCATGTGCAGGCAGTACCGGTGGTGGTATCAAGGTATCCCGATTTATCATCGTGGTAAAAAGTGTGGTAAAAGAGTTGAATTCCTATCTGCATCCAAAGAGTATCAAGAAGATCAAAATGGACGGCAAGCCGATAGAGCATGAAGTGGTACGTGCGGTAAATGTATATTTTATAACATTTATCATTCTGTTTACAGCATCCGTACTGCTGATCTCCTTTGAGGGAAAAGATATGACATCAAACTTTACTGCGGTTGCGGCAACGATCAATAACATTGGACCGGGACTGGAGCTGGTAGGACCGACGAAGAATTTCAATGTATATGGCACATTTTCCAAATACGTGTTAATGTTCGATATGCTTGCCGGAAGACTGGAGCTGTTCCCATTGCTCTTGTTGTTCTATCCGCCGGCATGGAAAGAATTACTGGCGGTCAGACGCAGAAAATAACAGGCCAATTAATGACCGGATATATGATGTACATGATATTAAAATGTGCTGCAGCAGATTCAGGAAAATAAATCAAGATAACTGCGTACCTGAAATGCGGTCATCAGTTCAAAACGAGTGGACGGATCATCTAAGGCAAGATGTAAGCCCTCTCTTAATATACGGACACGATAATTGACGGTGTTCCTGTGACAGAACAGGGCACCGGCAATTTTTTGTATACTGCCATCACAGAGCAGATACTGATAGAGCGTTTCCAGATAATTCGTATGGTGCTGCTCATCGTATGTAATGATGGAGCCCAGGGTATCATTTACATATTCTCTAAGCACATCCGTATCATTTACAGATAAAAGAAGCTTATAGAATCCCATATCATCGAAGAAGAACAGGCTACTGTTCTTTTTTTGTGCCATCAGGGCGGCGCACTGTCCCTGTAAAAATGCCTGACTTAATCCGGTCAGGTCTTTGGTTGGCGCACTGATTCCGATATACATGGAAGTTGTTCCGGCTGATTCTCCCATATGATATAGAAGCCGTGTAAGCTCCTGTTCGAGCCGTTCATTTGACTGCGCGGGACTGATCAGCAGAGTATAGTTGGTGCCGTTGACAAATGTATATGGCAGATTATAGATTCTGACCAGACGTGTCAACAGATTCTGAAGAAAACTTCCGGCGGTATTTGCATAACCGGATGAGATGGTGGAATGTTCAGACTGCTGGATAGAGGTATTTGTCTGTGCAGCGGTTGGTTTCATGGATGCTGTATCACGCAAATCTGATATATATACGAGATGGTATTGTGCATCCGCCTGAAAACCATGTTCATATAAGACAGGCAGGCTGATTTCCATCAGAGCTTTGTCATTTGGGTGAAGGATCACGCGCGAAAGGGCTGTTGAGATTGCCTGACTGGTCTGGGTATCGTCAAATATCCGATTGTAATAATCGTGTGTGATATCGAAGATCCGTGTTTCCCATGGCATAAGAAAGAGCGGGTAATGCTTCCGATCGCACAGCATACGGATACGGTCGGAGATATCGGAACGGTTCAGATGTCCGCCGATATTGATAATAAGGCCGCAGGTTTTATGCTCGATCAGCCCTTTGATGAAGTTATATAACCAGTATTCATTTCCGCATAGAACGCCGGTCGTAATGATTAGTTCACCGCCATGCAGGAATTCCAATGTACCGGGATCTTCTGATATATAGACCCAGTTCATCAGATGATCCAGTCCTTCTTCCCCTGCGATCAGATCCAGACCATAGGTGCTTTTTGTTTCTTTATATAAATCTCTTAATAATATTGCCATATATAAGATCCTTTCTTAGCAGAATTTGATAATTGTTACTTGTCTATGTATAAGAAGTCCGTTCAATCAAAATATGATCTGCGCGTATCGGCTTGGCGGTGGCTTATTGATTTCAAGCAGTTTGAACATGATTGCCTAATATTTACTTAATTATATAAGGTTTATATTAGCTGCTGCTTAATATAATAAACCACTGATTTGTGCTATGGATTACAATAACCCAACAATACCATAGAAAATATGTGCCTGTCAAACATATGATTGTGCTATCAACACAAATCAGGGTGGGAGTTTTGTGCTGGCGGGATATGGTGATCGGTTTTTATGAATGGCATACTGTAGAAAATTCAAAAGAGCAAATAAATGAACGGCACAGATACAAAAGCCGTTCGTATTAAGAAGATGGAGGATGATACATATGTTAAGAACAGATTTACCGGAAATAATAACAGAGACTTTACCCGGCCCTAAGGCACAGGCAATCATAGACAGGAGAGCACAGGCAGTTCCCAATGCGATTCGTTGCGCATATCCAGTCGTTATAGAACGTGGTGAAGGAGCCATGATCGAGGATGTCGATGGCAATAAGTTCTTGGATTGGATCGGCGGTGTCGGTGTATTGAATATCGGATTTTCTCAGCCGGAAGTCGTTGAAGCAGTAAAAGCACAGGCAGATAAATATTTCCACGGCATGTTCAATGTCGTAACACATGAAGGCTATGTAGCACTCGCAGAGAAGTTATCCGGCATTGCACCTGTAAAGGGTGATAGCAAGAAAGCATTCTTTGCAAACAGTGGTGCCGAAGCAGACGAGAATGCCGTTAAGGTAGCAAAGGCATATACAAAGCGTCCGAATATCATCGTATTTTCCGGTGCATTCCATGGAAGAACACATTTTACAATGGCGATGACATCCAAGAAAGCATATGCAAAAGATATGGGACCGTTAGCAGCCGGCGTGTTCCGTGCACAGTTCCCATATTATTATAGAAATCCGGAAGGAATGCCTGAGAATAAGGCAGTTGATTACTATATCAAATCTATCTACGATGTATTTGAACAGTGTGCGGCAGCGGACACGATCGCAGCGATCGTTGTTGAGCCGCTTCAGGGCGAAGGTGGTTTCATCCCTGCACCGATCGAATGGGTAAAAGCAGTCCGTAAGATCTGTGATGAAAATGGTATCCTGTTGATCGCAGATGAGGTACAGAGCGGTTTCTGCAGAACCGGTCGTATGTTTGCTTCTGTTTACTGGCAGGAGGCAGGTGTAGAGCCTGATATCATCGCAACAGCAAAATCCATTGCAGCCGGCGTGCCATTATCAGCCATTATTGCAAGAACTGAGGTTATGGATGCAGTTCCGGCAGGAACGATCGGTGGAACCTATTGTGGAAATCCACTGGCATGTGCCGCATCCTTGAAGACGATCGAGATCATGGAGAGAGAGCATCTGGCAGAGCGTTCCTGTGAGATCGGTAAGAAAGTAACAGAGCGTTATCTGGAAATGCAGAAGAAATATCCGGTTATCGGTGATGTCAGAGGACTTGGCGGTATGATCGGTATCGAATTCGTAAAAGATCAGGAAACAAAAGAACCGGATGCAGCATTTACATCTGACCTGATCCAGACCTGTGCGAAGAAAGGTCTGTTAGTAGAAGGCGCAGGAACTTACAACAATGTAATCCGTTTCCTTGCACCACTTGTAATGACAGATGAGCAGCTTGCAGCCGGTCTTGATATTTTTGAAGCATCTATTAAGGAATGCCTGAAACATTAATAATCATTAGAAATCATTTTAAATTAGTGTAAATACAGTCATTTTGGATGATGAATTGCTCCAAATGGAGCAATCCGTTGCCTGAAATGGCTGTTTTTTGTTAAAAACAGTATATAATTATGTTTAAATATAATGTAACCGGATCATTTATAAATCTTAACCGCTCCGCAATAGAGATGATGGCATTTTGATGCATTTGGATGCTATAAACATGGAGTGAACTCCAGAAAAGGGAGAATTATGTAAAACGATGGGAGGTATGCAGGGAAAATTGAAGAAATTATGGCTTAGAATAGTATTATTCATAGTAGGATTTGCGGGAGTATTCATATTTCTGTATCCATTTGTTACGAAAGGAATTAAAAACATAGGAAATCTTACGGGAGTTGTTCTTGGTATCTGTCTGATCCTATATGCGGCATGGTTCCACGGGGTGAATCACCGGGTGAAAAAATGGTTGACCCGGACCGCCGGAAAAGTGATATGTGGGATTGTTTTGCTGATCGTTCTGATTGCGGTTGGATTTGCGGCAGCAGGTACGATATGCATGGTACGGGCATCGAAGAGCACTCCGAAGGATGAAACGGTTATGATCGTGCTTGGCTGTGGTGTAAATGGCGACCGCCCAAGCCTGATGCTGACGGAACGCTTAGATGCGGCTTATGATTATCTGAACACACATGAAGAGGTTGTGTGTATTTTGTCCGGCGGACAGGGAAAAGGTGAGAATATCAGCGAAGCGGAGTGCATGTACCGGTATCTGACAGAAAAAGGAATTGCACAGGACCGTTTATATAAGGAAGACCGGTCAACCTCGACCCGAGAGAATCTTCTATATTCAAAGAAGATCATAGAGGAGAAAAATCTGGATCCGCAGGTTATTATCGTAACAAATGAATTTCATGAATACCGTGCATCTGTTATTGCAGAACATACAGGTATAAAACCATCGGCGGTGTGCGGGAAAACAGCGTGGTGGTTACTGCCGACTTATTATCTGAGGGAGCTTTACGGAATCGTCTTTGAATGGATTTTTTAGATAGCTTAAACAAAAAACTTAAGAATCTTAAAAATTTAGATACAAAAAGGATGTAATTTTCTGGTATAACCTGACTTAACAAATCTTAACAACACCTGACGCATACTTGAATTATAGAAGCAAATGCTATAATGTTGGGATGGTTATTGAAAGTTAAAATCAGGGCATATTAGAAAAAGAGAGGATATGGTTATGATTTTAGAAAATAACAAAACAATAGATGAAGAGAAGAAAAAGGGGTTGCTGTCCGAACAGGGAGAGAAGATTCTGATCGTAGATGATGAAAAGGATATTCGGAAGCTTGTTGGTATTTATCTGAAAAAACAGGGGTATAAAATACTGGAAGCAGAAAATGGACAGATGGCAGTTGATATCATGAAAGAACATTCCGATATTGATCTGGTCATCATGGATATCATGATGCCGGGAATGTCGGGAACGGAAAGCTGTGCGGCTATCCGGGAATTCTCATCGGTTCCGGTGCTGTTCTTAACAGCCAAGACGCAGGAGCCGGACAAGAATGAGGCATATGATATCGGTGGAGATGATTTCTTAAGTAAGCCATTTGAACAGGGTGAGCTGATCCGGAAGGTGAAAGCGCTGATCCGACGATACAATGTTTATAAAGGAAGAGAAGATAATGCGGATGGAATACTTCGTGTCGGAACAATATCGATCGATCCGTATAAGCGTGTGGTAACGAAAGAAGGTGACGTCATCCATTTGACGGATAAAGAATTTGCACTGCTGTTTTTCCTTGTGAAGAATCGTGGTAGATCCTGGAATCTGGATGAACTATATGAGAATATCTGGCAGGAAAAATATCTTCCTTCATCGTCCAATACGGTCATGGTGCATGTGCTCAGGCTTCGACAGAAGATTGAGGAGAATCCGGCACAGCCTGAGATCATAAGAACGATTTATGGAAAAGGATATCAGGTGGATTAAAGCCTGAAAAGGTCAGACGGAATGAAAGACAGAGAAACGAGACAAAAGAATAGACGGGAAAAAAGAACAGACGAGAAGCTTACCTTAAATACAAAGCTGGTTCTGGTTATTGCAGGAAGTCTGTTGCTTGCAGTCGGTTTGTTCTTCGTCTGGCTGAAAACTACAGTATATATAATTGACAAAAAGTATCTGGACGAGACAGCCACAGCCCGGCGAACGGAAGAGAAGATCGACCGCTTTTCCGATTATGTTAGGGATAATAAGGTAAAATCAACAGATATGAATGCTATTCTCAGATGGCAGCAGGAAGAGGGAAGTGTATATCTTCTTGTATATCAGAATGAGAATGTAATATATGATTCAACAAAACAGAAAAGACGTACCGCGATGGAGCGTTTTTTTAATAAGATAACAAATGGAAACAAGAAGGGCAGAAAGCTTGCAGAGTCTGAAGAAGACAAGAAGCAGATGCTGAATAATATTAAAAACAAACGGCTGGTTGAGATTTACAGGAAGAAAAAAGAATATAAGAGACAGACAGAAAAGACAAATGAAAATGTTGGCAATGATATAGCATCTTCTGAGTCAGAATATAAAGAAACAAATCCGGTCGATACTTCAGATGTAGAAGAATTAGCATCTCAGTATGGAAATTATGCATTTTATTCTGTGCGGTTCGAGGATGGTCTGTATGATGTCTGTATCGTGGATTACTCAGAGAAAAGAGTTTACTATTTCTGGATGACAATTGGTTTTCTGGTGTGCTCGTTTATCTTTATGATGTTTGTTATGATCTATAACGGTCGTGTGGTAAAGCGTGTAAGACGTTTGACACGGGAGGTATCCAGAATCAAAAAGAACGATATCAATGCAGCTATCACAAAATCCGGAAATGATGAGATCTATGTGCTGGCGGATAATATTGACAGTATGAGAAATTCGATCATTCAGCAGATGAGCAAAGAAAAAGAAGCCTGGCAGGCGAACCGGGATCTTGTCACAGCAATGGCACATGATATCCGGACACCGCTTACGGTATTGAATGGGTATCTGGATCTTCTGGAAACAAGTGAATTTGATTCGGAAGAAGAGTATAAGCAGTACGTTGATATCTGCGTGGATAAGGCAGGGCAGTTAAAAGATCTGTCAGATAAGCTGTTCCGTTACTTCTTCGTATATTCCGGACATACGGATGAACTGAAGATGGAAAAGTTTCCGGCAAAAGAATTTTTCCAACAGATGATCGGTGAATATATGTGTCTGTTAGAAGAAAAAGGAATTACATTCCAGATTAAGACGGAGGATAATTCACCGAAGATACAGATTGATGCCCCATATCTGAAACGGTTGTTTGATAATATATTTACGAATATAAGAAAATATTCGGATTACAGCAAACCGGTAGATATTAAGTACAGTACATCGGATACGAAGGTAACATTGGTGATCAGTAATCATATAAGCAAAAACAGAAATGAAGCAGAAAGCACAAGGATAGGAATTAAGACCTGTGAGAAAATTGCACAGGAAATGAACATAGACTTTTCAGTAAAAGAGAAGAAAGGGCAATATACAGTAACACTTGTATTTGCAATCGTGGAATAAAGGAGGTCCGGACAGGTTCCGGTAAAGAAAGATATGAAGAATGTACTTGAATTTATTGAAGGCTCAGTAGCTAAATATCCAGACAAATTAGCAGTTGCCGATGTTAACGGAGGACTCACTTATAAAGAACTGGAGAAAGCTGCAAAACAGGTTGGAGCATGGTTATATCAGGGACTTGGCGGATGCAAGAATCGTCCGGTTGTTGTACTTCTTGATAAGGAGCCGAAGAGTGTGGCAGCATTCATGGGTGCTGTATATAGCGGAAACTTTTATGTGGTCATAGATGCGGAGATGCCGGTTGACAGAGTGAATAAGATCTTAAAGGCATTGAAACCGGAGGCTGCCATAACCGATAATAAGCATCTCGATAAAGCAAAAGAGCTGCATGTTGAAACAGAGGACGGCAAGGGCTATGCACCAAAGATTTTCAATCTGGATGAGATGGATCAGGAAGCAGACCAGAGTTGTCTGGCAAAGGTAAGAGCCAATATGATCGATACGGATCCGGTGTATGCATTATTTACTTCCGGTTCGACAGGTGTTCCAAAGGGTGCGGTTATATCACATGCAAATATTCTTTCTTATATTACATGGTATACAGAAGCCTTTGATATCAACGAGACAACAATATTTGGAAATCAGACCCCATTTTATTTTAGTATGTCTGTTTCAGATTTATATAGCACGTTGAAAAATGGCGCAACATTGTATATAATACCAAAAGCATATTTTTCATTCCCAATCAAGCTCATGGAATTTCTGAATGAGAAAAAGGTTAATACGATCTACTGGGTTCCATCGGCGCTTTCAATCATTGCAAATTATAAGATGTTCCAGTATGCCGAGCTTCCGAATCTGAAAAAAGTGTTATTTGCAGGCGAGGTTATGCCGACAAGACCATTGAATTACTGGATCGAGAATCTGCCGGATGCCATGTATGCAAACCTGTTTGGCCCGACAGAGACAACCGATATTTGTACCTACTATGTGGTAAACAGAAAGTTTCGTGACGATGAGCCACTTCCAATGGGAAATGCATGTAACAACTGTGATGTATTTGTACTTGGAGAAGATGGCAAGGTGGTTTCGCCGGAGATCAATCCGGAGACAGGCTTCAGTGCAGAAGGTGAATTATATGCCAGAGGTTCCTTTGTCGCTCTTGGATATTATGGAAATGAAGAAAAGACAAAAGAAGCCTTTGTCCAGAATCCGTTAAACCCGAATTATCCGGAACTGATCTACAAGACAGGTGATCTTGTAAAATATAATAAATATGGCGAACTGGTCTATATATCAAGAAAAGATTATCAGATCAAACATATGGGTTACCGTATCGAGCTCGGCGAGATCGAAGCGGCTGCCGGGGCAATCGAAGGTATCCGAAGCTATGCATGTATCTACGATGATGCAGAGGATAAGATCGTATTTATATATGAAGGTAAGAAACTGGATGATGCATTCCTGCTTGGGGAATTCAAGAAAAAAGTTCCACATTATATGGAACCGAACCAGTTTGTAAGAGTGAAGAGTATGCCACACAATCAAAATGGAAAAATTGATCGTAAGTGGTTGAAAAATAACTATAAATTATAAGAAATGAGGAAAAAGAAATGGATGAATTATTAGAGATTTTAAACGAAGTAAAACCAGGTGTTGATTTTGAAAATGATACAGACCTGATCGGCCATGGTGTCTTAGATTCCATCACAATGGTAACACTTGTTATGGAATTAAATGATGCATTTGATATCGAGATCACACCTGTAGATATCGTTCCAGAGAACTTCAAAACAGTTCAGACGATCTATGATATGATCCAGAGACTCAGTGATGATTAATTAGTTTACAGACTGAGGAAAAAAGAAATACTGGGAATAAACCGGACGGTCTTTTGTAATACATACAGAAAATGGCTGCCCGGTAGATTTTCGGTATCAGTGATAGGGAGAAAAAAATGTCTTATACATCTATAGCTTATTTGGGATTTATATTGATGGGATCCTTCTTTTTCTACTCGATCGTGCCCCTAAAGCACAAGTGGAAGGTTCTGCTGATATTCAGTTATCTGTTCTATTTTATTAATTCCGGAAAATATATTGTATTTATATTGTTCAGTACCTTGTCGATTTATTTTGGCGGTCTGCTGCTGAATAAGATTGATGATGGTTTCAGTATGGCGAAGAAAGCCTTGCCAAAGGAAAATAAAAAGGAATTCAAGTCGATCATCGGATGGCAGAAAAAATGTGTCTGTGTATCCATTGTATTATTAAATCTTGGTATTCTGGTATATCTGAAATATTCTGTATTTTTCGGACAGGTGTTCTGTGATATATTAAGTATTTTCCATATTAAGATATCCAATCCAATGCAGAATATGATGCTGCCGCTTGGTATCTCGTTCTACACTTTATCGGCGATCAGCTACATTGTAGATGTATACCGTGGTAAATACAAAGCCTCCGATAATCTTGGAAAGGTTGCTTTGTTTCTGGTATTCTTCCCACATATCGTGGAAGGCCCGATCGGACGTTTTGATCTGCTGGGAGATCAGGTATATGAAGGACATCCGTTTGATTATAAAAATGCAACAATGGGACTTCAGCTTGTGTTCTGGGGTTTGTTTAAGAAGATCGTAATTGCTGACCGTGCAAATATGTTTGTAAATCAGATTTTTAATTTCCACGATCAGTATGACGGACTGTATGTTATCATAGGAATGCTGTTGTACACCTTACAGTTGTATGCAGAGTTTTCCGGTTGTATGGATATCGTCCGCGGTAGTGCGCAGATGTTTGGCATTGAGATGTCAGAAAACTTTGCAAGACCGTTTATGTCAAAGACAGTCAGCGAGTTCTGGAGAAGATGGCACATGACACTTGGTGCATGGTTTAAGGATTATGTATTCTATACCATCTCTCTATCCAAGGCATTTATGAAGCTGAGCAAGAAGACAAGAGAGAAGTTCAATGCGTTCTTTGCAACCCTGATCCCGACCTCAATTGCCATGCTTGCAGTATGGTTTGGAACCGGTATCTGGCATGGAGCAAGCTGGAAGTATGTTATGTACGGTATTTATTACTGTCTGATCATGATCCTCGGACTTTTGACAGAACCATTATTCAGAAAATTATTTGAAAAAATGCATGTGAACCGCGAAGGTAAGATCTATAAGGCTCTTCAGGTTGTGAGAACCTTTATCTTTGTTAATATCGGTATGCTGATGTTCCGTGCAGATGATCTGAAGATCTTCGGACAGATGTTTATATCGATGTTCCGGAATCTGTCATGGGATCCGATCCGTTATGGTGAATTGTTTGATGTCCGGATTGGTATGAGTGATTTCCTGTTACTGCTTTTTGGAGCAATTGTGTTGCTGTTGGTTGGCTTGTATCAGGAACAGGGACGTCATATCAGAGAAGATATTGCAACAAAGAATATTGTATTCCGTTGGGTATTATATTATGGACTGATCTTTTCCGTGATCATCCTTGGAGCATATGGAAGCGGATATGAAGTCGCAGGCTTTATATACGCACAATTTTAGGATAGATGGTGAACGATATGAAAAAAGACAAAACAAAAAATATAATAAAATGTATCCTGTTTTTCATCATTTTCTGTGTACTGATGGGAGTTCTGTCGGTTGTATTCTATCCGAAGACCAGTGACCCGGAAGGTGGTTTGTCAAATCCGAATGCCAGAGGCTTCTATGGAGAACCGAGAAATTCGCTGGATGTTGTTGTCATGGGGAACAGTAACGCATACAGTGCCTACTCTCCAATGATGATGTGGAAGAACTATGGAATTCCAACCTATGTTGCAGCGGAGGGAGCGCAGAATATTGCAGAGACAGTCAATGTCCTTCAGGAAGTACTGACTTGCCAGAAACCGAAGCTGGTTGTTTTGGATGTGGATCTGTTGTGGCAAGGTAAGACACAGGTATCCAGAGTAGAGGGAAATGTCAAATCCCTGATCTATAAATATATTCCGATCATGAAGTATCATGACAGGTGGAAAACACTGGCACTTAAGGACAGCTTTAAGAAAAAATCATATACTTATCGTTCCAGTACAAGAGGTCAGTATCTGAGCAGAACGGTTGTGGCTTATACAGGTGAAGATAAGATGGTAGAGACAAAGGATATTGAACCGGTACCGAAGTCTTCCAGAATTTTTCTTAAGATGTTCCTGGATATCTGCAAAGAAAACAATGTTGAAGTTATGTTTGTTGAGATGCCGACAGCAAGCTCATGGAATTATAAAAAACATAATGGTATGACACAGTATGCGAAGAAATTAGGAATCCCATTCCTTGATCTGAATACGGTAAAGGGCAAAAATAAGATCAACTGGGGAACAGATACCAGAGATGGCGGAAAACATCTGAACTGTTACGGTGCAAGAAAAGTAACAAGAGAGATAGGAAAATATATTTCAAAACATTATTCATTTGAAAATAAGAAAAAAGATTCCCGGTATACTGACTGGAATAAACAGTATAAGGTATACAAAAAGTATATGAAGAATCCTGCAACTGTTATTACGGTAGATGAGAATGGCGAACAGACTCAGACAACCGTTGAGGCTGAAAAAATAAATAAACAATCGGCCGGAAAAAAGGATAAAAAGAAGGACAAAAAGAAAACGAAAAAAAGCAGTGACAAGAAAATTACGACAACTACAAAAAACAATAAGTAATAAATAATATGAACAGGAATGATCAGAAGGATTGAAAGAATCAGAAGACAATTCCTGTGAGAAAAGAGATTGTTTTGTATCGGTAAAAGATACAGGATGATCTCTTTTTATCTGTAAAGAGTGTTGGGTGATGAGAAACGATTTGTAATAGATAATTTTATTTGTGTAAATACATGGATGTTGTGATAAAATGGCAATGAAATGTAAATAATAGTTGCAGAAATATAGAATTATACAGGCATACCGAAAAATAAGCGAAAATATGGCAGTATACGATGCTTTTACAGATGCCTGGCAGCAGGATATGATAGGAGGATATGGAATATGAAGATTTTATTTTATGATACGAAGAAATATGACAGAGATTCATTTGAAAAGATATTACCGGAATATTCAGATCTGGAGGTAGAGTTTTTAGAAGCAGACCTTTCGCCGAGAACAGCAGCTCTTGCAAAAGGATATGATGCGATCTGTGCATTTGTAAGTTCCGATGTCAGTGAAAAAGTAGTTGAGTGTCTGGCTGTAAATGGTGTAAAATTAGTGTTAATGCGCTGTGCCGGATTCAATAATGTAGATCTGGATGCAGCAAACCGTTGTGGTATCACGGTGCTCCGTGTTCCGGGTTATTCACCGGAGGCGGTTGCAGAGCATGCGATGGCACTGGCACTTGCGGTTACCAGAAGAATCCATAAGAGCTATATCAAGGTTCGTGAGAATAATTTCAGTCTGGTAGGTCTTACAGGTATGAACTTCTATGGCAAGACCGCGGGTATCATCGGAACCGGTAAGATCGGAGCAGCTATGTGCCGGATCTGTCATGGATTTGGCATGAAGGTTCAGGCATATGATATGTACCGGAATCCATCCCTGGATTTTGTAGAGTATGTGGATCTGGATACGCTGTTATCGACCAGTGATCTGATCTCTCTTCACTGTCCGCTGACAGATGATTCGTACCATATGATCTGCACAGAGACGATCAATAAGATGAAGGATAATGTGATCCTTGTAAATACATCGAGAGGCGCACTGATCAAGACGGAGGATCTGATCACAGGAAATCGGAATAAGAAATTCTTCGGTATCGGTCTGGATGTGTATGAGGAAGAAACAAATAATGTATTTGAGAATCGTGAGGATGATATTCTGGAATCCTCGATCACGGCAAGACTGCTGTCATTCCCGAATGTCATTGTAACCTCTCATCAGGGCTTCCTGACGGAAGAAGCACTGGAAGCTATCAGCCGTACCACACTGGACAATGCGAGAGATTATGAGAATGGCACGATCAAGGATATAAACGCCGTGTAGAAAAGGAAACGATTATGCAAAATTACAGATTTCTGATCGCCTATGATGGAACGAGATATCATGGGTGGGAACATAAAAAAGACGTTGTGACCATACAGGGAAAGATCGAATCAGTGCTTTCCCTGATGGCAGGCGAAGAAGTACGGATCAATGGAGCGGGAAGAACCGATGCAGGTGTGCATGCAAGGGCAATGGTCGCAAGCGGCCCGGTTCCGACAGATAAGACACCGGAGGAGATCCGAGATTATATGAATCATTATCTGCCGGATGATATCTGCATTTTGGAGGTTACTCCGGCAGCAGAACGGTTTCATGCAAGATTTAATGCAAAGGGCAAGCATTACCGTTACACGATCTATCGTGGCAGGCTGAAGCCGGTATTTGACCGGAAATACGTCTGGACTCTGGATGAGGGTGAGACGATCGACTGTGAACGGATGCGAAAGGCAGCAGCTTATCTGATCGGTGAACATGATTTCAAGAGCTTCTGTGGCAATAAGCAGATGAAGAAATCGACGGTTCGGAAGTTATTTGCGATCGATATTAAGGAAGATGGCGATTATGTGATTCTTGATTTCCACGGAGCCGGATTCTTACAGAATATGGTTCGTATCCTGACCGGTACTCTGGTAGAGGTCGGGGCAGGCAGAATGGAACCGGCATACATGGAAGAGGTGCTTACAGGCCGGTGCAGACAGCTCGCAGGGCCGACCGCACCACCACAGGGCTTGTGCCTGATGCAAGTTGATTATGAAAAAAAGTAATATGGAGTAAGTAGTACAAATGAATGAATTTAAAAATGGGCTGAAGGATGGAATCCCGATCGCCCTGGGGTATTTTGCAGTTAGTTTTAGTTTTGGTATTCTTGCGATCAAAGGCGGACTCAGTGTCTTTCAGGCAGTTCTTACCAGCGTTACAAATGTTACAAGTGCTGGTCAGTTTGCCGGACTTCAGATCATCATTGCCGGGGGAACGATCCTTGAGGTGATCCTTACCCAGCTTATCATCAATTTGAGATATGGTCTGATGAGTCTTTCACTTACGCAGAAGTTAGCTGACGATGTAGGCATCTGGAAGCGTCTGATCATCGCATTTGCAAATACAGATGAGATCTTTGCAGTTGCAATGGGATATTTCAAAGAAGTGACCTTTCCGTATATGTTAGGACTTCAGATCCTTCCGATCCTTGGCTGGGGCGGTGGTACATTTGCCGGAGCAGTAGCCAGCGGGCTGCTTCCAAAGTCTGTGTGCAGCGCACTCAGTCTTGCACTTTATGGCATGTTCGTGGCAATCGTTGTTCCGGTTGCCAAGAAGTCAAAATCTGTGTTATTTGTGGTATGCGTTGCAGCTTTGTTCAGTATCCTTTTATATTATGTTCCGATATTCCACTTTATCTCGACCGGAATATCGATCGTTATATGTACAGTAGCGGCAGCAGCAATCGGTGCGATCGTTGCACCGGTTAAGAAAAAAGGAGAAGAATAGAGATGAGTGTATATACATATATTATCGCAATGGCGGTTGTCACATATCTGATCCGTGCGGTGCCATTGGTGTTATTCAGGAAAAAGATAGAGAATCAGTTTTTAAGTTCGTTTTTATACTATGTGCCATATGCCTGCCTGACGGCACTTACCCTTCCGGCGATTTTCTACAGTACGGAAAGTGTTATCAGTGCGATCGCAGGATTTGTCGTAGCGGTTATCCTTGGTATTCGTGAAAAAGGGCTGGTAGTCGTAGCTGCCGCCGCCTGTGTGACAGTGTTTGTAGTGGAGAGAATATTGGCGTTTTTATAGGGGTTGTGAATCCGAAAAGTGAGGACAAAGAACTTGCTATATCGTCGACCTGGAATGTAAAAGACTTTTGACACGCTAAAAACCTTGATGTCAATGTTCTTTGATAGCGAAAATATGACTTTTTGATTAGTATGAGTATACTAGGAGGTGAAGAGATGGAACTCGGAAAACAAATAAAAAAACATCGTCAGGAAGTACAATTATCCCAAGAGGAGTTAGCCGATCGAGTTTATGTTTCAAGACAAACAATCTCAAATTGGGAAAATGAACCGCTATGGAAAAATCTACACTAAAATGCTGATTGTCACTGCAGTTTCGGCAGTTCTGCTATTTATGTGGTTTGGCGTTTGGGCATTCATCCCTTGGGGAATCATTTGGGCACTCTCTATGTACTTTGCCTTTCAGGTTGAAAAGGTAAAAAAAGATAATGATGTTCAAACCTATAAAGAAATTGTTGCATTTTCTGAGGGGAAACTATTGGATGATATACAAAAGCAGAGAGAAATAGGTAAACGCCCATATCAGAAGATTTTTTTAAGAAGATTATTATATCAAAGTCGAATGCAAAACCATGGATAGATGAAGATGGTATTGTGCATATTGGCTTGTATGATTTTTTGTTAAATCAGAATTCCTTGGAGACATAACAAAATAATACTTGATAGTTAATAAAGAGAGGCGCATATGCTATGCCAGGTATACTCGTAGTTGAAGATGATGAAAATTTAAATCGTGGAATTACATTCTC
>ULWW01060263.1_pt1 | contig 21417 bp, 25 predicted proteins | sample 1960741 | NCBI WGS metagenome assembly ULWW01 (sample SAMEA4835823, study PRJEB28245) | human gut metagenome | biome: gut microbiome; material: fecal sample | place: Denmark | collected 2008
GCATCCCCACACGGTGTGGGGCAATCACAACTTAGTAATATGTACCCCCGCCGTTTTCAGCATTAACTTTTTAGTGCCGACCGTATCAAACGCCACCTCAAGCAGCGCATCGCCGCCCATAGGGGTGACGGAGATGACCAGTCCGTCACCGAACGTCTTGTGGTGGATCTGGTCGCCGGAGGAAAGCTGAAGCAGCGGCGCGGAGGCGGCGGGCTTCTGCGCCGCGAGTTTTTGCGACGCCTGCGATTTTGGTCTGCGCTGCATGACGCTGTCGTAGCGCGCCGCGCCCTGACCGTAGCTACCGTAGCCGCGCGTAGAATACGAGCTTCCCTCGTCAAAGCTCGTGTCGCCAAAGCCGGACGCGCCCTGCGCCTGACGGCCGACCCAGTCGGCATTCTCCGACGGGACCTCCTCCAAAAAACGCGAAGGTTCACTGACGCTCGTGCGGCCAAACAGCATGCGCTGGCGCGTGCAGGTCATCGTCAGGCGCTCCTTTGCACGCGTCATCGCGACATAGCACAGTCTGCGCTCCTCTTCGACCTCTTCATCGTTGTAGCGCACGCGCTCGCCGGGGAAGATGCCCTCCTCCACGCCGACGACATACACACACGGGAACTCAAGACCCTTTGCGCTGTGCATCGTCATCATCGTCACGCAGTTGTCGCTCGTCGCGCTGTCGAGATCGGTGTAGAGTGCGATCTCGTTCAAAAAGCCCGAGAGCGTCGCATCCTCCGGATCGTTTTCAAGGAACGAAACGATGTTCGACTTGAGCTCCTGCACGTTCTCGAGCCGCCCACGGCTCTCCATATCGCCCTTTTCCTGCAGCGTGCGTACATAGCTCGTCTGCTCGCAGACCGCGTCATAGAACTCCGCGAGCTCCATCGTGTCCGCCATCTCGCGCAACGCGGCGATGAGCTGGGCGAAGCGCTCGAGCTTGCCCGCCGCGCTCTTGAGCACGGCGTACTCCCCTGCGTGCTGCAAAACGGCCATCATCGGCACGCCCTGCTCGCTCGCGAGATCCTGCACGCGCTCGATCGTCGTATTGCCGATGCCGCGCGGCGGATTGTTGATAATGCGGCGAAGCCTCAAGTCATCGCTCGGGTTGTTGATGACCGCGAGGTACGCGAGCATGTCCTTGACCTCCGCGCGTTCGAAGAACTTTGTCCCGCCGACGACCTGATACGGCACGCCGTTGCGCTTGAACGCGTATTCGAGCGCGTTCGACTGCGCGTTCATGCGGTACAAAATGGCATTTTCCTTCCAGTTCCGCCCGCGGTTGTAGTCCATCATAATGCTGCTGACGACAAAGTTCGCCTCGTCCTGCTCGTTGAAGACGGTCTTGATGAGCACCCTATCGCCCGCACCCGCATCGGTCCAGAGGGTCTTGCCCTTGCGGCCCGTGTTATTCTTAATGACCGCATTCGCCGCGTCGAGGATGTTCTGTGTCGAGCGGTAGTTCTGCTCCAAGCGGATCGTGCGGCAGCCCTTGTACTCCTTTTCAAAATTCAGGATGTTTGTGATATCCGCACCGCGGAACTTGTAGATGCTCTGGTCGTCGTCGCCGACGACGCAGATGTTTCCCTTCTCCCCCACGAGCTGCTTCATCAAAAGGTATTGCAGCCGGTTTGTGTCCTGATACTCGTCGATGAGCACATAGCGGAACTTGCGGCGGTAGTAGTCGCGCACCTCGCCCTCCTGCTGCAGCAGCGTGACCGCGTGGAGGATGATGTCGTCAAAGTCGAGCGCGTTCGCCTCGGCCAGACGGTGCACGTAGCGCGTATAGATCTTGGCGATTGCCTCTTTGCGCCAGTCGCCGCTGTCCTTCCAGCGGCGGGAGTAGTCCTGATGCGACTCCATCGCGTCCTTTGCGTTCGAGATGGCCGAAAGCACCTCGCGCGGCGTGAGCTTCTTCTCGTCGATGTTCAGCTCTTTCAAAATGTCCTTGATGACGCGCTTGGAGTCATCCGTGTCGTAGATCGTAAAGTCGCGCGAAAAGCCGAGGCGGTCGATATCGCGGCGCAGGATGCGCACGCAGGCGGAGTGGAACGTCATCGCCCAAACACTCTCCGCGCCCTGGATACCGAAGGCAGAGAGTCTCTCTCTCAGCTCGTTTGCCGCCTTGTTCGTGAATGTCACCGCCAGCACCGACCACGGCGCGGCGGGCTCAAGCGTGCAGAGGTGCACCATGCGGCTGCGCTCGTCGCTCGTCGGATGCTCGGGATAGCTCTCCAAAAATGCAAGGTCGTCCTCCGTCGCCCACGCCGGCACATCCGCGCTGTCGCTCCCCCGCCCGTAGGTCAAAAGATTTGCGACGCGGTTGATGAGAACCGTCGTCTTGCCGCTGCCCGCGCCCGCGAGCAGCAGCAGCGCGCCCTCGGTCGTCAGCACGCCGCGGCGCTGTTCAGGGTTGAGTTTTGCAAAATCCCGCGCAATGGCCGCTTTTCTCGCAGCGGCATAGCGGGCGTTAAAATCGCTCATATTGTTTTCACCTTTCCTGATCTTTCCACATCTTACCCTTTTTTCGTGCTCCGGTCAACTCCGTTCGACAAAAATCGACTTTTTGTTCGATTTTTTGTTGACAAGAACGTTTGTTCGATTTATAATCATACTCGAACAAAGATTCTATTTGTCAGGAGGAATTTTCCATGGCTGTTTCCACATTTATTTTCGTTTTCATCGGCGTCAGCGTCGTCACCACCAAGGTGATGAACACGCTGCTCCTGCTCGACCAGCCCAAGCGCCGCAGAGCGAGATCCGCCCGCTGAGAACATGAACCTTCTCGACAAGCTCACGATCCTTTCCGACGCGGCAAAGTACGACGCCGCCTGCACCTCGAGCGGGGCCAGGCGCGGCTATCAGGAGGGCAAGATCGGCTGCACGTCCACGTCCGTCGCGGGCTGCTGCCTCACGTTTTCGTCCGACGGCCGCTGTGTGACGCTCTTGAAGGTGCTGCTCTCGAACGACTGCTGCTACAACTGCAAGTACTGCGTCAACCGCTGCACGAACGACATACCGCGCGCGACCTTTACGCCCGAAGAGCTTGCCGAGCTGACGATTGAATTCTACCGCCGCAATTATATCGAAGGGCTGTTCCTCTCCTCCGGCGTGCTGCGCTCGCCGGACTATACGACGGAGTTGATGATCCGCGCGCTGTCGATTTTGCGCAGCGAGTACCGCTTCAACGGCTACATCCACGCCAAGGCTATCCCCGGCACGTCGCCAGAGCTTGTCGAACAGCTCGGCTTTCTTTCAGACCGCCTGAGCGTGAACATCGAGCTGCCGAGCGAAGCGGGACTCAAGCTGCTCGCCCCCAATAAAACAAAGCAGGCCATCCTGCGCCCGATGACGCAGATCCGCGACCGCGCAAAGCAGAGCAAGCAGGAGCTTGTCAAATACAAGCACGCACCGCGTTTCGCCCCCGCGGGGCAGAGCACACAGCTCATCGTCGGCGCGACATCGGGCGCGCTGCGCGCGGAGGACCTCAAAAAGCTCGGCGTCGTGATGAAGCGTGCGCAATACTTTCTCACCTGCGGCGGGCGCTATGCCTCGCCGCTCAAGCTGTCGCAGGAGGGCATTTTGCAAAACCTGATGGCCGTGGAGCGCCGCGCGCTCCCACAGGCCGAGGCACAGCAGCTATCCCTTTTCGATCAGGTCGGCTAAGGAGGCCGCTATGGCATGGCGCGAAATCATCTATCAATACGATGGCAGCTTTGAAGGGCTCCTCTGCTGCGTGTTTGAAAGCTACACAAAAAAAGAACGCCCCACCGCGATTTTGCGCGATGGGGACGACGAGCCCTCCCTTTTTGAAATTCGCGCGGTCACGACGGACCGCGCCCACGCGCAGCGCATCTACCGCAGCCTCTACAAGCGAAGTCCGGAAGTCGGCCCCTTCCTGCGCCGCGCGTTTCTCACCTGCCTTCCCGACAAGGAGATGGCCATTTACCGCTTCATCGTCAAATTTTACCGCGAGGGCGCGCCGCTGCTCTCGCGCCTGAGCGACGACACCTATCTGCCGCTGCTCAAGGCCATGCGGCAGCTTTCGGGCGAGGTCGAGCAATTCCGCGGCTTCACCCGCTTTTCCGACTTTGACGGCGTACTCGGCGCGGAGATCGAACCGAAAAACCGTGTGCTCCCTGTCCTGCGCCGCCACTTCTGCGAGCGCTATCACAACGAGACGTTTTTCCTCTACGACCGTACGCACCGCGAGGCGCTGCTCTATAGCGGCGGCGTGTCGCGCATCGTGCCGCTCAATCACTTTGAAATGGCGCAGCCGGACGAAGTCGAGGCGGGCTATCGCCGCCTCTGGCGCCGCTTTTACGACACCGTCGCCATCGAGGCGCGCAAAAATGAAAAGCTTCGCATGACGCACATGCCCAAGCGCTACTGGGGCATGATGACGGAGTTTCAGGACGAAAGCTACTTCAAAGCCCGTCCGAAAGAGACGCCCTCAGCTTCTCCAGCGCCCGGCGCTCCAGCCGCGATACCTGCACCTGCGACACGCCTAGAAGGCGCGCCGCCTGCTCCTGCGTCAGCCCCTTGAAAAAGCGCAGCAGGATCGTCATTTTCTCGCGCTCAGGGAGCTCGTCGATGGCCTCGCGCAGTGCGATGCGCTCGATGAGCCCGTCCTCGGGCGACTCACCGCCCAGCATCCCTTCAAGCGTCAGGCCGTCGCCCGTTTCGCGCTGCAAGCTGTCCGGCGCAGCGACCGCCAGCTCACACTGCGCGATCTCCTCGGCATTGAATCCCGTCTCCTCCGAAAGCTCGGAGAGCGCTGGTTCGCGCCCGAGTGTATTTTTGAGCTTTTCGCGCGCGGCGAAGATCGTCGCCGCCTGCTCACGCATGCTGCGGCTCACCTTGATTGCGCCGTCATCGCGCAGAAAGCGTCGAATTTCGCCCGCGATCTTCGGCACAGCGTAGGTTGAAAACTGCGTGCCGAATGCAAAGTCAAATCCCTTTATTGCTTTGATGAATCCAAGGCATCCGAGCTGATAGAGGTCGTCCGGCTCCACGCCGCGGCCGTAATAGCGCCGCACGATGCTCCAGATGAGGCCGCTGTTCTCGCGCAGCATTTGCTCGCAGGCCTGCTCGTCTCCCTGCGCTGCGGCCTCGAGCAATTCCGGCGCGGCGTTCATCGGCGCGCCGTGCGCAGCGCGATCCTGCGCTTCATCGTCACGACCGTGCCCTTGCCGTTTTTCGAGCGCACAGCGAGCGAATCCATAAAGCTCTCCATGATCGTAAAGCCCATGCCGCTGCGCTCTTCACCGCCAGTCGTGTAGAGCGGCTCTCGCGCTTTTTCGACGTCCGCAATGCCGCACCCCCAGTCGCGCACGGTGATCTCAAGGAGATTTCCGTCGAAGATGCATGCGCGCAGCGCGATCTTGCCGATCTCCTGCGGATAGGCATGGACGATGGCGTTCGTCACCGCCTCGCTCACAGCGGTCTTGATGTCACCGAGCTCGTCGAGCGTCGGGTCGAGCTGCGCGGCAAACGCCGCGACCGCGGCGCGCGCCAGCCCTTCGTTGACGCTGCGGCTCGGAAATTCAATGGCTATGTAGTTATTCGGTTTTACTTTCATCGCTCTTTTCCCCCTTCTCAAGCGGTACGATGCGGAAAATTCCCGCGGCGGTAAACACTTTTTTCGCCTGCGGCGGAACGTTTTTGATCGCAGCGCTGCCGCCCATGGCGCGCATACGCTTGAGCGCGCGCATCACGACGGCGATACCCGACGAATCCATAAAGCTCACACCCGAAAAATCCAGCGTCAGTTTGCTCGGCAGCGCCGCATCCAGCTCCCATTCGAGCTTCCGCATCGCCTCCTTCGCCGCGTGATGGTCGAGCTCCCCGCGCAGTGTGAGCGTCAGTTCACGCCCTTCGCCCGATGAAATGACCTCCATTGCTCTCCCTCCGTTTCTTTCAAGCGTTTTCCCTTTCGTTTCTCAAAGTATAGCCTGTCCTCCTGCCGTTTTTTTGTCGAAGACCGCCGGTCTTTTGATTTTTCTTTGCCGCGCCGCCTTGACATCTGCGCTTCCGCCCTGTAAAATGAGGAAAACGATCAAAGGAGGATCTCTCATGCGAAGAAGCGACCGCGAGATCACCGATCTGGGCGAAATTCTCTCCATTATCAACGATTGTAAAGTGATCCATCTTGCCATGGTAGACGATGGAGAGCCGTATCTTCTGCCGCTGAATTTCGGCTATGCCTGTGAAGGCGGTGCGTTCTCGTTCTTCTGCCACAGCGCACGCGAGGGCCGCAAGCTCGATATTCTGCGCAAAAATCCGACCGTCGCCTTTGAAATGGACTGCCGCGGTGCGCTCGACGAGCACGATGTCGCCTGCCAGTGCGGATACTACTTCGCCTCCGTCACCGGCGTCGGCCATGTCGAATTTTTGGACGGTGAAGAAAAGCTCGCCGCGCTGACCGCCCTCATGCGCCACATGGCGGGCCGCGAGGACAAATTCACCGAGCAGCAGGCCCGCGCGGTCGAAGTCTTTGCTGTCCGCGCCGACAAGCTCAGCGCCAAGGCGAAGGTGCCGCACAGTGCGCAGTAGTCATGGATAGCAAGCAAGTTTTCAAACCCAAAAGGACGTGTTGTACATGAAACGCTCTGAGCCCGTCGAACTGATGAATATGTGCGTGCTCTGCCGCGGCAGCAAGGTTTTGGTGCAGGACCGCACAGATCCCAACTGGCCAGGCGTTTCTTTTCCGGGCGGTCATGTTGAAAGAGGGCGAGGTCTGGTGGGCGGAGCTCGCCGGTCTCCCCTCGCTCAACCTTGCATCTTCCGACATGCTCGACCTTCTCCGCGTGTTTGAAGAAGATGATCTCAGCGAGCTGTTCTACCGCCAGGACGGTGAAGATTGGACTTACGAATTGAAATAATCTCAAAAAATGAAAAGCACCGCTGTGCAGATACCCTCTGCACAGCGGTGCTTTCTTTTCAGTTTTACAGCGCGCGTTCCATCGGCAGATACGCCGAATCGCCGTTCGGAAATTCCTCACCCGTCAGCGCAAAGCCGTTCTTTTCCCAGAAAGCCTTGCTCTGCGGATTGCCCCGGTCGACCGCAAGGCGCGCTTTTTTACAGTCCGCCTTGCGCAGTTCATTCAGCAATTCACCGATCAGCGCTGAGCCGATGCCGCGCCCCTGCACGGCTTTCTTCGTCATAAAAAAGCCGAGATAAGCTGTCCCCTCCTGCGGGTAATCCAAAATGAGATCCAACACGGCAACAAGCGTTTCCCCGTCGAAAAAGCCGAGGTAGTGCTTGTCCGCCGCGCTCTTCCCGGGCGGCAGCGCCGAAAGATCCTCTAAAACGCTCTCCTTCGTTGCAAGCGGCGGGTGGTAGCGGTAGAACTGCTCGTTCTCCGCGCAGAGCGCTAAAATCTTGTCTACATCCCCCGCCGTCAGCGGCCGGACGGCGTATTTTTGTGAAAAATCCAGCTTCATTTCTCCGCCTTGCTGGCCGCGAGCACTTCCCAGTAGTCCTTGTAGTTTGCCTGCAAAAGCTCGGGCGTGTTCAGGCCGTAGGGGCACTTCGACATGCAGTGGCCGCAGTGGCGGCAGTTTTCGATCTGGTGCATCTTCTGCTGCCATTCCTCGGTGAGCCACGCCGCTGCAGGGGCGCGGCGCAGCATGAGCGACATGCGCGCACACTGGTTGATCTCGATGCCCGCGGGGCACGGCATGCAGTAGCCGCAGCCGCGGCAGAATTCGCCGCATAGCTCCTTGCGGTCACGCTCGATAGTCGCTTTGCGCTCATCCGTCAACTCAACGCCCTCGCGGATACACTGCAAAAACTGATCAAGCTCGCTCTCGCGCTGCACGCCCCAGATGGGCACCACGCCCTCCTGCTGTGCCATCCAGGCAGCAGCCGTGAAGCCGTCGCGAATGAGTCCGCCCGCCATGCCCTTCATGGCGATAAAGCCCATCTGCTGCGCACGGCATTTTCTGACAAGTTCCATCTCCTGCTCGCCGGCAAGGTAGCTGAACGGGAACTGCAAGGTCTCGTAAAGCCCCGAGTCGATGGCCTCGTGCGCCACGGCGAGGCGGTGGTTCGTGATCGAAATGTGGCGAATTTTGCCCTGCTTTTTCGCCTCGAGCGCCGCGTCGTACAGGCCGTCTTCTCCACCCGGCTTCGGGCAGAAGGCGGGATTGTGGAACTGATAGATGTCGATGTAGTCGGTTTTCAGCGTGCGGAGACTGGTCTCCAGGTCCTTCCAGAATCCCTCCGCCGTCTGCGCGCCGGTCTTCGTCGCCAGCACGATTTTGTCGCGCATCGTCGAGAACGCCGCGCCGACCTTCTGCTCACTGTCAGAATAGGCGCGTGCCGTATCAAAAAAGTTGATGCCGCCGTCATACGCCTTGTGCAGCAGGTTGACCGCATCCTGCTCGCTGATGCGCTGGATCGGCAGGCAGCCAAATCCGTTTTTCTCGATAACAAGATTCGTCTTGCCAAGCGTGATCTTGTTCATGGAAATTCTCCCTCCTATCTTGGATACCACAAGCATAGCAAAATTGCTCTTTTTTTGCAATATCCTGTTTCCCGCTTGACAACGCGCCGCACTCCCGCTATTATGTAGGCAATCTACTATGTAGATAATCTACTTATCAGGAGGTTCATGGATGACGGTCGACAAAAGCCTGCTCGCGGGCAGCACAACGATGCTGGTGCTCAAGCTGCTCGACGGGCAGGACATGTACGGATATCAGATGATCGAAGAGCTCTCCCGCCGCTCCGAGCGCGCGTTCGCGCTCAAGACCGGCACGCTCTATCCCCTGCTGCATTCGCTCGAAGAAAAGGAGCTGATCATTTCCTACGAAAAGGACGAGGACGCAGCGCGTCCGCGCCGCTACTACCATTTAGCGCGCAAGGGCCGCGCGCTGCTGCGCGAAAAGGAAGAGGAATGGACGGAATTTACCGCCGCGGTCGACCGCGTGCTGAGAGGAGGCGGCTGTCTTGGTTCTGCCTGAGACTTTCACACACTTTGCCCGCACCGCGGCTGAGCAGCTGCGATGGAAAGCGGCGCGTTCTCTCGTTGAAGACGAACTTCTGACCCACCTTTGTGACCAGCGTGACGCACTGATGGCAGGCGGCATGGACGAGGCCGCAGCCGCCGCGGAATCGCTGCGTTTGACAGGCGATCCCTATGAGATCGGCACGGCACTCGACCGTGTTCACCGTCCGAAAACACCAAAGCTTCTTTTTGCGCTCGCGGCACTCATCGCGCTTGCAGGGCTTGCGTTCACCGCGCTTGTAAGCTTTCGTGACTACGAATTGTCCTATTTTGCTGTGCATCAGAGCGTGGCGCTGCTGCTCGGTACGGCAGCGCTGCTCGCGGCGTATTTTCTTGATTTTACGCTGCTCGGGCGCTTCGCCCTGCCGCTTGCGCTTGTGTTCCACGCTGCGCTCGTACTGCTCAGCCTGCTGCCTCTCGGTGGGTTCTGGCTCTTCCGCTACACCTATGTTTCGACACATATCCTCCTGCGCGGTCTGCCGCCGCTGCTCCCGCTGATGTTTGCTGTGCTGCTCTACGCGCTGCGCGGGCGGCGCGGCCTGGGCATTTTCGCTGCCCTTACCGCCCTTGCAATTCAGCTTCTGTTCTGCTTACAGATCCCAAGCCTTACTGATCTGAGCTTCCTGTTTCTCTGCAACGGCGCGCTGCTCATTTTCTGTGCCCACAGCGGTTGGTTTGGTCTTGGCGCAAAGTGGGAAACGCTGCTCGCTGCCCTCCCGCTCGCTGCCTGCACGGCGTCGGTTCTCGTTCTCGGTGCAAGCTGGTTTGCGCGTCAGCTCGCCATTGTGCTTGATCCTCACTCCTACATTGACGGACACGGCTATCAAACCGTTGTACTGCGTGAACTGCTGCAAAATGCCAAATTTATCGGTCCGGGCGGCGTGGGACCGTACAGCGCACAGCACCTTGCCCGCTGGGAGGGCTTCGGCATGGTCGACTTACAGGCGCACGCGCTAACACTGCTCGTCCACCGCTGCGGCTGGCTGGCACTCATCGCACTCGTCACGCTGCTGACGGCGCTGCTTGTTCTCGCCTTCCGCCGCTGCCGCAGGCAGGAGAGTATGCTCGCCCGCCTCGTTTCCTATTCCGTGCTGCTGTCGTTCACCACGCAGGCGGCCGCCTATCTTTGCTGCGACCTCACGCTGATCCCCATCAGCGGCGGTGTAGCCTTCCCGTTTTTCACCTTTGGCATCAAGACGATCCTGCTCAACATGCTACAGCTCGGTTTTCTGCTCTCCACACTGCGCGTCGGCAGCGTCGTGCGCGACAAGGATGTTGCTGCTGGGCCGGTGCGGCCCAGACGGCGCTTACGCGTGAGCTTTTCATGGGAAAGCGCCTAAAGTCCGCGCCGTGCGCGGAGAAATAGCAGCGCCGCCAGCGCTGCACCACATTCCCTGCGTACCCGCAGGGGAGCGAATAAGGGGGATATTCTCTTTCCGAGGAAAGAGAATATCCCCCTTTGACCCCCAAGAGAAAGGGTCTGATTGGCAGTCTCGGGCTTGAATGACTTTTATGCCTCCGGAATAGGAATGCCTGCGCGCGGCATTGCCGCGGTTGGTGTTGCTATACGATTTGACTCACTTCTATTATCCGCTGCCGCTCTCGAATCTAATCGCAGGTTCAGTGTAATCGCCTACTACCGATAGTGCGTATATTGCGGCGAGCGCAGCAAAGTCGCCCCGGCAGGCAGAAGCAAATTTGCACAAATCCCTAGTAGACGGAGATTGCGTAAGACTAACGAATCGCAGGCAAAGCGACAGCGAAGATAGAAGAAAGTCAAATCGTATAGCAACAAAAAATAGCAGGCACCCGATTCGGCAAGCGCCGCAGCTCTTCAAGCTGCTCGCTTGCAATGTCAAAACCTTTCTCTTGGGGGATCAAAAGGGGGAGGTTCTCTTTTGTGAAAGAGAACCTCCCCCTTTATCCGTCCCCTGCGCGGCGCAGGGAACCAAATCCGTTTCCTAAAGGAAAGTAATTATTTCTTCATCGCCGCCGCGGAAGCATCCAGCTTTTCAATAAGCGCTCTGAGCTTTTCCGCATCAGCACGGGCACCGTTGACGACCGCCTCCGGCGCTTTGGCGAGGAAGCCCTCGTTTTTCAGCTTGTTCTCGATACCGGCGAGCTGCTTTTCGGCGTTTGCCTTCTCCTTGGCAATGCGTGCGAGCTCCTTTTCAAAGTCGACGAGTTCGGCGAGCGGCATGAAGATGCGCGCGGCATGGGTGTCGACCTCGACCTTGCCGTCGGCGTCGATGGCGGCATCGGCGGGCACGATGGTCACATCGCTGGCAGAGGCCAGACGCGTGAAGAACGGGATACCGGCGCTGAATGTATCGGCGTGCGCGGTGGCGACGGTGTAGTGCACCTTCTTCGACGGCGCAACGTTCATCTCGTTGCGGCGGGCACGGATGGCGGTGATGGCCTCGATGACGGTCTGCATCGCCTCCTCCTCGGCGGGGAAGCTGAACTTTTCGTTGTACTCCGGCCACTTGGAGAGCATCAGGAACTCGCCCTCGTGCGGCAGCGCCTGCCAGATCTCCTCCGTGATGAACGGCATGAACGGGTGCAGGAGCTTGAGCGTCTCGATGAGGACATAGCAGAGGACGTTCTGTGCGTTCTCGCGCGTGGTCTGATCGTCGCTGTTCAGGCGGTTCTTCGTCAGCTCGATGAACCAGTCGCAGTAGTTGTCCCAGATGAAGTCATAAATTTTTGCGGACGCGACGCCGAGCTCGAAGGCGTCCATATTGTCCGTGACCTCGCGGATGAGCGTATTGAGCTTGGAGAGAATCCACTTGTCCTCAAGCTCCAGCTTTTCGGGCAGCTCGACGTGGTCGATCGTCAGGTTCATCATCACGAAGCGGCTCGCGTTCCAGATCTTGTTGCAGAAGTTGCGCATCGCCTCGCACTTTTCGACGTAGAAGCGCATGTCGTTGCCCGGGGAGTTGCCGGTGATGAGGTTGAAGCGCAGCGCATCCGCGCCGTACTTCTCGGCCATCTCCAGCGGGTCGATGCCGTTGCCGAGCGACTTGGACATCTTGCGGCCCTTGTCGTCGCGAACGAGGCCGTGGATGAAGACGGTCTTGAACGGCTCCTTCTTCATCTGCTCCATGCCGGAGAAGATCATGCGCGCGACCCAGAAGAAGATAATATCGTAGCCTGTGACCATGACGGACGTGGGATACCAGTAGTTGAGGTCTGCTGCGTCCTTATCGGGCCAGCCCATCGTGGAGAACGGCCAGAGCGCGGAAGAGAACCAGGTGTCGAGCACGTCCTCTTCGCGCGTCAGGTGCTTGCAGCCGCACTTTTCGCACTCGGTGGGGTCTTCGCGCTTGACGTTGATGTGGCCGCACTCGTCGCAGTACCACGCGGGGATCTGATGGCCCCACCACAGCTGGCGGGAAATGCACCAGTCATGCACGTTTTCCATCCAGTTGATATAGGTCTTGGTGAAGCGCTCAGGCACAAACTTGATCGTGCCGTCGTTCACGACGCGAATGGCCTCCTTGGCAAGCGGCTCCATCTTGACGAACCACTGCGCGGAGATGAGGGGCTCGACGTCGTTGTGGCAGCGGTAGCAGGTGCCGACGTTGTGGGAGTAGGGCTCGGTCTTGACGAGGTAGCCCTGCTCTTCAAGATCCTTCACCAGCGCCTTGCGGCACTCATAGCGGTCCATGCCGTTGTACTTGCCGCCGTTTTCGTTGATCGTACCGTCGTCGGCGATGACGCGGATGACCTCGAGGTTGTGGCGAAGGCCGACCTCAAAGTCGTTGGGGTCGTGTGCAGGGGTCATCTTAACAGCGCCCGTGCCGAAGCCGATCTCGCAGTATTCGTCGCCCACGATGGGAATTTCGCGGTTCATAATGGGCAGGATGCAGGTCTTGCCGATCAGGTGCTTGAACTTCTCGTCCTCAGGGTTGACCGCAACGCCCGTATCGCCCATCATCGTCTCAGGACGGGTGGTGGCGACGACGATATCGCCGCTGCCGTCGGAGAGCGGGTAGCGGATATACCAGAGGTGGCCCGGCTTGTCGACATACTCGACCTCCGCGTCGGAGAGCGCCGTCAGGCAGTGCGGGCACCAGTTGATGATGCGGCTGCCCTTGTAGATCAGGCCCTTATCGTAGAGCTCGCAGAACGTCTCGCGCACGGCCTTGGAGCAGCCCTCGTCCATCGTGAAGCGGGAGCGGGACCAGTCACAGCTCGCGCCCATCTTCTTCTGCTGCTCGACGATGCGGTTGCCGTACTTTTCCTTCCACTGCCACACGCGCTGTAAAAACTTCTCGCGGCCGAGGTCGTAGCGCGTCAGGCCCTCCTTGGTGCGCAGCTCCTCTTCGACCTTGATCTGCGTGGCGATGCCCGCGTGGTCAGTGCCGGGGAGCCACAGGGTGGAGTAGCCCTGCATGCGCTTAAAGCGCGTCAGGATGTCCTGCAGCGTCGAGTCCATTGCATGGCCCATGTGCAGCTGGCCGGTGACGTTCGGCGGCGGCATGACGATGGAAAAGGGCTTTTTGTCCGGGTCGGGCTCGGCCTTGAAGCAGTCGTGGTCCATCCACATCTGATAGATGCGGCCCTCGACCTGCTGGGGCTCATAGATCTTGGGTAATTCTTTCATTGGTTTTCTCCTATCTTTTGAACAATATTGCTCTTATTTGATATTTTCGACGAGCTTTCCCGTCTTTTCGGCGATAAACGCACGGAAGTCCTCGACGCTCCCGCCGCGGATAGTTCTCTTGTCATACGCCTGCGTATGGTGCGAGGACAGGGCAAAGACGAAGTAGCGCGCCGTCTCGGCGACAGCCACGATCTGGGCATAGGAAAACCGGCTTTCCGTCACACCCGTTGCCGAAACGTAGCCGTCCTCTTCAAACGTGGCGGCGGCGTGCTCCGTGCCCGGCAGCAGGCGCTTTCTCGCAAACCAGGCGTTGAGCTTGTCCTCGAAAAGGCTCACCAGAATGACCACCAGCATCGCAAGCAGCGTCACGACGCCGCTCGCGCCGAGCGGCTCGCCACCTGCGGTCGTGGCAAGAATTGTCAAAAGGCCGAGGATCAGCACGACTGCCGCAAAAATGTGCACGCGGCGGCTGCGCTTTTTGCGCACGGTTTTGCGCAGGCTCTTAGCCATGGCCGTCAGCGTTTCCATATTGTAGTCGGTCTCAAACTGTATGCCCATATTCGCTTCCTTTCATTAAAAAACGCCCTGAGCAGCTTTGACTGCTCAGGGCGATCAATGACCGTGGTACCACCTGGATTCCCGCATTGTGCGGACACTCATGCCTCTGTAACGGGAGTTCCCGTCCGGCTTACTCTCTTTTCAGCGCGGCAGCTCCAAGGCGACTTCCCCACATCCTGCACAAGGGCTTACACCGGCCGCCCTCTCTCTTCGCTTTCGGATGCGGATACTGCTCCTCTTCTTCGCATTTCCACGCTGAATCATACCGTTTTTTGCGCCGCTTGTCAACTCATTTTGAGGATTTCCTTCTTTAGCCGCACGATGATCCGCTTCTCAAGCCGCGAGATATAGCTCTGCGAAATGCCCATCAGGTCGGCGACCTCCTTCTGCGTCTTTTCCTCCCGTCCGCCGAGGCCAAAGCGCAGCGTGATGATTGTTCTCTCCCTCGCGGTCAGCTTGTCGACCGCATCCATCAGGAGTTGGCGGTCGACATCGTCCTCAATGGGCTTCAAGACAAGGTCCTCGTCAGTGCCGAGAATGTCGGAGAGCAGCAGCTCGTTTCCGTCCCAGTCGGTGTTGAGCGGCTCGTCAAAGCTGACCTCGGACTTCTGCGGCGCGGTCTTGCGCAGGTGCATGAGTATCTCATTTTCAATGCAGCGCGAGGCGTAGGTCGCGAGTTTGATGTTCTTGTCGCTGCGGTACGTGTTCACTGCCTTGATGAGCCCGATCGTACCGATGGAGATGAGGTCTTCGATGTTGATGCCGGTATTTTCAAACCGGCGCGCGATGTAGGCGACAAGCCGCAGGTTGTGCTCAATGAGCGTGCCGCGCACGCTCTCGTCGCCTTCATCCATGCGCGCGATGAGCTCAGCTTCCTTCTCCCGCTCGAGCGGCGGCGGGAGCGTATCGCTGCCGCCGATGTAGAAAATTCCCCGCCGCGCGATGATCCCCCAGTCGATGAGATAAAAGCGCAGTCTACGCCACAGCGTTTTGAGCAAGCTCTCCATGCTTCTCCCCCTTTTCGCATCCTTCGCACCACAGTCCCGCATATGCACCGCCGTCGCCGAGCGGATGCTCCGCCAGGGCAACGGCGCGCGGGCCGAGTTTGATTTCGTCAACCGTTATTGCTTCACAGCGCAGCAGCGGCAGCGTTCCGTCCGCATTGCCCACGCTGCAATACGCAATATGCGGCAGCGTCGCGGTCTCTTCTTCGCTGATGAGGTCTCCCAGTGCGTGACGGTCGATGACCGGCACGCCGAGGCCCGTCACAGGGTCACAGAGCGTGTTGCCCGTGTCGCGCAGCAGCCGCACGCGGGCCGTTTTTCCTCGATAGGCAATGACCACATCCGCCGTCTCGCTCCCTGTCCGCGCCGCGCCGTAGCGGAACACGACGGAAAGCAGCAAATACGACGTCCCCGCCGCGATCAGGAAGACGCCCCACGGCAGGTCTGCTGTCACCACGCCGCGCGCAAGGCGCGCCATCGACCCCAGACTCTGCCCTAAGAGCATCACCACGCCAGCGAGGCCGCACGAGGCAAGGAAAAACAGCAGCGTCAGCTTGACCGCCCGCCCACTGCCGCGATACGCCGCCGCGCCCATCAAAGCGAGCCCAAGCAGCAACAAAACGACGCTTTTCGGCAAAAAGAGCTGCACTGCCGCATAAATACCGCCGACCACTGCGCCGAGCAAAAGTCTCCTCCTCGCGACCGTCCGTCCGGCAAGCCGCGCTGCGCCGAACAACAACAGATAATCGAGCAGGAAATTGAACGCCAGCACGCTCTCCACATAGATGACCATCGCGCACCTCCTTTGACACGTCCCCCATTATAGCGGCGCAGCAAACGGGAAAATGGCGAAAAAGAGCCTCGCGCCGAAATTTGGCGCGAGGCTCCTCTGCCATTTGTTATTTTTCCTTCGCCGCTTCGATCATATGGTCGATCTCGTCGTCCCAATCGCCCGCATTACCGCAGACCGTGCTGGTGATCGGTCTGCCGTCTGCTGCATGGCAAAACAAAACCGCAGCGTCATCCGCCGAAAATGACGAGGTGGGAACCGGACTGACCATCTCCTCTATCTTCTCGGCAAGCGACCAGTCGAGAACAAGGAGCAGCTTCCCCGCCTCGTAGGCCTCTGCGGCGGCACTGTCGTCCATATCCTCCGCCGAACGGATGATACAGATATCTGCATCCTCTTCATATCTGCCGTGGTATTCCACAGGTCGGATGCTCCCACCCTGAACGCTCCCGTCCGCGTCCCAATAGATGATGACGGAAGATACATCGTCGATGGCCCACATATCGGCGCTTTGCAGCGCTCCGCCGTCAGCAGGCTCGCCCCACACCTCTGTCAAAGCTTCCCTTGTCACGCCCTTGAAGCGCTCCTCATAGTCGACCGGCGCATAGTCCTTAACCTCATCCAGCGAGGGAACGCTCTTAGCCCCGCAGCCAAACAGTCCGAAGACGCAAAGGGCCGCCAATATACATGCTGTCCATTTTCTCATCTTCTATCTCTCCTTTACTCTCAGTCGGCGAACGCTCCCGTGCAAGTGCGGGAAGCAATGTTCAGCGCTGTCGCGCTGGATTTTATAAATACGGAATAACCATCGATGCAACGAGCGATAAGATCATCACCGCGACCAGCAGGATCGCGACGGCTCTCGTCTTCTTATTCATGGGGTTCCTCCCTTTCTACGATTTTCTTGATGCCCTTTTCCGCCTTGGCGCGCGGGAGCATCACCTCGCGGCCGCAGCGCGTGCATTTGAGCTTGATGTCCATGCCCACGCGCGTCACGAGCCAGAGCTTTTCGCCGCAGGGATGCGGCTTCTTCATTTCGACAATATCGTTCAACCTCAGGTCCATGTGCTCACCCCTTGATCGCTTCCCAGTACTGCGCAGCGGCGCGCTCGACCTTGTTGTCGCCGTAGTGGTAGTACTGCACGTTTTTGAGCTCGTCGGGCAGATATTGCTGCTTCACCCAGTGGTTCGGGTAGGCGTGCGGGTACTTGTAGTTCTGCCCCTGCGCGCCGCCGGTCGAATCGGCGTGGACATTCTGGAGGCAGCGCGGGAAATTGCCGCTCTTGCCCGCCTTCACATCCGCCCAAGCAGCGCCGATGCCCTCGATCACGCTGTTGGACTTCGGTGCGGTAGCAAGCAGCACCGCCGCCTGCGCCAGCGGCAGCTGCGCTTCGGGAAGGCCGAGCTGCATCGCGGTGTCGACGCAGGCCTTGACGATGGCGATAGCCTGCGGATAGGCCATGCCGACGTCCTCGCTCGCCGAGCAGAGTAACCTCCTGCATGGCGTGACCAGATCGCCCGCCTCTAAAAATCTTGCGAGGTAGTGGAGCGCCGCGTCGGGGTCACTGCCGCGCAGCGACTTCATCAGCGCGCTCGCACAGTCGTACATCGCGTCACCGCCCTTGTCGTAGCGCATGGCACTGCGCTGTGCGACCTGTAAGGCGTCTTCACTTTTCAGCAAAAGTTCGCCGTTCGTGACGTCCGCCGCCTCGTATAAAAGCTCGCACGCGCTCACTGCCTTGCGCACATCGCCGCCGCACTGCTGCGCGATGACGCGCGGCACGTCGTCCTCCCAGGAAAGCGGCAGCTCGCTGCGCTCTTTCAAAATGCCGAGCGCGCGCTCGACCGCGGGGATCGTCTCCTCCGCGCTGACGTTTTTGAATTCAAACACTGTCGAGCGGGATAAAAGCGCGCCGTAAACATAGAAATACGGATTCTCCGTCGTCGATGCAATCAGCGTAATAGAGCCGTTTTCCATGAATTCGAGTAAGCTCTGCTGCTGCTTTTTGTTGAAATACTGAATTTCGTCGAGGTAGAGCAGAATGCCGCCCGGTGCCATCATCGTGCCGACATCGGAGATAATGCTCTTGACATCCTGAAGGCTCGCGGTCGTCGCGTTCAGGCGATACAGTGTCTTGTTCGTGCGGTTTGCGATGATATTCGCGATCGTCGTCTTGCCCGTGCCGGACGGGCCGTAGAAGATCATATTCGCGCTTGAGCCGGACTCGATGAGCCGGCGCAGCAGCGCGCCCTTTCCGAGCAAGTGCTTCTGCCCCACGACCTCGTCGAGCGTCAGCGGGCGGATCTCATCCGCCAAAGGTCTCTTTTCACTCATATCAGTTGTTCCTGCTGCATTTTTCCGCGTCGATGGCCAGCACGACCATCAGCGCGCCCAGCGCGTCCTGTGGGTCGGCGACGTCGATGACGTAGGTGTCCGTCCAATGAAAAAGCTCTTTCGTGATCGTCGCGATACAGCCGCGCGAGGCGCTGTCGATCGTGTAGTCCCACTCCATGAAACTGCCGTTCACTTCCCAGTCGCTGCACTCAAGTGTAAAGCGCGGGGTAAAGAACGTGAACTCCTTGCAGATGCAGCCGTAGTACTGCTCGCCGATGTAAAGCTCGAACTTGGGCAAAAACGTCAGCACGCGCTGCTGCACGGTGCCGATGTGCTCGCCCGCGGCGTTCAGAATATGCAGGCAATGCCCCCAGGCGAGCTTGCCCTCGACCGTAAAGACGGTGTTGCCGTCCTCATCGTAGATATCATAGCTGTCGAACCACGAAAAAAAGCGCTGCTTGAATAGTAGCCGCATCGCACAAGCCTCCTTTTTTACAGATGGAATGATTATAGCACGTTTTTTCTTCACTGCACAGACTTTTTCTGTCGATTTTTCCGTGTCTCTGTGCTATACTGTCGGCAGTATTGATGAAACGCAGGAGGTCTCGCCATGAAATCCAAAGCCGCCGTCCGCCGCATCGTGGAGGAACTGAAGGTCCTCTATCCCAACGCGCGCTGCTCGCTCGAATATAAAAAGGACTACGAGCTTCTGTTCGCCGTGCGCCTTTCCGCCCAGTGCACCGACGCGCGCGTGAACATGGTCACGCCGTCGCTCTATCAGAAGTTCCCGACGCTCGAGGCCTTCGCGAATGCGACGTATGAAGAGGTCGGCGACGCGATCCGCTCCTGCGGATTTTACAACACGAAGTCGAAGGACATCGTCGAGTGCGCGAAGATCCTGCTCGAAAAGTACGGCGGCAAGGTCCCCGGCACGATGGAGGAGCTCACAGCCCTCCCCGGCATCGGGCGCAAAACGGCGAACCTGATCCTCGGCGACGTCTACGGCCAGCCCGCCTACGTGTGCGACACGCACTGCATCCGCATCACAGGACGCCTCGGCCTGACGGACGGCAGCAAGGACCCGCTGAGCGTCGAAAAACAGCTGCGCGCCATCCTGCCGCCGGAGGAGTCGAACGACTTCTGCCACCGGCTGGTGCTGTTCGGCCGCGACCGCTGCACCGCCCGCAAAGCCAACTGCGACGGCTGCCCGCTTAGAAAAGACTGCGACTACGGCAAGGCGCAGAAATAATATCTTCCCAAAAGCGGCTTTGCCGCTTTTGGGAGAAGGCCGCGCTGCGCTCCATGCCTCGCCGCCAATATGGCAGCTCGACACACGCTCCGCGAGAGGTGTTTTTCACCACGTACACGCCGCGGCGAAAAACGATTTGATTTTATTTCGTGCCTGCGGGCACGAAACTCTGCGAGGCTTTCCCCAATAGGAGAAAGGTTCCGCACAGCATCGCTGTGCGGAACCTTTCTCGTTTTTCTTTCAGTTGTTGAATTCGCTTGGCAGGATGTACTTTGTCGTGCTCGTTGCGTAGCCGTTGCCGCGCTTGATGGTCATGTAGATCGTCTTTTCGCCGCCCTCAAGCTGCACGTAGCAGACGCCGTCCTCGTCGAACTTGTCCGTGACGTCGAGCTTCTGGTCGAGGTAGTAGACCGTGACCGTGCCGTCCTCGCGCTCTTCGACCTCGGGCGCGTTGAGATGCTCGAAGAGCTCCTCCTCGGTCAGCGGGCGCTCCGTGCCGTCGTCTTCGATGGCAATGCCACCGCCACCCATTTCGTGCTCGGTGCCGTCCTTGTCCGGATAGCGCAGGGTGTAGCTTCCCTCGTTTACCGTCAGCGTTGCGTCCGTCATCTCACCGTTGAGCCAGAGCTGCACCGTGCGCTGGATACCGCCGAGGTCCGAGGCATAGGCGACGCTGCCGAGCGCCAGCACGAGCGCTGCCGCAAGGCCGATGGTCGCGGCGCGGCGCAGCGCAGGCCGTTTCGTTTTCCGTTCTGTCATCTTCATTACCTCCGTCATCGTATCCGGGGAGGCGTGCAGCGGCGTGAACGCGCGTTGGAATTTCTCTTTTTCTGTCATTGCCTTACTCCTCCTCCAAAATCGTTCTGAGCTTTGCTCTTGCGCGAAAAAGTCTTGTGCTGACGGTCTTTTCCGGAATGCCGAGCATCGACGCGGCCTCCGCCGTTGTATACCCCTCGTAATAGAAGAGCAGCAGCGGCACGCGGTATTTTTTGTCGAGCGCCATCACGGCTTTGAAGAGCTCGCCGTCCCGCGGCTGCTCGAAGGATAACGTCTCGGCATAGTCGTCGATGTCCTCGTGCCGGCGCCACGGCGAGCGGAAGATCATCTTGCAGCGATTGACGGTGACGCGGATGAGCCAGTTTTTCAAATGGGCGTCCGACTCGAACGCCTTATCTGTTTTGTACAGCTCTATCAATACGTCCTGTGTCACATCGTTGGCGTCGTCCGGGTTTTTGAGCCAGCCGTAGGCCACGCGAAAGACCGTGTCCATGTACTTTTCTGCATTTTGGGCAAATGCTTCGTTTGAAAACATATATGTTTCTCTCCTCAAAGGCCTTACACCATACATGTGCGCGGGCAGGGCGTTTTCTTTCACGGGTTCGGAAAATTTTTCAAAAAATTTCGCCGCTGCGGCGGCACAACTGCCGCGTCCCTCTCATATACTGCCTTGAAAGACAGGAAACGGAGGCACAGCTATGGATCACAGCACGCAGCAGCTCATCGACAAGTTCAAGCGCAATCCTGCCATAGCGCAGTCGCTCCTGCAATCGGGCGACGGGCAAAGGCTCATGCAGATGCTCACCTCTCAGGATGGCGGCGCGGCGCTCAATCACGCGGCGCAGAATGCCGCGGCGGGCAACACGAAAGAGTTGGCCACAATGCTCTCGAACCTGATGAAAAGTCCCGAGGGCATGGCCATTATGAACCGCATCAACGACAGCGCAAAAAAATAAAAACCGCGGGAGGGCGTCACGATGAGCGAGTGGGAGGAAAAACTGAATACCCTGCTCTCCGATCCGGACGCCATGGCGCAGGTGATGAACATGGCGCAAAATCTGTCGCAGCAGATGGGGCAGTCCGGCGG
>ULWW01042596.1_pt1 | contig 21165 bp, 12 predicted proteins | sample 1960741 | NCBI WGS metagenome assembly ULWW01 (sample SAMEA4835823, study PRJEB28245) | human gut metagenome | biome: gut microbiome; material: fecal sample | place: Denmark | collected 2008
AGCCTTATAGCGTAAGGACGCGCTGCAAAATTGCGCACTGAAAAAAGACGAGTAAGATTCCCCAAAAGGGACTGCTTACTCGCCTTTTTGCGTTGACGTTATAGTTCAGCGCCGGGCACGCTGCCCATGCCGTCCAGCACCACGATGACCAGGATCTCAATGGACATATTGTAGTCGAAGGCCGCCGCCTTGATGTTGGCCAGCGAGTGGCCGTAACTACACCACCAAGTGGTGTAGTAAATGCCCTTGTGTATCTATAAAACACGCTTTGAAAAAACAGGGCATAAAAACGCTGAAACCCCTGATTTCTCAGGGGTTTCAGGTGAGTGTATCTATTATGGTCACTCAAGATGTAATAGCGAAACACTATTGTAGCATAACTTGTAGAAATATGAAAGATAAATCAAATCTGAATCACGGCAGGGGAAACATAGCGTGTGCCTTTCCTTGGTGTTCCTTCCTTATCGTAATCAACATTGCAGCGGGCAGACTTCTCAAACTGTGCATCCATGAACTTCTCCATGCCAATAACAGCTATGTATTTACCATTAGAAAGAAGATGATCTACCGCAGCTCGAGTCCATTTTGCTTTTCCGGTCGGAGAAGATATTTGTTTTGCATGAAGCATATCCACGACCTTTCCCAAACTTGCTCCTGCCATATAGAAATCAAAAATCATACGCACAACATTTGCTTCACTCCTATTGATTTCAAGTGTCCCGCTACTGGTCAAAGTAAAACCATATGGTATTCTCATGTTTTGCCCCTCCTAAAAAATAAGAATTCCTATGCTGCCGCCTCACCCGAGAGGCAAAACATAGGAATATAGAATATATTGTTTTCTTTTGTGCTGTCATTCTGCACAGTCAGCAAGGTTAATTGGTCTTCTTTGGTGTCAAAAATGACAAAACCCGTGTATAACTTAAGTTATACACGGGTTTTGTCTAATATGGCGCAGTGGGAGGGATTCGAACCCTCGTGCCGCTTTTGACGACAACACGATTTCCAGTCGTGCTCGTTATGACCTCTTCGATACCACTGCATATTCACTTTCTGCTGATAGACAGCGTAGATTATTATACCAAAATCTCGACAGATGTCAAGACATTTTTTTGCCTTTACCTCGCCTTTACCTATATCTACGCATGGAAGATTGCAAATCCCCACGTCCCTTTGCTCCCCGGAATGACGGGGACGGGTCTATCGATGCGCTGCGGGGCGCGGGCAGACAGCCCGCGCCCCGCAAGGGAAACCCGTTTACTTTTCTCTGATTTTCAGTGTTTCTTCCTCATGCCGCCGTCTGCGCTGCCATGTGACCAGCGCAAGGCATCCGGTAAGAGACGCGCAGAGGCAGAGTCCCCACGAGCCCAAGGCACCGCTGTCGCCGGTTCCGGGGCTGCTGCCCGCCTTCCTGAAGGTGACCTCAATGGTATGCTCCTTCGTGACATTCTTGAAGGTATAGGACTTCACCGCGCCGACATTCCTGCCGTCCACCAGCACCTTTGCCACGACGTAGCCCTTGTCCGGGGTGATGGTAAAGGTCTGATCCAGCCCCTCCCGGACGGAGCTCCAGCCGGAGGGCGTGATAGACCCGTTCAGACCGGCCGTCGCCCTGATGGTGTAGTAGCTGTAATAGCTGCCTCCGCCGCCGATGTACGTCCAGTGGGCATACACGGTGGTATCCGCGACGAACACGGTGGCAGTCGTGATCTCCGTGCCGCCGTTCTTTTCGGTGTACCAGCCGTCGAAGGTGTAGCTGCCGCTGCGGGAAGCATCGGGCAGAGAGGCCAGCTTCTGATCGGTTGTGGTCATACTCCCGACAGAGGGCGTACCGCCGTTTCCGTCAAAGGAGATGGTGAACTCGCCGGGTGTGGACGCTGCGTCCTCCTCGAAGACGGCCCTGATCTTCACCTCGCCGCCCGGCATGATGAACTTGTTGTTGACGATGGTCACGCTTCCGCTGACCACCTGCCACTCCTTGAAGTGGTAGCCGGTTTTGGGCTCGGCGCTCAGGGTGACCTCCATGCCCTCCTCGGCGGCAGCGGGTGTTGCCGTGGCGGTGCCGTTGCCGTCATCGGCGATGGTGACGGTGTACTGCGTTCCCCGCCGTACCACCAGTGCACTCTGCAGCGCGGATTCGTTGCCCGCGGTGTCCTTGGCGTAGAGGACAAGAAAAGCATTGTTTTTCCCCTCATCCAGCGTTCCGGAGATGGTGAAGCTGCCGTCGCTGCCTGCGTAGAGAGAGTCTCTTGTGCCGTAGTGGATCAGGCTGCCCGCGTCCGCCGTGCCGGTGATGGAATACGCCCCGGTATCCTTGTCCGCATAGAAGATAGGATCGGACAGCGTAAGCACGGGCGGTGTCTCGTCCCGGCTCACCAGCAGGAACACGCTGGTCACGTCCTTGCCCTTCACGGCGTCGATCTTGAGCATCAGCGTGCCGGTGAAGTCGGGGATCACAAAGGTGTCCGTCGGGCTGACATGGTCTCTCTCAGCCGGTGCTCCGGTGTCCATGCGCGTGACCGTGAAGTCGTCGGTCTGGTCGCAGGTCACGTAGAGATAGGTGAGATAGGGCTTTTCGTCGCGCACATAGGCGTGGAACACACCGTTCTCGTCCCTGCTGAGCGGCACGCCGCCCAAATCAAGGGTAATGTTCAGCGGTGTGTACTTCGGCAGGTATTCGCCGGAGGACTGGGTCTCCGCGCTGTAATACTTGCCGCCCTCAACGGTTCGGTAGGCGCTCACACCGATCCGGTAGGTTTCGTTCGCGGAGAGATTTTTGGATTCCGCCGTCTCCGCTCCGCCCACGGTCAGCGCCATGTCGAGGGCGGTGACGCTCTTGTCCAGGTCATAGCCGAAGCCAGTATTGACCCAGCTGCCGTTCTTATCCTGATAGACCGTCACACGGTAGCCGTCGGCGCCGTCCACGGCCTTCCACTCGCCCCGCATGACCTCGTTGCCGACAAACTCCAGGGTGACGCCGACGGGGCGCTCGGGCTGGTTGGTGTTGGTATAGTCAACGCGCTCGGTAAACATGTTCGTGTCGATGCCCATAAGCGCCGTTTTCTTCGTCCCGTCCTCCATGTTAAACGTCTTTTCCGTCATCAGGAAGGAGGTCACGTAGTATTGGCCCGTGGGAACCAGTGCGCCGCTTCGGGGGATGTTGACGGAAATGCTGGCGGGATTCTCCACATCCTGCTCATCCACAGGTACGTCGCCTCGCCCTCGGCGCTGCCCAGATAGGTGCGCAGCACGTAGGTCTTCGTTGCGTCCGGATACTTCACCTGACCGGAGAGCGCGTAGCCGTTCTGCGTCAGCTCCAGCTTCTCGAAGGGCTCGACTGCGAAGCTCTTCTCGTCGGTAAATTCCAGCGCGCCCGAGTTGACGGTATACGTGCCGCCCTCCTTCAGCCGCAGGACTGCCAGACGGTATTCTTTGCCGTCGTCCTGCGATTTCTTCATATCTGCGATGGTCATGGCATTGATGTCCTTGGTGGCGTCCATTTCACCGTCTTTGGCCAGCCAGTTGATGTCGATGACGCTGCCGCCCTTTGTGACCTTCAGTTTGTTTTTGATCTCCTCCTCGGTGACGTTGTTGTCAAAGGCCAGCACGATATACGGCGTCTCGTCAGGCCCGGCTGTCACGGTGAAATCCTTCGTATGGGGCAGCGCTGTCGGTGCAGCGGACAGGCTGACGGAATAGGCGCTGCCGCTCGCGGCGCTTTGCAGCGCGGTGGGCAGTGCCGCCGGCGCAGCGGACAGGCTGACGGAATAGGCGCTGCTCTCTACGCTGCTGCTGGCGGCGCTTTGCAGCGCGAAGCTCCGCACGATGGGCTCAATGCCCTTATCCGCCCAGTTCCACTCGGGGAGACTCCCGAGAAAACGGATCTCAAAGTCCCAGCCCTCGCCCCGCTTGAAGTTGGTCTGTACGATCTGCGGTATCAGCACCCACACCCGCGTATCAATGAGTCTGATGTTCACGCCGACCATCGCGCCGAGGTAGACGTCCATGTTCTTGAAGGCCTGCTTCATGCCGTCGCTGACGCTGACGTTCTTGATGGGGAAGGTGGTCTGCCCGCCGACAACAAGGTTGATGTTTCCGACATCCACGCCGATACCGCCGATTACACGAATGTCGTCGGGGACCTGCACCCGGCCCTTGACGATGGCGTTGGCGCCCACGCCGAGGTACAGCCGATCCTTCGCCGCGGTCACACCGCCGAAGGCGCCCACATCAATGGAGGAGCTCAGCTGGATGGCATTGATCGTATTATTCGGCAGGTTGAGCGCGAGGAACTTCGACCCGACGAGGTAGAAGCCCTTGTAGTCCGTCCCCTTGTAATTGCGCACCTGCCCGTTGAGCTTGAGGGAGTAGCCGAATTCCTCGATGATATTCCCGGACTTGCCCAGGCCGACAATGCCCACGTCCGACGCCTTGAGGGAGATCTCACTGGGCCCGAGGACCACGTCGCCCCTGCCCTCGATGAGGTGCAGGTATGTGCCCGCCAGCGCACCCCGCAGCTTCAGCGGCGGGATGGCGAAATAGTCGCCCTTCACCGTGGCCGCCAGATCCTTGAAGCCCGCGCCGCCGCCGTTGAGCTGTCCGATGGGAACAGGCGGGATCAGGGGGATGCCGGGGTTGGCCTTGACGTAGAACCACAGCTCATCGGGGATCAGGCTGCCGTCCTTCTTGCTGCGCTCCAGCGCCAGCTTGGCCTCCGTCTCGAAGAGGTCGAAGGCGTTCAGCTCCAGCTCGAAGGCGTAGCGCTCCTCGCCCTTGAAGGTGTTGACCTCGCCCTCCACCTTCGCCAGCTCCAGCGCCATCAGCTTCGCGGTGTCGAAGCTGCCCGTGGCCTTTACACCGTTGACCTTGAACTCCTTTTTCTCATTCAGGCCGAAGCCCAGCTTTTCCATGTTGAATTGCGCGCCCTCCAGGACGGTTTTGAAGCCGATCCCGCCGCCGAGGACCAGATCGCCCGCCCCGTTGGTCGTGGCGCTCTCCAGCTTCACCTTGGCGTAGGGAATGTCCACAAAGACGATGGCTTCGTTCTTTGCGGGGTCAATGTCAAACGAGAAGCCCTTGTTCGTGAGCTTGATCTTCAAATCGCTCTCCGAACCGCTCTTCGGCTGATAGAACTTGAAGCTGGGCGCACTCAGATGCACGCCCCTTTGCTCTACCCTACCGTCCCAGTGGATGACCAGACTCCCGCCGCTGCGCCATGTGGCGGTGACGGAGGGGGAGAGCATCGCCGCGCCGCCGGTGAAGGTGAATTCCGTGCCGTTTTTGCTCTCATAGTCGCCGTTGATGAAGCCAATGGGGTCGCCGTATATCAGCTTCAGCGCCGACAGCGCCGCATCACTTGCCACGGGCAGCACCATCACGCCGTCCCTCCTGGCAAAGACCGCCAGCCGCTGGGCGTAGATGGTGGGATCGACCTTATCCGGCTCTGTGGGCACCTCCGATGACTTCACCACCAGATTGCGGAAGCCCCAGAGGTAGCGAGTGGAGCTCGGATAGGACTCGTCGTCGCCGAAAACAAGCCCCAAGCTGTCCTCGCACACCACCCGGGTGTCGGCGGGGCGGCTGGCCGGCGTCACGCTGACCGTGTCCGGCAGATATACCTTGATGGTGTTGGATTTATTTTGGCTATAGTATCCCGACAGCCCCACAAAGGGATTGGCCCAGTTGTAGCCGTCCGTATAGACCTCGGTGATGCAGTCGTAGCACCAGTCGAAGCCCTGTCGGAAGCCCGTATATGTGGACACATTTTCCAGCTTGCCGGTGATGACGGAGCTTTCGGTGGAAAGCACCGTCTGTTTATCATAATTAAAAACGGTGCGGCCCAGCTTGAGGGCGGGGCTGTCCGCGGCCTTGGGATGCCCCATGGCGGTAAAGCCGCTGAGGGTATAGCCCCAGAAAATGCCCACATCGGTGTTCAGCGTCTGAAAGAACGCCTCGCTGTCCTGCTCGTTGATCCGGATATTGTCAACGGATACCATCACGCCCCAGCTCTCCTCGGACAACTCGTTCTCCTTAAGCTGCACCAGCTCATGGTACACGGAGGTCGTCCCGCTAACGGTGAGCTTGGTCAGATTGACCGTCAGGTCATAGTCCGCCCTGATGGCCTTTGCCGTGCCGTTGGGCGTCTTGTTCACAAAGGTCAGGCTTTTCAGGCGCAGGCTTGCCGGATGCGTGGTGTGCCTTGAGCCATAGGTAACGAAGTAGCAGTACGGCGTCTGCCTGTCCGTGGGGTCGGCGCTTTCCGTCGCCGGAGCCGTTGACAGTGTGCCGTCCTTCCGCGCGATCACGCGGATATAGTCGTTTTGCAGCGCAAGTGACCCGCTGCTCAGCGTGGTCTGCTTCACAGCGTTGTTTCCCACTGGCCGGATGTCTCCCACAGCGGCCAGCGCCTGCGTAGGCAGTACGCTAAAAAGCAGGCATAGTGTCAATAGCAGGGATAGTATTTTTTTCATGGTTCACTCTCCTTCTCTCTTTCCTTGTCTCCGTTCCTCCGTTTCTCCCTCTCGCGCAGCCGTATGCAGGCGATCACCAGCACAACCGCCACCGCAAACGTCACAACGGCCACCAGCACATAGCCGCCCGCGTCCTTCCGCAGCAGCATAGCGCCAAAGATGCCCTGCGCGGCGGTCTGTCCCTGACCGACCACCACGCCCTCCGCCTGTATCAGCGCCGCGAACAGGAGCATACACGCGGCGGACAGCCCGTAGACGCCGCGCCGCTGCTTCCGGCGGGTGTTTTCACGCACCCGTTTTTTGACAAGGGCGACCCGTCTTGCTGTATCGTACATATCGTCTGCAACCTCCTCTCTGCTTTTTCAACAGGGCGGCTTAAAAAGCCTCCTACTTATATAGGTACATAAAATCGGAAAAACTCTCACCCAAAACGCAAAATTTTCCAAAAAAATCTGAGAGCCGCCAAAAAGCGACTCTCAAAGGGAGGAAAAGCTCGGTTATTCACGCCGGACGGACCGGGAGGTGAATGGTTTCCCCGCCGCGATCAGCAGCACCGGCAGGGCATAGGCGATATACTGCGCCGCACCGCCGTAGGCAATGAGCAGGTTATAGACGGCGTGGAGGGTGATGGCCGCACCCAGCAGTCCGCAGGTGCCGGCGACCTTCAGCCACGTCCGCTGCCACGCATACGCCAGCCCTCCGCCGACGATCAGACCGCACAGCACGTGCATCGCCCCCGTGCCGAAGCCCCGGAAGAAGATGAAGGAGAAGCGGTCGGCGCCGTTCTGAATGAGATAGCAGACATTTTCAAAGGTGGCGAAGGCGAGGGCCACGGTGATGGCGGCGGGCTTGATCCGCTGGCTCTCCGGCTCAAACACCAGCAGGTAAAAGGCCAGCGGCAGCAGCTTCATGAGCTCCTCCACCACCGGCGCGATCTCCACCGTGGCGGCCAGGGCGTCCGCCTGACATACCGCCGCGAGAAAGGTGTTGATATAGGCAGAGAGCAGGCACACCCCCATCCCGGCGATGCAGAACAGAAAAAAGCGGAGCTGCTGCCTGCCCATGCACAGGGCGGCTACCAGCAGGGGGGACACCATGCACAGGAAGATGTTTTCAATGTAGGTCATGCGCGCACCGCCTTTCCCGTGGCGGGCAGCAGACCCAAAATGGCAAGCGTCAGCAGAATGTCGCACCAGAAGGCGGGGTCTGTCGGAGAGGTATCGGGCCAGAAGCAGCCCACCGTCCAAAGCAGGTATTCCGAGAACACAAAGCACAGCACCCCTATGTGGAAGTACCGCATATCGCGGGCCGCGCCCTCCTGCCCGCTCGCATAGTCCAGCCCGCGGATAGCGCAGAAGGAGAGTACGATCATCATGCCGCACCAGATCAGGTTGGAGAGGATGTCGCCGTAGGTGCAGTAGAACACCAGCAGCGGCACGCCGACCAGCGGCGCCAGCCACGCCTTCCGGCTTCGGGAGGCACGCTCCTCCGGACTGGACAGCGTGGCCTGCAATATCCGCAGGAAGATCACGCTGGCGATCCAGCCGAATTCCGACACATAAAAGACCTGCGGCGTGGTGGAGAACAGCAGCAGATACAGCGTCCAGTAGAGATCACCCAGCGCAAAGCAGCCGTAGAAGCACAGCAGCAGAAGAAGGTGCGTCTGCCGGGGGTTTTTATAGTAGGCGATACCGGAAAGCCCAGCGCCTGCCACTGTGACCAGCAGCTGCAGCAGGTTTTCAATCAGCTCCATGGCGTCCCTCGCTTTCCTGCTCCTGCTCGTTCTCCCGGTGCATACGCCGGAGCTGAAAGCACAGGATGGTCACGCACACGCCCAGCAGGAAGGCCAAAAGGCCGATAATGATATACCCGAGGACAGCGCTGCTCCGAAAGATGCTGGCAGCCGTTTCAAAGCCGGTGTAGTCGTTGATCTGTATCCGTGCGGCAATACCGGGCATGGCGAAGGACACACCTGCCAGCACCGCAAGGCACGCCGCCGCAGCCAGCGCCATGGTGAGCCTGTCGCGCCGCTGTCTGTCCTCATGTTCTCTTGCGGCGATCCGCCGCTTCGCCTCCACCACACGTTCCTCATGACTCCGCATTTGTGATCCCCTCCCGTTCCAGCAGCCTGCGCAGGCTCTCTTTTCCTCGATACACCATATTGGTGATCTGCTTCACTGTTTTTCCTGTGACCTCCGCCGCCTGTGCATAGCTCATATCCTCGAAATAGGTGAGATACAGGACCTCCCGATAATCCGGATTCATTTCCGCCATGCAGAAATGGAGGATACGGTCCCGTTCCTTCGTCCGGATGACCTCCTCCGCCAGCAGCCGTCCGTCCGGCTCCTCCGCCAGCTCCTCCAGACTGAACAGGTGTCTTCGCTTGCTCTTGCGGCGCAGCGCCATGTGCCGTGCCGCCTTGTATAGATACGTCTTAAGCCCGCCGTCCCGAACCCGCGGCTTTTTGGTGAACAGATAGGCAAAAACGTCCAGCATCAGCTCCTCGGCTTCGTGGACATCGTGCAGGTAGCCGTCGATATACATAGTCAGCGGATCGCCGTATTCCTTCATCAGGGCATCCAGCCCCGCGTCGTCGCCGTCCAGATATTGGCGGTATAGGATCTCGTCGCAAGCCATATCGTTCACCTCTTTCTCGCAGGTGTCAAAAAGGGGGCTTTCCCGTGTTCTTCGGAATTCATCATGCGCTGATGGATAACACTTACCATGATACATTATATATGAACATCCGGGGAAGCACAAGGCATCTGCAAAATGTTTAGAGGAAAGGTGCATATACAGCATCGTCTGCCGGGGGTAAGTCCCTCCCTTACGGAAGGAAAAGCCGTAAAGACAGTACTCCCATAAGAGGAAGAGAGCCGCCTAACGGCGGCTCTCTTGGGATAGTGAGGGCGTTTACTCCTGATCGGGAGTCTCCGGGGCGTCCTCCGCCTCCGGCACATCGGACAACTCCTCCGGCTGTTCCAGGTCCTCGGCGGAGGCCGGGGACACAGGGCCGGCGGCGTGCATGGCTTCGGCCTCGTCCTCGCGCTCGGCCTCCGTCTCGGGTACCAGCTCCTCAGCCAGCTTGCGGTAGGCCGCCAGACCCGCACCGGCAGGGATCAGCTTGCCGATGATGACGTTCTCCTTCAGGCCCACCAGGTGATCCACCTTGCCCTTGATGGCAGCCTCGGTCAGGACCTTGGTGGTCTCCTGGAAGGAGGCTGCGGACAGGAAGGAATCCGTGGCCAAAGAGGCCTTGGTGATACCCATCAGCAGCTGGGTATAGGTGGCCTCCTGCAGAGGCTCGCCGTCCTCGCGGACCTCGCCGTTAGCGATGCGGGCGCGGACCGCCGCGTTGGCGTCCTCTACCTCCATCACATCGGCCATCGCGCCGGAGAGCAGGCCCTCGGCGTCGTTGGCGTCCTCGACGCGCACCTTGCGCATCATCTGACGGACAATGACCTCGATGTGCTTATCGTTGATGTCCACGCCCTGCTGACGGTACACCTTCAAAACCTCCTGGATCAGGTAGTTATGCACCGCGGAAGCGCCGCGGATACGCAGCACGTCGTGGGGGTTCAGCGCGCCGTCCTGGAGCTGGCGGCCCTTCTCGATGACCTCGCCGTCCTGGACCAGCAGGCCGGTGTGCGGCATGGCGTAGGTGCGGGTATCGCCGTCGTCGGCGGTGATGATGATGTTCAGCAGGCTGCCCTTGGTAGCCTCCTCGAAGCGGACCTTGCCGCCGATCTCGGCGATGGTGGCCATCTTCTTGGGTTTGCGGGCCTCGAACAGCTCCTCCACTCGGGGAAGACCCTGGGGGATGTCGCCGCCGGCCACACCGCCGGTGTGGAAGGTTCGCATGGTCAGCTGCGTACCGGGCTCGCCGATGGACTGCGCCGCGATAATGCCGACAGCCTCGCCAGGCCCGACGGGCTTGGAGGTGGCCAGGTTCATACCGTAGCACTTGGCGCACACGCCGGAATGGGCGCGGCAGGTGAGCACGGTGCGGATCTCCACGGAATGAATATCGAATTTCTCCAGCAGGTCGGCGTCTGAGGCCTCCATCATGTGATCCTTGGAGATCAGCACCTCGCCGGTCTGGGGATTCAGCACGTCCTTGGCGGGGAAGCGGCCGCGGACACGCTCGGAGAACTTCTCAATGATCTGACCGCCCTCGCTGATCTCGGACACCACAATGCCCTTGTCCGCGCCGCAGTCGGCCTCGCGGATGATGACGTCCTGGCATACGTCCACCATGCGGCGGGTCAGATACCCGGAGTCGGCGGTACGCAGCGCCGTATCGGCCAGGCCCTTACGGGCGCCTCGGCTGGAGGTGAAGTACTCCAGCACGCTCAGGCCCTCGCGGAAGTTGGCCTTGATGGGGATCTCGATGGTCTTACCGGCGGTGTTGGCCATCAGGCCGCGCATACCGGTCAGCTGACGGATCTGCTTCATAGAACCACGGGCGCCGGAGTCCGCCATCATGAAGATGGGGTTGTACTTGTTCATATTGGCGGTCAGGGCATCAGTGACGTCGGCGGTGGTCTTTTCCCATTCGCGGACCACCAGCTTGTAACGCTCCTCGTCGGTGATGAAGCCCATGTTGTACTGGTCCTCAATGTCCACCACGCGCTGCTCCGTCTCGGCGATGAGCTCGTACTTGGCCTTGGGCACCGTCATATCCGCGATGGAGATGGTGATCGAGCCGCGGGTGGAGTACTTGTAGCCGGTGGACTTGATGTTGTCCAGCACCTCGGCGGCCACGGTGAAGCCGTGCTGCTTGATGGTGCGATCCACGATCTTGCCCAGCAGCTTCTTGCCGCAGGTCTCGGTGATCTCGTACTCGAAGAACTTGTCGGTGGGATTGCCGTTGTCGTCATACCGCTTCACGAAGCCCAGATCCTGAGGGATGTTGCGGTTGAAGATGATGCGGCCGGCGGTGGCGCGCACCACGCGCTGCACCTTCTCGCCGCCCAGTTCTCTGGTGACGCGCACCCAAACGGGCTGGTGGATGCCGATGACGTGCTCGTTGTAGGCCATGAGAGCCTCGTCCTCGTCACGGTAGATGTGCAGGTGAACGTTGGCCTTCTCCTCGTCGGTGAGCTCGTCATAGGTCTTGCCGGCCAAGGCGAAGTCCACATCGTCCGGCCAGAACTCGTCGTTGGTCATCTGGCTGACACCGTTCTCAAAGCGCTCAAAGGTCAGGTAATAAGAGCCCAGCACCATATCCTGGGTAGGCACGGTGACAGGGCCGCCGTCCTGGGGACGCAGCAGGTTGTTGGCCGACAGCATCAGCAGACGGGCCTCGGCCTGGGCCTCGGCGGACAGGGGGACGTGAATGGCCATCTGATCGCCGTCGAAGTCGGCGTTGAAGGCCGTGCAGTTCAGGGGGTGCAGCTTCAGGGCGCGCCCGTCCACCAGCACCGGCTCAAAGGCCTGGATGCCCAGGCGGTGCAGCGTAGGCGCACGGTTCAGCATGACGGGATGGTCCTTGATGATCTCATCCAGCGCGTCCCACACCTCGGTGCGGCCCTTGTCCACCATCTTCTTGGCGGACTTGATGTTGTTGGCGCTGCCGTCCTCCACCAGCTTCTTCATGATAAACGGGCGGAACAGCTCCACGGCCATCTCCTTGGGCACGCCGCACTGATAGATCTTCAGCTCAGGGCCGACCACGATAACGCTTCGGCCGGAGTAGTCCACGCGCTTGCCCAGCAGGTTCTGACGGAAGCGGCCCTGCTTGCCCTTGAGCATATCGCTGAGGGACTTGAGGGCGCGGTTGTTTGCGCCGGTGACGGGGCGGCCGCGGCGGCCGTTGTCGATAAGGGCGTCCACCGCCTCCTGGAGCATACGCTTCTCGTTGCGGACGATGATGTCCGGGGCGTTGAGCTCCATCAGCCGCTTCAGACGGTTGTTGCGGTTGATGACGCGGCGGTACAGGTCGTTCAGGTCGGACGTGGCAAACCGGCCGCCGTCCAGCTGCACCATAGGCCGGATCTCCGGCGGGATCACGGGCAGCACGTCGATGACCATCCACTCGGGCTTGTTGCCGCTGAGGCGGAAGGCGTCCACCACCTCCAGCCGCTTCACTACCCGGGCCTTCTTCTGCCCGGAGGTGGTCTTCAGCTCGGCGTGGAGCTGTGCGGACAGCTCCTCCAGGTCGATCTGAGCCAGCAGCTCCTTCACGGCCTCCGCACCCATGCCGGCGCGGAAATCGTCCTCGTACTTCTCCCGCATATCGCGGTATTCCTTCTCGGACAGGATCTGGTTTTTGGTCAGGGGTGTCTCGCCGGGATCGGTGACGATATACGCGGCGAAGTACAGCACCTTCTCCAGGATGCGGGGGCTGATGTCCAGCAGCAGGCCCATGCGGGAGGGGATGCCCTTGAAGTACCAGATGTGGCTGACGGGGGTAGCCAGCTCGATGTGGCCCATGCGCTCGCGGCGCACCTTGGCACGGGTGACCTCCACGCCGCAGCGGTCGCAGACCTTGCCCTTGTAGCGGATCTTCTTATATTTACCGCAGTGGCACTCCCAGTCCTTCGTCGGCCCGAAAATGCGCTCGCAGAACAGGCCGTCCCGTTCCGGCTTCAGCGTGCGGTAGTTGATGGTCTCCGGCTTTTTTACCTCGCCGTAGGACCACTCGCGGATCATCTCCGGAGAAGCGATGCCGATCTTGATGGCGTCAAACGTTGCGTAACTCATGCTTTTGCTCCTCCTTTTCCTTAAAACTCATCGTCTGCGTCGTCGTCATAGGAAGCGTCCACTTCCTCATCGGCAACGTAGTCGAAGCCCGCATCGGCCAGCTCATCCTCATCGGCGTAGCGGTTCTGTCTTTCGTTGTCCGCATCCATGCGGGCCAGGTTGAAGGTATCGAGGGCGTCCTCGTCCTCCTTCAGCTCGATCTGATTGCCGTCGGCGTCCAGCACCTGAATGTCCAGGCACAGGGACTGCAGCTCCTTCACCAGCACCTTGAAGGACTCCGGCACGCCGGGAGTAGGCACATTGTGGCCCTTTACGATGGACTCGTAGGTGCGGACACGGCCCGTCACGTCGTCGGACTTGACGGTCAGGATCTCCTGCAGCGTGTAGCTGGCGCCATAGGCCTCCAGCGCCCACACCTCCATCTCGCCGAAGCGCTGGCCGCCGAACTGCGCCTTGCCGCCCAACGGCTGCTGGGTGACCAGGGAGTACGGGCCGGTGGAGCGGGCGTGGATCTTATCATCCACCAGGTGGTGCAGCTTCAGGAAGTAGACGTAGCCCACCGTAACCTTATTGTCGAAGCGCTCGCCGGTACGGCCGTCATACAGCCAGCTCTTGCCCTCCGGGTCAAGGCCGGCCAACTCCAGCGCCTCGGTAATATCCTTGTCGGTCGCGCCGTCGAAGATAGGGGTGGCCACCTTCCAGCCCAGGGTCTTGGCCGCGTAGCCAAGATGGACCTCCAGAACCTGACCGATGTTCATACGGGAGGGAACGCCCAGGGGGTTCAGCACGATGTCCAGCGGCGTACCGTCGGGCAGGAACGGCATATCCTCCTGGGGCAGCACCCGGGACACAACGCCCTTGTTGCCATGACGGCCTGCCATCTTGTCGCCCACCTGGATCTTGCGGCGCTGGGCGATATAGACGCGAACCACTTCGTTCACGCCCGGCCCGAGCTCATCGCCGTTCTCACGGGTGAACACCTTGGCGTCCACCACGATGCCGCTCTCGCCGTGGGGCACTTTCAAAGAGGTATCGCGGACCTCGCGGGCCTTCTCGCCGAAGATGGCCCGCAGCAGCCGCTCCTCGGCGGTCAGGTCTGTCTCGCCCTTGGGCGTGACCTTGCCCACCAGGATGTCGCCGGCGTGGACCTCCGCGCCGATGCGGATAATGCCCCGCTCGTCCAGATCCTTCAGGGCCTCCTCGCCCACGTTGGAGATGTCGCGGGTGATCTCCTCCGGCCCGAGCTTGGTGTCGCGGGCGTCGATCTCGTATTCCTCGATATGGATGGAGGTATACACGTCCTCCTTCACCAGCCGCTCATTCAGCAGCACAGCATCCTCGTAGTTGTAGCCCTCCCAGGTCATAAAGCCCACCAGGATATTGCGGCCCAGGGCGATCTCGCCCTGATCGGTGGCCGGGCCGTCGGCCAGCACGGTGGGATCGTCGCCGCCGTGGACGCGCTCGCCCACAGAGACGATCGGCTTCTGATTGATGCACGTGCCGTGGTTGGAGCGCAGGAACTTGATGAGCTTATAATCCTTCGTCTCGCCGCTGTCGTACTTGACGGAGACGTTGGTGGCATCCACCTTGGTGACCACGCCGTCGCCCTCGGCCAATACAGCCACTTCGGAGTCCAGGCAGATCTTGTGCTCCATGCCGGTGCCCACGATGGGCGCTTCCGGCTTCAGCAGAGGCACGGCCTGACGCTGCATATTCGCGCCCATCAGGGCGCGGTTGGCGTCGTCGTTGGGCAGGAAGGGGATCATCGCCGTAGCGATGGACACCATCATGCGGGGCGACACGTCGATATAGTCCACGCCGCTGCGGGGCACCTCCACGATCTCGTCCCGGTGGCGGCAGGTGATGCGCTCGTTGGTCAGGCAGCCGTTCTCGTCCACCGGCTCGGCGGCCTGTCCCACCACGAACTGATCCTCCACATCGGCGGTCATATAGGTGATGTCGTTGGACACCTTGCCCGTCTCGTGATCCACAGCGCGGAACGGCGCTTCGATAAACCCGTACTCGTTGATGCGGGCGTAGGTAGCCAAATAGGAGATCAGGCCGATGTTCGGGCCTTCCGGCGTCTCGATGGGGCACATACGGCCATAGTGGCTGTAATGCACGTCTCGAACCTCCATGTTGGCGCGCTCGCGGCTCAGACCGCCGGGGCCCAGGGCGGACAGACGGCGCTTGTGGGTCAGCTCCGCCAGGGGGTTCGTCTGATCCATGAACTGGCTCAGGGGGCTGGAACCGAAGAACTCCTTGATGGCAGCGGTAACGGGCCGGATGTTGATCAGGCTCTGGGGCGTCACCACGTCCAGATCCTGGATGGTCATGCGCTCACGGATAACGCGCTCCATACGGCTGAAGCCGATGCGGAACTGGTTCTGCAGCAGCTCTCCCACGCAGCGCAGGCGGCGGTTGCCCAAATGGTCGATGTCATCCTTGGTCACCAGGCCGTGAGCCAGGGCGTTCATATAGTTGATGGACGCGAAGATGTCGTCCACGATGATATGCTTGGGCACAAGGTCGTCGGCGTGGAGCTTGCACTGGGCGATGAGCTCCTCGCCGCTGTACTGGCTCAGCAGCTCCTGCAGCACGTCGAAGCGCACCCGCTCCTTTATGCCGCACTTCTCCTTGGGGTCAAAGTCCACATAGTGGGCCATGTCGCACATCTTGTTGGTGAACACCCGAAGCGTTTCGCCGGAGTCCAGCGTCAGCGTAATCTCGTACACGCCCACCTTATCCAGCAGTGTGCAGTCGTCGGCGGTGAGCACATGGCCGTCCTCAAACAGGATCTCGCCGGTGGCGGGGTCGGCCACGGGCATGGCCAGCTTCTGCCCCTTGGCCCGGGCCCAGAACGTCAGCTTCTTGTTGAATTTATACCGTCCCACGGTGCTCAGGTCGTAGCGGCGTGGGTCGAAAAACAGGTTCTGCAGCAGCGTCTCTGCGGAATCCACCGTGGGGGGCTCGCCGGGACGGAGCTTGCGGTAGATCTCCAGCAGGGCCTCCTCATAGGTCTTGCAGGAGTCCTTCTCCAGCGTGGCGACGATACGGCGGTCATCGCCGAAGCGCTCCAGGATCTCGCCATCGGTCTTGAGGCCCAGCGCGCGGATCAGGCAGGTGATGGGCAGCTTGCGGTTCTTGTCGATACGGACCCAGAATACCTCGGAGGTGTCCGTCTCGTACTCCAGCCACGCGCCGCGGTAGGGGATGACGGTGCTGGTCAGCAGAGGCAGATCCGTCTTCAGGTCGATCTCCTTGCCGTAGTAGATGCCGGGGGAGCGGACGATCTGGCTGACCACCACACGCTCCGCGCCGTTGATGACGAACGTGCCGCCGTGGGTCATCAGGGGGAAATCTCCCATGAAGATCTCCTGCTCCTTGATCTCGTCCGTCTCCTTGTTGTGCAGACGCACCCGCACCTTCATGGGGGCGGCATACGTGGCGTCACGGGCCTTGCACTCCTCCACGTCGTACTTGGGCTTCTCGTCCATGCTGTAATCGATGAAGCTCAGCTCCAGATTGCCGGCATAGTCGGCGATGGATGCCACATCCGCGAACACCTCCCGCAGGCCGGTGTCCAAGAACCACTGGTAGGACTTCTTTTGGATCTCCAGCAGGTTGGGCATCGCCATTACTTCCTCGTGGCGGGCAAAGTTCTTGCGCAGGGTCTTGCCGTAGTATTTGTCTTTCGCCATCTCAACACTCACGCCTTTCTGTTTGTTCTCACCGGGGTCGATCCGCAGCGATACACACGGGTTTGTTGCCTGTTTTACGCCGTCTACCCTTGTGTTTTCGCTGCGGGAATGGTATACTATGGTCAAATGGTACAAGGGGAGATGTCCCTATCACCCCAACATAAGCGCCTTATTATACCAAAAGTTAGCCGTCCTGTCAAGGGCGGCTTTGTTGTTTTTTTGCGCAAAAAAGGAGGCCGTGCGGCCTCCTTTTCGCTTTTATTCCTCTGTCACGGCGTACAGCGTAACCGGCACGTCGAATATCTCTCCGCCCCGCTGGACCGTCAGCACCATATCCTCGCTCACGATATGGCGGCCGCGCAGCTCCAGCAGCTCCCACGTCTCATGCACCTCCACGCCGTCCGCCGCCAGAATCACATCTCCCGGCAGCAGCCCGGCCTCTTCCGCTCCGTAGTCCTCCGTCACGTCGTAGATCACCAGCTGATACGTGTTGTCCGCCTGCAGCTCCTGCCCCACATAGATCCCCAGGGACGGGATACCGTGGAACGCGCCGGTGGCCATGATGTCATTGACAACAGCCACCATCCGCCGGGCAGGCACGGCAAAGCCCAAGCCCTCCACCGTGGCGGTGGCGGTCTTGTTGCCGCTCATCTTCAGGGTGTTGATGCCAATAACCTGTCCACGGTCATTGATGAGCGGGCCGCCGGAATTGCCGTTGTTCAGCGCCGCCGTGGTCTGGAGCATGGTCATCACCCGGCCCTCCAGCGTCACCCGCCGGTCAATGGCGGAAATCAGGCCGCTGGTCAGCGTACCCCGCAGCTCCACGCCCAGCGGGTTGCCGATGGCGTACACCGCGTCGCCGACCACGCACTCGTCGCTGTCACCCAGCTGTGCGGTAGGCAGGCCGGTGACGTCTACCAGCTTCAGCAGCGCCAGATCCTCGCCGCTGTCGAAGCCCACCAGCTCCGCGTCCAGCACGTCGCCGGTATCCAGTGCCACCCAGGCGGATGACCCGCCGGCGATGACGTGGGCATTGGTGACCACATAGCCGTCCTCCGTCAGGATCACACCCGTGCCGATGCTGGCCTTTTCCTCGTCCAGCGCCACGGCCACCATCACCACCGCCGGGTTGACGGAGGCATAGACCTCCTGCGCGGTCAGCGCATCCCCCTCCTGCGGGGTGCAGCTGAACCGCAGGGCGGGGTCGCCCTGCACCCGGTCGATGGTGGGGATCTCGTTGCCGAAAATGTCCACGATGCTGCTGGCGTCGTGGCCATCGTCCGCGTAGCCGCCGTCCTCCATCGGTCTGGCGGTCAGTGCCGCCACGACCACTGTTATGATCAGCACCATCGCGATGATCAGGAATATCCACAGTCCTCTGCGGCTGTGCTTCTGCGGCATTTGGGACGCCTGAGAGATACGGGGCATGGCGGCTGCCGGCAGCGGCTGGGAATACACATAGCAGTCCGTCACCTCCCGGCTGTCATCCCGGATATACTGCCCCACCACCTCCTGGGGCTCATTGGCAGGCGTCTTGTTCTCGTCTTGCATAGTCTGTCCTCTCGTCTGCGTCACCGGGCCATCTGCATGGTGAAGGTAAAGGCCGTGACGCCGTTTTCACTGGTAACGGTGATCTTCTCATGGTGCTGGGCCAGGATAGTTTTGACCACATACAGGCCCAGCCCGTAGCCGTCCTTGTCCTCGCTGCGGGACTTGTCGGATTTGTGGAAGCGCTCAAACAGCAGCGGTATCTCCTCAGCGGGGATGGTATGGCCCACATTGCGCACGGTAACATAGGCCTTGTCACCGTTCACCGTCAGTCCCAGATACAGCTGGGAGGATGGCGCGGCAAACTTGGCCGCGTTCTCCAGCAGGTTATACATCACCTGGGTGATGAGATCCCGGTCGCCCTGGACCATCACGGAGTCCTCCGGGATCTCCGCATCCACATCCAGCCCCCGGTCCATGATCTTCTGCTCCATGGACAGCAGGGCGATGCGGGCGGACTCGCACAGGTCGAACTCCTCCTTTTTCATCTCCTGGCTCTGAATGCGGGAGATGTCCAGCATCCGCCGCACCAGGCGGCTCAGTCTCCGGCTCTCGTCGGAGATGATCTGCAAATACTGCCGCTCCTTCTCCGGCGGGATCGTCCCGTCCAAAATGCCGTCGGTATATCCGGCGATGGTGGTCATAGGCGTTTTCAGCTCGTGGGACACGTTGGCGATGAAGTCCCGGCGCTGGCGCTCCGTCTCCTGCAGGGAGTCTGCCATGGCGTTAAACGCCGCCGCCAGCTCGCCGATCTCGCCGCCGGCATCCTCCGTCTCCTGCATCCGCACATCGAAGTTGCCGTCGGCATAGGCGCGGGTGGCCTTCACCATCTCCGTGATGGGCTGTATCTGCCGCATAGAGGTGACAAAGCTGGCCACAAAGGAGATGACCAGTATGATGGCGCTGGTCATGAAGAACAGTGCGATGAACGAACGCCACATCTCCATGAAGTTGGCGCTGTTCATCACTGCCAGCACCATGCCCAGCAGCGCGCCGGTCTCGTCCCGCATGGGAACGCCCACCACGAACTGCTTCTTCTCATATACGCCCACGGTGCTGCGGCCCTCGTACAGTCCGCTGCCAGACACGATCTTCTCCGTGATCTCGGCAGGCACGGTGACGCTCTGGCCCGCCAGATCGCTGTCCGTGGTCAGCAGCACCTGCCCGTCCGCGGTGCAGATGAGGAAAATCACCTCGGTCATGCGGGAGGCCACGCCTGCCAGCGTCCGCAGCGCCTCCTCCTGATCCCGCTCCGCGTCGTCTCCGGCGGTGAGATAGTCCACAGAGAGCTGGGCCACCAGATCCGCACGATCGCGCATCTCCTGCCGCTTCTCCGACACGGTATAGTTATAGCTCAGGGCGTAGAACGACACGCCCAGCAGCGCCATCGTCAGCAGCACCATGCCCGCAGTCACGACAAACTGCCGCCAGTACAGGCTGTCCGTGGTGCGGCGGAATTTTTCCCGCATGCCGCTCATTTGACCTCGAATTTATAGCCCACGCCCCACACAGTCTTCAGCTCCCACTGGTCGGATACGTTCTCGATCTTCTCACGCAGGCGCTTGATGTGTACGTCCACCGTGCGGCTGTCACCGAAGTAGTCAAAGCCCCATACCTCATCCAGCAGCTGGTTGCGGGTATAGACCCGGTTGGGCGTGGCCGCCAGGTGGTACAGAAGCTCCAGCTCTTTCGGGGGCGTGTCCACCTTCTTGCCGTCCACCAGCAGCTCATAGCTGTCCAGATTGATCTCCAGCTTGTCGAACACCAGCTTTTTCTTGGTGTCGTCGGGGATCTCGCTGCGGCGCAGCACCGCGTTGATGCGGGCCATCAGCTCCTTCATCTCAAAGGGCTTGACCAGATAGTCGTCGGCGCCCATCTCCAGCCCGGTGATGCGGTCGCCCACGTCGCTCTTGGCCGTCAGCATGATAATGGGGGTCTTGCTCTTCTCCCGGATGTGGGCGCACACGGCCCAGCCGTCCATCACGGGCAGCATGATGTCCAGCAGCACCATGTCCGGCGCCTGCTTGTCGTATTCCTCCACCGCCTTGCCTCCGTCGTAGGCGCTGCGTACCTCGAACCCCTCCTTCTCCAGATACATGCGGATGAGATCGGATATGTTGCGGTCGTCCTCTACCACCAAAATGTTGCGTGCCATAGGAAGCTCCTCCCGGTTGGTATAGTTATGTCTTTCCTGTTGTGATTGATATTACACCGTTTGCCCCCCGGTTTTCCTGAACAAACTGTAAAATATCGCACATAACTAAGTTATGATACCATATTCCCCGCCGTTTGTCACGCATTTCCGCCGTATGGCCCGATGGTCACACCGGCGTAGTACCACTCCAGTATCTCGCGCCACGTTTTTCCCTTCTTGGCCAGCTGGTTCGCGCCGTACTGGCTCATGCCCACGCCGTGGCCGTAGCCGGTGACGCGGAACGTCAGGCTCTCCCCATCCGCCTCCGCCGTAAAGCAGGCGGACCGCAGGCCGAAGGCCGAGCGCACCTCTGTACCCTTCCACGTCTCGCCGCCCAGCTCCAGCGTCTCCACCCGGCCCGAGCTGTTCTCCGTGATCGTACCCAACCAGTCCTCCGGCGTCCCGTTCAGCTTCAGCGCCGGCCGGGCCGCCAGCAGCTTCGCTTTTGCCTCCTCCGCCGTGAATGCCACCACACTGTAATAGTTGGGCACGCTATCCTCATTCTCCGGACTGTCCACGCTTTTCAGATACGGCAGCTCACCGCTCC
>ULWW01042530.1_pt1 | contig 21037 bp, 33 predicted proteins | sample 1960741 | NCBI WGS metagenome assembly ULWW01 (sample SAMEA4835823, study PRJEB28245) | human gut metagenome | biome: gut microbiome; material: fecal sample | place: Denmark | collected 2008
GCTGCGTGAACGTGACAGTATGGTACGGAAGCAGCACCTACGACACGGAGCAGATGTCACGGTTGATAGACGCCGTTGTGCAGGATTGTAAGGCGGTAGGTATTGAGACTATGCCGCCGGCAGAGCTGGACGCGCTGGTGAGCCGGTGGGGGGAGGTAAGCACATGAGTAGGTTTCATATGCAGCCGTGCTGGACTTGCAAGAATTGTTATGGCGGCTGTAGTTGGTCAAATGGAGAGCAGAATCCCGTTGAGGGATGGGATGCTGTACCGACTGTAAAAAAGCATCACACACGTAATCACAACTATATCTTGCACTCATTTGCTATTCGGTTTTGCCCGGAATATGTGTGGGATGGGACGGTGGTAAGGTATGGAGGATAAGCGGTGCTGGCGATGTGGTGGAAACGGTGCGGTAGACCCATTAGATAGACATCACATTTTTGGAGCTTATAACCGAGGTAAAAGCGAGAAGTACGGGCTTGTTGTGTATTTGTGCCATAACAAGTGTCACATTTTTGGCGAAAATGCGGCGCACAACAATGCTGAAACTATGCTGGAACTTCACCGTTTCGGGCAAGTCAAGGCCATGCAGGAGCAGGGCTGGACGGAAGAGGACTTCCGCAGAGAATTTGGAAAAAGTTACTTATAAGGAGATTTGATATGCTGAACAAGATTTTTGTCATGGGTAGATTGACACGGGATCCTGAGCTGCGGCGCACCAATAACGGTACCGCCGTTGCCAGCTTTGCACTGGCGGTAGACCGGGACTTTAAGAACGCAGACGGGACCAAGAACACGGACTTCATCGACATTGTTGCGTGGCGCAGTACGGCGGAGTTTGCTTCCAGGTATTTCACAAAAGGCCGCATGGCGGTGGTGGAGGGCCGGCTTCAGATGCGCGACTGGCAGGACAAGAACGGCAACAACCGCAGAAGCGCCGAGATCGTGGCGGACAATATGTATTTTGGCGACAGCCGGAAGGACACTGACGTGCAGGGCACGTTCCCACGGACGGACGTCAAGACCCAGCTCGTGGAGCTGGACGAGGACGACAGCGATTTGCCGTTCTAAGGGGGGGAAAAAAGTGAAAAATATAAAATGTAAACTAAGTAAACGAGACACGCCGTTTTTAAAAATCGCCGAAGCAAGCAAAGTTACTGGCCTGTCTCAGTATTTCTTGAGGAGTGGTTGTCGTGACGGAAGTGTGCCTCACATCAGGGTTGGCCCGAAGTATATGATTAACGTCCCAGCACTCTTCCGAAAGCTGGGCTTGGAAGATCGGGACGATGCGCCCCTTAAGAATTGAGGGATAGCGCAATGGCAAGAAACTATGCTGCACTCCCCTATGACTATTTAGAGGAGATGGAAGCACTCAACGATGCAGAGTTCGGTCGGCTAACGCGGGCATTGCTGGCATACAGCATGACGGGAGAGCAGATAGCGCTCTGTGGCAATGAGAGATTTTACGCCAAGCGCGTTATGTCTCAGGAGGATCGGTTTAAGGCAAGCTACGAGGAAGTGTCCGTAGTACGGAGCGAAGCAGGTAAAGCTGGGGCGGCTGCAAGATGGCAAAATGGCAAACGCATTTTTGCCAATGGCAAAAATAGCAAAGCCATCTCTGCCAATGGCAAAAATGGCTATACCGAAACCAATACCGATACCAATACCGATACTCTGCCATCTAACGATGGCAAGAGTGATACACGCGGGGTGCGCTTCACACCGCCATCAGCCGATGATGTGTCCGCCTATGTGCAGGCGCAGGGCTACCACGTCAACGCAGAGCGCTTTGTAGCCTTTTACGAGCAAAAGGGCTGGATGGTGGGGAAAAACCACATGAAGGACTGGAAAGCCGCCGTGCGAAGTTGGGAGACCAGGGGGAAAGACGAGAGCCGCCCGCAGGAAAAGGGCAGCGGCAACGTGTTCCTGGAGATGCTGGAGGATAGGCTATGACAAGGGACGAAACACTGAAGATCATGGCGGTGCTGAAAGCCACGTACCCAAACTTCTACAAGGACATGACGCGCAGGGACGCCGAGGGCGTTGTAGCACTGTGGACAGATATGTTTTCCGAGGACAGCTACAACGCCGTTGCGGCGGCTGTAAAGGCGTTTATCGCGTCCGACAGCAAGGGGTTTCCCCCGGTGGTTGGGCAGGTGAAACAGCGCGTCACGGAGCTTGCAAGCACAAAGGCGTTGCCCGGTAATGTGAGCCGTGGCAGCGAGAAGGAAGCGGCGTGGATGCGGCGGTATATCAACGTTGACCACGGCGGGCTGGGGCGTATCTCACGGTACGCACGAGAACACGGCATAACGTGGGATGAGGCGAAGGCGGTGCTGCATGGATAACGGCATCTGGAAGATCGCCACGGCGAAGTTGTGCGGCCAGTGCATCCGGGACATGGAGGACGAGTACATCTTCGCCCCCAAATGGCGGCGGACGCTGGGCGGAAAATGCGAACGCTGCGGAGAAAACCGCGTCGTCCATGAGGTGCAATACACGATGAACAAACGAGGGCTGGAGAAAAGAGGAAAACTGAATGGGCCTGATGAGTAACGACTTAGCGCGGTTGTCCCCGGCGGCGCAGAAGCAGGTCATGGAGAAGATGAAGAAACCGGGAAAGTACAAGGCGCAGAAGACAAAGCGCGGCAAGCTGACCTTTGACAGCAGGAAGGAGGCGGAGCGCTACGACGCGCTGATGCTTCTGCAAAAGGCCGGTGAGATACGGGGGCTGAAATTGCAGGTGCGGTACTGCTTGCAAGAGGCGTACACGACGTTTGGGGGCGACCGGGTGAAAAGTATCGACTACATCGCGGACTTCGTGTACGAGCGCCGGACGGCTCCTGACAGCTACGGCCAGCGGTACTGGCTTCCGGTGGTGGAGGACGTGAAGGGGATGCGTACCCGCGAGTATGCCATGAAAGCAAAGCTGTTCCGCAGTCGGTACGGGTTTGCTATACGGGAGGTATGACATGGAGCGCACAAACCAGCCGCTGACGAATGAGGCGGCAAGGAAACTGATGGCGCTGGACGTGCAGGACAAGGAGATACTGACCTATGAAAAGCTGGACGAATGGTATACCGCATGGGGCGGACAGTGCTACGTCAGCTTCTCCGGCGGCAAGGACAGCACGGTACTGGCGTATCTGGCGGCGCGGTACCTGTCGAGTTTCAAGACACCGCCCTGGGAGCTGAAGCTGGTGTTTGTGAACACGGGTCTGGAATATCCAGAGATACAGAAGTTCGTCAATGAGTACGCCGACTGGCTGCGGAGGGAGTTTCTCCGCGTGACCGTAAACCTTCGCCGTCTACGCCCGAAGATGAACATTCGACAGGTGGTGACGAAGTACGGGTACAGCGTCGTGAGCAAAGAGATAGCGGACACTGTATATCAGACGAGGAAAAATCCAAATTGTGTTCGATCTAAAAAATTGCACGGCGAAATGCTTGATAAGGATGGGAACAAAAGCAGCTGGAACTGCGACAACTGGGCATTTCTGCTTGACGCACCGTTTCTCGTATCTTCCGAGTGCTGTCGGATCATGAAGAAAAGCCCAGCGCACAGGTACGAAAGTGCGGCAAAAGAAAAGACCATCGTTGCGACAATGGCTGAAGAAAGTCTTTTGCGGATGCGAACATGGACGGCGACTGGCTGCAACGCCTTTGAGGGAAAGCGACCGAGGGGCAAGCCCATGAGCTTTTGGACGGAGCAAGACGTGCTTCGCTTCATCGTAGACCGCCAACTCCCCTACGCCAGCGTATACGGAGACATCGTGGCCAGCGACGGCGAGAACGACTACGGCGCGACGCTGATCGACTGTAAGCTACACTGCACGGGCTGCCAGAGGCAGGGGTGTATGTTTTGCGCGTTCGGGGCGCACCTCGAAAAGGGCGTCAACCGCTTTGAACGCATGAAACTGACGCACCCGAAGCACTACCAGTTCTGCATCGGCGGTGGTGCGTTCGACACGGATGGGCTGTGGAAGCCCACGAAAGACGGTCTCGGTTATGCGCGGGTGCTGGACTACATCGGAGTGAGGTATTGACATGGGTAAACAGCATTTGAGCAGGGACGACCGTATTTTTATGCGTGGAAAGCTGCAAGGCACACGGGAGAACATGGACATGGTGGCAATGGTGCTGATGGACAAATGCGGCTGGCACGTCCAAGAGGAGACAGCGGACAGCCGGGATACGCAGAGCATCGCGTACCTGTACGAGTGCCTGGAGAAACTGGCGGAGGAAATAAACGAGGGCCGCATCAAGCGGAAGCACATCAAGGACGTGCTGAAGGACGAGTGCGGCGTTGTGTTTGGAGATTGATGGAATGAAAATATTGATTGGTGGAAGCCCATGTACGCATTGGAGCATTGCACAGACCAAAAACCGCGAAACAGAAGCAAGCGGGATAGGCTGGGAGCTGTTCCTGAATTACCGCATCGCACGAGACAAGTACCAGCCGGACTATTTTCTCTACGAGAACAACAAGAGTATGTCGCCCGCTATCCGAGCGCAAATCACGGCGGAGCTGGGCGTGGAGCCGGTGCTGATCAACTCCGCGCTGGTATCGGCACAGAACCGCCAGCGGCTCTACTGGGTGGGAAAGCGTAACCCTGACGGAACATACAGTCGAGTAGACGTAGAACAGCCGGAGGACAGGGGCGTTTATCTGCGGGACATTTTGGAAACGGGCCTGCCGCTGCGCGAAAAGGCGTATGCACTTTTGAAAGGACACAGCGCGACGGCGGAGGGTGCCGTTGCACGCAGGCAGCGGAACGCGGTGGCGGAGCCTGTTGCCATTAAGCCACTGACCGAAAAAGAGATGGATTACATGGTGAGCGATAGCAAGGGGAAATACACAGACAGATGGAGCTATTTGCAAAAACCGGGGCAATCGGATAAGGCGCTTTGCCTCACGGCGAATGTCAGCAGAGGTGTTCCATACAATGTGTGTGCTGAACCTGTCCGCATCGGGATTATCGAAAACGACAGCAAGAACCAAGACCACGACAGCCAGCAATACCGCGTCTATTCGCCGGACGGAAAGAGCGTGACGCTTTGCGGCAATGGCGGCGGAGTGGGTGCAAAAACTGGATTGTACGCCGTCCCGTGCTGTATGAGATACGAGAGATCGCCGGAGGCTAAACGCCTCCGCAAACAGTACGAGGCACATGAAATCAGCCACGGCTATCACGAGTTCTCCGAGCTGCACCCGCGCACAGATGGCAAAAGCAACACCCTATCAACAGTCCTGAAAGATAACCCAATTTGCGAGCCTGTCACAGCAATGGACGAAAGCGGTCATTATGCCATTTCCGTGACAGACGGCAAGAAATACCCGGTTTACGAAGTCCGAAACGGTCTTATTACCGTCAAAGACAAACAATATCCTATTAAGCTGGCAGACGATTTCTATATCATTCGCAAGCTGACCGTGCGCGAATGTATGCGCCTCCAAACGGTGCCGGAAACATACGCTTTCCCCGTGAGTGACAGTCAAGCCTATAAAATGCTGGGCAACGGCTGGACGGTGGAGGTGATTGCCCACATTATGAGCCATTTTACCGGGCTGACGGAGGGGCCGGTGGAAGTCCTGTCCATGTACGATGGAATGAGTTGCGGGCATATTGCGCTGGACAAGTTGGGCGCGAAGATCACCGCCTACTATGCGACCGAGATCGACAAATACGCCGTACAGACCACACAGCACAATTTCCCTGACACCGTGCAGTTGGGCGACGCTTTCCAAGTACGAAAAGAGGATTGGTTGCTATGACAAGAGACGAGATCGTGACCGCGCTGCGGTGCTGTGTTAGCGTAGCCCCAGATTGCTGCAAAACCTGCCCTGCTGCGCAGGAAGATGGGTGCGAGGACGCCATTAAGGTTTATGCCGCTGACCTGATAGAGAACCAGCAGCGGCACATCGAGGCACTGATGAAAGCCAACGACAGCCTGAAGGACGCTATTGCGCGGCGGGATAAGCAGATAGAGGACATGAAGCAGGGCATGACACAGATGACAAAGGCTGTGGCGGTGAAGGAGGAGGTGGAGTGATGGATATTGAGATTAAAGATTAAAAGAGCAGTATTGCCTACGACATCATGGAGGAAGAATGCCGCGCCGCAAGACCGCTTATTAAGAAGCGGGTAGAGCAAATCATCAACGAATATAATTTCCCGCAGTTAGAGCGCGACGAAATTATGTACACAATCGCCGATGTGCTGACAGAAAGACTTTTGCCAGAGAAAGAGGTGGAGTGATGGGAAATCTGTTGCAAAACATCGCCAGCGGGCTGTGGATTGTGTTGGGCGTGTACTGTTTCTTCGGACTGAGGAAGTGGAACAAGCGGTTCAGCGAGTTGTATGACGAACTGAAAGGGGAGATGGAGTGATGGAAATTTTGAAAATTGTTTTCCCGCTGCTGATGGTAGCCGGTGCGCTGGGCAGCTTCGTAGTAAACATTGTCAGCAAGGGCGACTGGGCTACCAGTTTGCAATGGCTGGGCGCGTATCTGCTGTATACTGCGCTGACTATTCGTAATGTAGGATAAGGAGGAGAAGTAAATGATCGACAAATTGATGAAGAAGTATGGGTACGAAAAGACCGACGAAAACAGGTACGGCGCCTACTACAAGAAGCGTGAACCGCAGGGGTATGATCACATCGTCTGTGTCGCCAAAAAAGACAACGGCAAACACCTCATGCAGAGCTACGATGCCCAAACGGTTAAGGTGAACAACGATTTCATTAACGGGACTGTTGGGGTAGAGATTCCCGTTCTGCTGCTGATGTGGATGAAGGCGAAGTGGATGGCACGGAAGTACCACTGGAACCAAAGAAAACCGGACGTGTAGGAGGTGGAGTGATGGCTGAATTGAAACCATGCCCGTTCTGTGGCAATACAAAAATTAGCGTTGTCAGGTCAAAGTACAATGGTGTCCCTTCTGGTGATAACGGTTGGTATGCTGAGATTAAGTGCAAGTGCGGAGCTGACATGAAATTCTGGGCACTTAAAAAGTCTTGGGCAGAAGAAACCACAATCTCAGCATGGAACAGGAGGGCTGACAATGTGGAGGGACAATGCAGAAGGGCGATATGATCTGGGCGCGGTTTATGACGCGGCCGAGCGAGTACCCCGGTTCCGGTGCCAACGATGAAAAGCGGTTTCCTGTCCACAAGGGTACAGTGGTGTATGTGCATCCGAAGGGGCGGCACATCGTGGCGGAGTGCGGCGGGGTGCGGGAGACGTTCTTCCCGGAGGAGGTGGTAGGGTGAAAGAGCAGACGGTTGAATACTTGAGGCTATACTTTGAGTGCGGCTGGCGCATGAGCGCGATTGCGCGGCATTTTGGTGTAAGCACATCCACTGTATCTCGCTGTATATCCAGAGCAGAACGGCGCGAGTGCCCCTTTGCTAAAAACTGCCGATACTGTCCGCTGAAAGAATGTGCGATAAAAGAAGAGTATGCGCCGTATGTGAATGCAGAAATTAGGTGATGTTGCACAACGAAATGCAACAACAAAAAAAGATGTGATAACGTGGGGGTGCAGGGGCAAACTCTGCATCTCCCATTCTTTTTCTTTTCCCCCTTCTTTTCCTGATGGGCGGGGCTTTGGCTCCGCCCGGAGGGAACAATAATCGTCACGGTCTTGTGTAGAGGCCGTTAACCTGCGCCAGCAGGAGTCGAAGGTAGTCTGGGCAGCTCCTCACGCCGCTCTCCCAGTTCTCCACCGTCCGGCGGGGGATGCAGTATCGGACGGCAAAGGCCGCTTGAGACAGGCCGGTGTGCTGGCGGATGTCGCGGATCGTCAGGTGGGCGGCGTCCCATAGACGCTCCAGCAGGTCGATGCGCTCTGCCGGGATGTCCGCGTCCGGTGCGTCGTCCCAGACGGAGGACAGCGACCAGTCGGAAACGAAAGCGTCTCGGTCGGGCGAAGTGATGGCGTCGGCGAATAGGGTGAAAAACAGTTTGTCAGTGATCATGGCAATTTCTCCTTTTTGGCTTCGGTTGGCGTCGATTTCTTCCTGTTTTGGCCACGGCGCTTGGCGTCCGCGCGAAGCTGGGCCTCTTTCCGGTGGGCGGCGGCGCACTTCGGGGAGCAGGTGACGGTTGGGGTGCCGGGGACGATCTCTCGGCCACAGACAACACAGACCTTGACGCCCCGGCGGGGTGTTTCGTGGCGCTTGGCGCGGTAATCGTGTTCGGCGTTCCAGCGGTTGGCCTGCGCACGGTCGATTTCGCGGACGGCATCCGGTGCGCATTTGGGGCAATACTTCTGCAGGCCGGAACGGATGACATACTCGCCGCCGCAGATCACACAGTTATCGATTTCTCCCAGGTGCCGGGAGTAACCGGAGACCTGGTACTTTCGTTCCCGTGTCTTCTGGCGCTCGGCCCGGCATGTGGGACAGTAGCGGGCGCGGGGGCCGCCGGTGAAGGCAACCCCGCAAGTTTGGCAGGTTCGGGTGCGCAGGGTGGTGGATCTGGCGGCGGCAAGGCAGTCATCACACTTCGCTTGTTCGGGGCGATCTGTGGAAAACACTTTGCCACAGGTGACGCATTTTTTCGTTCGCATGGCGGGTGGTCAGCGGTGGGCGACGGGGGAGATCTCGTCGGGGACGTAGACCAGATCCAGATCGTCGTAGCAGTAAATCGCGCCGTCGATAATGACGTTGTCCTCGGTGGCGTTGATGATCTCGCCGCCGGCGCATTCGATGGCCTCGTCCAGCGTCATGCTGTGGTTGGATACGATCTCGCAAATCGTGGTGTTGGTGGCGGTGTCGATAAGTTTCTTCATGATATTTCCCTTTCTGCCGCTGTGCGGCTGCACTGGTTTTTTGATCTGTCTATATGCTACCACTCATCGGGTGGTATGTCAAGGGGGGGATTGAGAAAATAAAAAAATTTTCCGTATGCGGCATAGGTGCCCCGTAAGGGGAGATCACAGCGAGTGACGGGGACTTTTCCTGAAGCGCTAAAGCAGGGCGGGACTGCAATGCCGCATCAAACAATGCGCTGGCAGACCGCTGTATGGGATGCGCCCCAAATAGTCTGCTTACTTTAGACAGGACTTCCCGCACCTCTTGGTAATGTGTCCCAGGGAAGACGTTGATGATCTGCTGGTAGAGCGCCAGCAGCATAATCAAAATAAAGCTCAATGGGTTTAGGTGAGGCGAAAGCCGGGTACAGACGTGCCAACGACAAAGGCCAGTGGTGGGAGGCCGGTGCGTCAGACAAAGGAGGCCACATGGAAGTAAAAAACAAGCGGCTGGGGGATATTATGCCGTATGCTGCAAATGCCAAGAAGCACGACAGACGGCAAATCAACAATGTGGCCGAAAGCATTAAACAGTACGGGTTCGTGCAGCCGATTGTGATTGACCGAGAGGGTGTTATTGTTATCGGCCACTGCCGCGCTATGGCGGCAAAGAAGCTGGGCATGGAAGAAGTGCCTTGCGTCTGCGTGGACGATCTGACACCGGAGCAGGTAAACGCCCTGCGGCTGGTGGACAACAAGAGCAACGAGAGCGACTGGGACTTTGACCTGCTGGCTGATGAACTGCCTGGGCTGGATTTGTCGGCGTTTGACTTTGATTGGGGGCTGCGTGATAAACTCGACACGTCAGTTGTAGAGGACAACTACGATCCTGTTTTACCGGCAGAGCCGAAGAGCAAACTTGGCGATGTGTACCAGCTTGGAGACCATCGCCTTATGTGCGGAGATAGCACGTCTTTGACAGACGTACAGAAGCTCGTGGGGGGGGCACAAATGGATTTGCTGCTCACAGACCCTCCATACAATGTGGACTATCAGGGCACCGCCGGGAAGATTAAGAACGACAATATGGAGGATACGGCATTTAGACGGTTCCTGACGGACGCGTTTTCCAATGCGGCGATGGTTATGAAACTCGGCGCTCCATTTTACATCTGGCACGCAGACAGCGAGGGGTATAACTTTCGCGGCGCGTGTAAAGATGCAATGCTGCGTGTCCGGCAGTGCCTGATTTGGGTAAAGAATTCCCTCGTAATGGGGAGACAGGATTTCCAGTGGAAACATGAGCCTTGCCTGTACGGTGAGAGCGAGATTGAAGAGGATGCGCACGAGCCTTGCCTTTACGGGTGGACGGAAGGTAAGAAGCATTACTTCTTCAAGAACCGCAGACAGACAACTGTGCTGAATTTTGATAAGCCTGTCAAATCTGCGGAGCATCCAACCATGAAGCCGATTAAGCTGTTTGATTACCAGATGCAGTGTTCCAGTAAGCCGGGGGAGAAGGTTCTCGATTTGTTTGCTGGCTCCGGCACCACGATCATGGCAGCGGAGCAGAATGGGCGGAATGCCTATTGCATGGAGTTTGATCCACGGTATGCCGACGTCATTGTTGACCGGTGGGAGAAGTTCACCGGGCAAAAGGCGGTGCTTTTACATGACGATTGAAGAAGCACAGGCGATTATCGCCAAGACGAACAGCCCGTATTTAAAGCGGGACATGGAGAAGTTTATCAAACGCCAGCGAAGAAAGGAGGGCGCGTATGGCAAGGCCAAGAAAGGAAATAGATCAGAAGCAGTTCGAAAACCTCTGCGGCCTGCAATGCACGCTTGAGGAAATCTGCGGCTGGTTTGATGTTACCGATAAAACGCTGGATGGTTGGTGCAAACGCACATATCGTGCAAGTTTCTCCGAAGTATTCAGGCAAAAGCGCGGATTGGGGAAAGTATCCTTGCGAAGATCGCAATGGAGGCTTGCGGAGAAGAACGCGACGATGGCAATTTTCCTCGGAAAGCAATTTCTCGGGCAGCGCGATAGCGTGGACGTGGCGGTGACTGACGCAAAGGGTATTGCATTGGACGAACTGGAGAAGATGGTGATGCAGAATGACGCGGGAACAGGCGGCGGAACTGCTGATACATAATCCCATCACATTCGGGCGCGCGGTCGGCTTTGACAAGCTGGGCGAACTGCACAACGCATGGATACAGGATATGGTGCGCGGGAGTGGGGACAAAACCTTGCAGGCGCACCGTGGTAGCTATAAAACAACATGCGTTTCGATTGCACTGGCTGAAATTATCGTGCTGCTGCCAAACACCAAAACGCTATTTATGCGCAAAACAGATGCGGATGTTAAAGAAGTTGTGCGGCAGGTGCGGAATCTGCTGCTATCACCGTATATGGCGGCGCTGAGCGAGAAGATCCACGGCAAACCGCTAATGCTGACAACGGTATCTGCGACCGAGATTTCCACAAATCTGGCAGAGGATAACAAGGGTACGAGCCAGCTTGTAGCGTGCGGCGTGAACGGTTCCCTGACCGGTAAGCATTTCGACCGCATATTCACGGACGATATTGTAAACGTACAGGACCGCATTTCCCGCGCAGAGCGGGACCACACAAAAACGATCTATCAAGAGTTACAAAATATCCGCAACCGAGGCGGACGCATTTTCAACACCGGAACGCCGTGGCACAAGGAAGATGCTTTTTCGTTGATGCCGAACATCGAAAAGTACGATTGTTATTCAACTGGTCTGATTTCCGGCGGCGAATTGCAAACCATTAAAACGTCTATGACGTCATCCCTGTTTGCGGCGAACTACGAGTTGCGACACATTGCCAGTGACGATGTGATTTTTGACACGCCGAAGTTGGGCGCGGAGCCTTGCCTTGCAGAGCAGGGCATTTGCCATATTGATGCGGCATACGGCGGCGAGGATTACACGGCGTTCACGATCGCCCGAAAGAAGGGGTCGACATATTATCTTTATGGGCGGCTTTGGCATAAGCACGTTGACGATTGCATGGACGAGATTATTCGTCTGCGGAAGTCCTTCAACGCCGGGGAGATTTACTGCGAGACCAACGCAGATAAGGGCTATCTTGCAAAGGCGCTGCGGGCAAAGGGCGAACGCGCCGTGACCTACCACGAGAACATGAATAAGTTTCTTAAAATTACAAGCTATCTCAAGGCAGAATGGCGCAATGTGGTTTTTGTGGTCGGTACAGATGATGCGTATATCGACCAGATTTGCGATTACAACGAGAACGCGGAGCATGATGACGCGCCGGATAGTGCGGCCAGCATTGTGAAGCGGCTGTGGAATAAGCGCGATAGCTCCGATTATGTTTCCATTCTGAGATAAGGACGGTGAGCGGCTATCAAAACATATAACGATCTTGTGGCGGTGGGCGAGGATGAAAAGGCACGGATGGCGTTCATCCGAAGCGCCATCAATGCGCACCGCGAGACTGCGGCGTATCGGACGGCGGCAGACGCGGAGGAATACTATAACGGTCTGAACCCCACGATCAACCGCTATGAAAAAATCATCTACGATATGCAGGGTCGCGCCCACACAGATATGTGGACGGCGAACCACAAGCTGGCCAGCCGTTTCTTCGGTCTGGCGGTCGATCAAGAGGTTTCCTATCTGCTGGGTAACGGCGTGACTTTTGCGGAGAAGGAAACGCCCAACAAACTGTGCGCGGGCTTCGACCAGGAAGTGATGGATGCGGCGCGTGAGGCGAAAATCGCGGGCGTGTCCTTTGGCTTTTGGGATTTGACGCACTTGCGGGTATTCTCCCTGCTTGAATTCGTCCCCCTCTATGATGAAGAGGACGGCGCGCTGAAAGCCGGTATCCGCTTCTGGCAGGTTGCGCAGGATAAGCCCCTGAGAGCGACGCTTTATGAACTGGACGGCTTTACCGAGTATTTCCAGCCCAGCGGCGAGGATATGGCCGTCATGCGTCCAAAGCGCAGTTATAAACTAATCGAGCGCAAAGCTGAAGTTGGCGAAACCGAAATCTATGACGGCGGGAATTATCCGAGTTTCCCCATCGTGCCGCTAAAAAATAACAAACGGTGCTTGTCTGAGATTGTCGGGAAGCGCAACACCATTGACGCGCTGGATCTTGCGTCCTCAAACATGGTCAACAATGTGGACGAGGGCAATTTGATCTATTGGGTATTGTCCAACTGCAATGGAATGGATGACCTTGATGATGCGAAATTTGTGGAGCGGCTAAAAACCACCCATGTCGCCCACGCCAATGGAGACGACGGCGCGAAGGTGGAGAGCAAAACCATTGAAGCCCCATATGAGGGCACCAGCAGCACCATTGATATGCTGAAGAAGAAGCTATACGAGGACTTCCAGAGCTTTGACGCGGCGGCGGTATCTGCCGGGAACCAGACGGCGACGGCAATCAAGGCGAGCTATGTGCCGCTGGACTTGAAGACGGACAAGTTTGAATCCGAAGTCACGCGGTTTATCGTGGAGATTCTGCGGTTGGCGGGTATCGAGGATCAGCCGACATATACGCGCAACCAAATTATCAACAAGAGCGAGGAAACGCAGAACATTCTGCTTGGCGCTGCGTATTACGATGATGAATACATCACAAAGAAACTGTTGACCATCAACGGTGACATTGACCAGTACGAGGACATGGCAAGGCGGAAAGCGGCGGAGGAAATCGACCGCAGCTTTGCAGAACTGGATACGCCGGAGGTGAACGGCGATGGCGACCAGTGACCTCGGCCACAAGCTGACCGACAAGGAGCTTGCGAAACTGGAACGGCGCATTGCGAAACTGTACCGCGAAGCCGGGAAGGAATTGCAAGCGACCATTGACGATTATTTTGAGCAATTCAAAAAGCGCGACGAGGAAATGAAAGCGCTGATCGGCACGGTGCAAAACGGTAAGGAATGGACAGAGGCCGACTATAGACAATGGCGGCTCAATCAGATCGGTCGGGGGGAACGCTATCAGGCCATGCGCGACAAGGTGGCGCACCGTGTCACCGACGCAAACGCCGTGGCGGTGTCCTACACAAACGATGCAACGCCCGGTATCTACTCACTGAACCGCAACTATGCGGCGTACACCATCGAGAGCGTGGCTGGGAATGTTGGCTTTGACCTGTGGGACGAGCAGACGGTGAAGCGCCTGGTTGTGGAGCAGCCGGGGCTGATGCCGTATTACCCAAAAGATAGAGCATTGAAACGCGGCATTGACCTTGCGTATGGGAAAAAGCAAATCACGGCCAGCGTCACCAGCTCCATTTTGCAGGGAAAAAGCATCAAGCACATGGCGGATGACCTGCAAAAGCGCATCACCACCATGAGCCGCGATAGCGCTATCCGCACCGCGAGAACCGCCGTCACCGGCGCGCAGAACGCCGGACGCATGGACAGCTATGCGGCGGCGGAAAAGATGGGCATCAAGCTCAAAAAACAATGGCTTGCGACGCTGGACAACCGCACGCGCCACGCTCACGCCATGCTTGACGGTCAGACGGTGGACATTGAAAAGCCGTTCAAGGTTGATGGCAATGAGATCATGTTCCCCGGCGACACTTCCGCACCCGGCTACCTTGTGTATAACTGCCGCTGTACGCTGATTGCGGATGTGGATGGGGTAGATACCTCCACAGGGCAAAGACGCGCCAGAAACCCAGTTACAGGCGAAACAGTGGTTGTTTCTAATATGACCTATTCAGAGTGGGAGATGCAGAAGCGCAGGGAGGGGGATTTGTAACGATGAGCGTTACAATCGAAGACCACAGCGCGGAGGTTTCCGCCGAGATCAAGGCGGCGCTGCTGCGGGGGCTGGAAAAATGCGGGCTGGTGGCAGAGGGATATGCGAAAAGGCTATGCCCCGTGGACACCGGTAATCTGCGCAACAGCATTACCCATACGGTAGACGAGCAGGAACCGGCAGCGATCATTGGCACAAACAACGAATATGCCGCGTATGTGGAATTAGGCACTGGTATTTATGCAGAAGGCGGACGGCCTACGCCGTGGGTGTATCAGGACGCGAAAGGCAACTGGCACATGACCCACGGACAGCGGGCAAAGCCGTTTTTGAAACCTGCTGCCGCCGACCATGCTGCAAAGTATCGGGACATTCTGGAAAGTGAGCTGAAAAATGGATAACGAAACCATTAAAGCAATCAAATCTTTGCTTGAAAAGGGGACAGAGTTGAAATTATCCCCGTAAAAGATGGCGTTAAAATTATTCATATTAGATAAACCCGCGAGGTACAGCGGTTTTTATACAATCTATCGCCGCGACGGACTGCGGACAAAGGAAAGGAAGATAGAAAAATGGCACTTACAAGACGCGCCCTTAAAGCAATGGGCATCGAAGAGGAGAAGATCGACGAAATTATCTCCATGCATACCGACACCGTGGATGGCTTGAAGGCGGATGTGAGCCGCTACAAGGCGGACGCGGAGAAGCTGCCCAGCGTCCAGAAGCAGTTGGACGATCTCAAGGCGGCTGGTGACGGCGGCTATCAGGAGAAGTACCAGAAGGAGCACAAGGCATTTGAGGACTTCAAGGCAACCGTGACCGCAAAGGAAAGCAAGGCGGCAAAAGAAAAAGCTGTCCGTGCTTACTTTGAGAGCAAAAACATCACCGGCGCGAATTTGGACCTTGCGATGCGCGGCTGCGGCGAGGAAATGGCCGCATTGGAGCTGGACGGTGAAAAGATCAAGGACACTTCGTCCCTTGATGCACTCGTGGACGGCACCTACAAGGGGCTGGTTTCCACCACGCAGACGCACGGCGCGAATCCCGCCAATCCCCCGGCGAACACCGGCGGCGCAAAGACCCGCGAGGATATTTACAAGAAGGACGATAAGGGTCGCTATGTGATGTCCACGGCGGAGCGCCAGAAAGCGCTTGCCGATCTGATGGCAAGCGAAAACAACTGATTTTTTGAAAGGAGCTATTTATGGCTACGAAAACTAACGTTACGACTTCCGCACAGTTTACCACTTCCGCACGAGAGGTGGATTTCGTGTCCCGCTTCGCTGATAACTGGGACGCACTGCGCAACATCATGGGCATCATGCGTCCCATCCGCAAGGCGCCCGGCACGAAGCTGGTTTCCTACAAGGCCAGCGTGGACGGCGTGCTTAAGGGCGGCGTCGTGGCAGAGGGCGATGAGATCCCCTTCACCAAGATGAAGGTCGAGCCTGTTGCATACGGTGATATCGACATCTCCAAGTACGCCAAGAGCGTGACCATCGAGAGCGTGGCAAAATACGGCGCTGACGTTGCCGTGGAGAAGACCGACGAGGCGTTCCTCGTGGCTCTCCAGAACAAGGTTCTAACCGACTTTTACACCTTCCTTGGCACCGGAACACTCAAACTGACCGAGAAGACCTGGCAGCGTGCTCTTGCTATGGCCAAGGGCAAGGTGCTGGAAAAGTTCGCGGGCCTTGATAAAGACGTGACCGAGGTGGTAGGTTTTGCCAACATCATTGACGCTTACGATTATCTGGGCGACAAGGAGATCACCGTGCAGACGATGTTCGGCCTGAACTATGTGGAGAACTTCATGGGCTACCGCACCCTGTTCCTGCTGCCTGAGAAGTACATCAAGGCCAAGACGGTGATCGCTCTGCCGGTTGAGAACATCGACCTGTATTATGTGGATCCCAGTGACAGCGACTTTGCCAAGCTGGGCCTGAACTACACCGTGAAGGGCGAGACCAACCTGATCGGCGTTCATGTGGACGGCGATTACAGCCGCGCCACCGGCGATATGTACGCCATCATGGGCATGAAGCTGTGGGCCGAGTATCTGGACGGCATTGCCGTCGCTACCGTTCAGGCTGCTGCTACGGATGCTTCTAAGGCTGCTGCTACGGCTTAAATAAGGGGGCGGCGTGATGCTTGAGCAGGTTTTACGGCACTTAAACAACTGGTTCCTTGTGGGCATCCACGAGGGCGAGTTTGCCGTGGAGAATGGCAGCATTACGCTGCCCTCTCTCCAAAATAACCAGTATTTCCGCGTGTGCGGCTCTGTATTCAACGATGGACTGCACCAGTATCCTGCGGTTGACCTGACGGACGAGGTGTTTACCGGGGCCGTGTGGGCTCTGGCGGTGCCGAAAGCGGTAGTTTCTCTCTCGGAGGACATTGCTGCATGGCAGGAAAAAAACGGCGAGGCGGCTGCAAGCCCCTACACCAGTGAGAGCTTTGGCGGATATTCCTATACCAAGTCCGCCGGCGGAAAGTCTGCGGCGGCAGTCGCCACAGGCTGGCAGGACGCTTTTAGAGGGCGGCTGAATGACTGGCGGAAGCTCAAGGGGGTGGAACCGTGAGTTTACTGGACGATTTTGCGCACGAGTGCATTCTGATGGAGAAAAAGCGCACACCGGACGGCGCTGGCGGCTACATCACTGCATGGCAAGAGGGCGCGGGTTTTATCAACTACCAGTCGCTTGACACCTCTATGGAGGCGAGAAAAGCGGAAAAGGACGGCGTTACCTCGGTTTATTCCGCTCTGGTCAATCAGGACGTGCCAATTGAGTACAACGATTATTTCCTTGACGCGGAAACAGGGCTGACTTACCGCGTAACCTCTAACCCCGAGGAAAAGGCCGCGCCGAGGTCTGCGGGAGCGACCATTAAGGCGCTGAAATTCTTCACAGCGGAACGAAGGGAGCTGCCGAAATGACAAAGGACAAGGCGCTCCACGCATGGTTTTCTCAATTTCTCCCTGCGTATCCCACCTCCAACGTGCCGGAGGACGCGACCTTCCCGTGGCTGACTTATGAGCTGATTACCGGCGCATGGGATAGTGGGGAAATCGGTCTGACGGTAAACCTTTGGTACTACACGGAGGGCGAAGCGGTGCCCAATGCAAAGGCCCAGGAGATCGCCGACGCCATCGGCATGGGCGGCTGCATGGTGCCCTATGACGGCGGGGTTATGTGGCTCAAGCGGGGGTCTCCGTGGTGCCAGAACATTGCGGACGAGAGCAACAAAAACATCAAGCGGCGGTATCTCAACATCACGGTGGAATATCTGTCGCAAAACTGATGAAAGGACGAAACTATGAAATTTACGAAAATCCCTTCTGATGCGTTTCAGAAATTGCAGATCAACGCTGGTATTCTGACGACCGATTTTACGCCGTCTACCGGCGAGGTTGGCGCGGATGGGCAGATCGGCGCGACCACTGGCGGCGTGACCTTTACGGCGACGCCCACCTTCTCTGACTTCGGCGAGGATATCGACAACTGCCCGAAAAACATGAAGGAGTTTAAGCGGCAGGACATGGTGGAGGCAAAGATGGCCGGCACGTTTATCAACGCCGACACGAAAACGGCAAAGATGCTCTGCGGCGCGGCGGACATTGACACAAGCGATACGACGAAGGTCGTTCCCCGCACGGACCTCAAGGACAGCGACTTTACCGACATTTGGTTGGTAGGTGACTACTCCGACAAGAACGGCGCGAAAAACGGCGGCTTTATCGCTATCCACATGCTCAACGCTCTTTCCACGGGCGGGTTTCAGCTCAAGACGGCGGACAAAGCCAAGGGCCAGTTTGCCTTTGAGTTCACAGCGCACTATTCCCTCGCGGAGCAGGACAAGGTTCCGTACGAGATCTACATCAAGGCGGGTACGGAGGAAACAGTATGAAACTTTCCGACATTCGGGGAGACCGTGTATTTGATGTGATCGCGGACATCATCGATCCCATCGCCAACATCGCGGAAGACGAGAAAGCTGCCACTATGTTCCAGCGGGAAAAGTTGCCGGAGGGCATGACGGTGAAGCAGTTTGCGATGCAGAGGGCGCGGAAAGCGCTCCCTGCTCTGCTCAAAGGCCACAAGGCTGATATTATCGCCATTCTTGCGGCGATCGAGGGCGTGAGTGCGGACGCTTACAAGGGCGCGCTAAACCTTGTAAAACTGACGCGGGACACGGTGGAGCTGCTGACTGATGATGCATTCACCGCGCTTTTTCTCTCGGCGCAGAGCGAGAACTCCTCTGGCTCTGCGCAGGAGAATACCGAGGAAGCAGACGAGTAAGGCCGTTTCTGCGCTACTGCACGGCGCGGGTGAATGAAAAAGTAAAAACTGACGCTTATCACATCTATATGTCGGACACGCTGCGCATTGTGAGTGAAACCACGGCGCGGTTCGCCGGCGGGAACTATATCAAAGCGCGATATGCCGACATTGTTAAACCGAAGAAACAGGACAACAGGACTTGCGAAGAGATTACCGCCGATGTGGTTGCGCGGTGCGGATTGGTGGTGAAGCATGAATCTACTTGATTTATTTGTCAAAATCAGCGTCGACACCGGAGATGTAGACAAAGGCTTTTCGGAAACGAGCAGCAAAGCGGAAACGCTTGCCGGGAAACTGAAAGGTAACCTTGCGACTGCGGCAAAGGTGGGCGCTGCGGCCGTGACAGCTGCGGCTACTGGCGTAGCGGCGCTGACCAAAGCGTCCATTGACCAATATGCCGAGTATGAGCAATTAGTGGGTGGCGCACAGCTTATGTTTGGCGACGCCTATGCCTATATCGCAGACAAGGCAAAGAACGCATACAGCACCGTTCAAATGAGCCAGAATGACTATTTGCAACAGGTAAACGGCTTTGCCACAGGGCTGAAAACTGCGCTTGGTGGAAATGAACAGGCGGCGGCAGAACTGGCCGATAGGATAGTCAATGCGGAAGCTGATGTGGTAGCGGCGACCGGCAATTCTCAGGAAGCTGTGCAAAATGCGTTCAATGGAATCATGAAGTCCAACTATACCATGCTGGACAACCTGCAAATTGGCATCACGCCAACAAAAGAAGGATTTCAGGAAGTCATTGACAAGGTGAACGAATGGAACGCCGCAAACGGGCGCGCCACAGAATACCAGATTGAAAACCTTGCGGATTGTCAAAGTGCCCTTGTCGATTATATCGAAATGGTCGGAATGCAAGGGTATGCGTCAAGTGAAGCAGCAGACACAATTCAAGGTTCTGTTGCATCCATGAAAGGCGCATGGAGCAACCTGATAACCGGTATTGCAAGCGACAACGCAGACTTGGATACGCTGATTGGCAATTTTGTCAGCAGCGTGGAGACGGCGGCAGGAAACATCATTCCGCGTGTTACTCGGATTTTGAGCGGCATGGGCGCGGCAATCCAGAAAATCGCGCCCATCTTAGCGGCGGAAATACCCGCGCTGATATCGTCCTCGCTTCCGGCACTGGTGAGCGCCGGAGCGCAGCTTTTGGTTGGCCTTATCACCGGCCTGATTTCTGCCCTTCCTGAACTTGCGGCGGCTGTCCCGCAAATCGTCACGGAGGTATACAACAGCTTTGTTGCGGCTGGCCCGCAGCTTTTAGAGGCTGGAAGTCAGCTTTTGGAAATTCTTGCAAACGGCGTTATTCAAGGTATTCCGGCCATGATAGAGCGGCTTCCCCAAGTTATCGTCGGAATACTAAATTTTATATCCAATAATCTCCCCAAAATCGCAAGCGCCGGTGCAGAAATCCTGATAAAACTTACAATGGGAATCATCAGCACAATCCCAAGCCTTGTTTCACAACTTCCGCAAATCATCATCGCTATTGTAAACGGGATCTCCGCGCTAATGGGAAGCGTTGTGAATATCGGTAAGGAAATTGTCAAGGGCCTATGGCAAGGTATCCAGAATATGGCCGGATGGATCAAAGATAAAGTGACTGGTTTCTTTTCCGGAATTGTCAATGGCGTGAAAAACTTTCTTGGCATCCACTCGCCGTCAAAGGTTTTTGCGGGAATCGGCGGGTTTATGGCGGAGGGTCTTGGAGACGGATTCGGGGACAAATTTGCATCTGTAAAAAAAGACATTGAGAGCAGCATGAGGTTTGACGCTACGGAAGTAGGCATTACAGCAAATGCGTACATTGGTGAGTATTCCGGAGCAAGCAGCCGTTTGGGGAAAGATGATAGCATCCATTTAACTGTCGTTGCTCCGAATGGCAAAGAACTTGCTCGCTTCGTCGCCCCGCATATGGGCACACAGCTCCAGCTTGTGAGGGGGTAACAATATGCTTGAATGGTACATTAACGGTAAAGAAATGACGAAAAACGGAGCATATATAAAGACTGGATATATTGTTACCTCCGCGCCTATAAATCGTTCTGTATGTTCTAACGGTTGTGCCGCGTATGTCGCGACAAAGGCAAAAATCGGGCTAAAGTCTTTAAAGATTCCGGTGCGTATTATAACGGATA
>ULWW01036839.1_pt1 | contig 20433 bp, 18 predicted proteins | sample 1960741 | NCBI WGS metagenome assembly ULWW01 (sample SAMEA4835823, study PRJEB28245) | human gut metagenome | biome: gut microbiome; material: fecal sample | place: Denmark | collected 2008
ACCGCCCGTTTTCTTTCTCGGGAAAGAAAATGGGGGGTGTGGTCTTGCCGCCCGCAGGCGGCATATCCCTCCGCGCTGTGCGCGGAAAATATTGTGTTCCTGCTATCGCAGGAACCTTATTTTTCCTCAGGATTGAGCTTTGCCAGCATATCGATCGCCATAGTATAGCTCTCGAACCCGTGTCCGCGGATCTGGGCGATGCAGGCGGGGGCGGTGACGGACAGGTGGCGGAACTCCTCGCGCTTCTGGATGTCGGACATGTGGACCTCGACGGCGGGGATGCTGACGGCCTTGAGCGCATCGTGGATGGCGTAGCTGTAATGCGTGTAAGCGCCGGGGTTGATGACGATGCCGTCGAACGCCGTGTCGGCCTCCTGAATGGCGTCGATGATCGCGCCCTCGTGGTTGGACTGGAAGCACTCCACGGCCACACCGCGGCTCTGTGCGTGCTCATAGATGCGGGCGCAGAGGGCGGCGTAGTCCTCCTTGCCGTAGATGTCCGGCTCGCGGCGGCCGAGCATGTTCATGTTTGCGCCGTTGATGACTAAGATTTTCATATGGGTATTCCTCCTGTGCTTGCCTTACGCCTGTTTGGCGGCGTGGGCGCGGTATTCCTTGCTTTTTTCAAGATAGAGCGCGGCGTTGGCCAGAATGCTCGCCTTTTCCTTCTCCGTCAGCTCGCGCACGACCTTGGCCGGGGAGCCGAGGATCATCGAGCCGTCCGGCGCGTTCATCTTGCCCGTGACAAGAGCGCCCGCGCCGATGATGCAGTCGTTGCCGATGACAGCGCCGTCGAGCACCGTCGCGCCCATGCCGACGATCACGCGGTCGCCGATGGTCGCGCCGTGGACGGTGGCGCAGTGGCCGACGGACACATCGTCGCCGATGGTGACCTTGTTGTGGATCAGGGCGAGGTCCTGAATGTTGCAGCGCTTGCCGATGCGCACACTCTGCATCTCGCCGCGGCAAACACTGTTGTACCAGAACGCCGTGCCTTCACCCGCGACGACGTCGCCGAGCACCTGCGCGCCCTCCATGATGAGAATTTTGTCATCGGTGGAAAGACGGTTAAAATTCATAGACATGGTTTTTCTCCTTTGTGAGCGGGCAAGCGCCCGCAGTATCATTTTTTACAGGGCAAAGTTGCCGTTGACGAACACGGGAATCTCGCGCCCGTCTTTCGTCGTGCCGATGATGGAAAGGTCAGCGGTGCCGACCATGAAGTCAACATGCGTGTTGGAATCATTCAGGCCCGCGGCCTTGAGCTCTTCCTTGCTCATGGCCTCGCCGCCCTTGACGCACTCGGGGTACGCCTCACCGAAGGCGAGGTGGCAGGCCGCGTTTTCGTCGAAGAGCGTGTTGTAGAAGAGAATCTTCTGGTTCGAAATGGGACTGTCGTAGGGCACGAGCGCGACCTCGCCGAAGTACGACGCGCCCTCGTCCTCGGCGATGGCGGCTTTCAGGATGTCCTCGCCCTTTTCCGCGTGCGCCTCGACGATCTTGCCGTCCTTGATGACGAAGTGGAAGTTTTCGATAATGTTGCCGTTGTGCACGAGCGGCAGGGCTGCGTAAACGACGCCGTCAATGCCGTCTCTGAGCGGGGCGGTGAAGACCTCCTCCGTCGGCATATTGGCGACGAACGGAAAGCCTGCGCGGCTGGTGTTGTTGCCGCCGGCCCAGACGTGCGTCTCGGGAAGCTTGATGTTGAGACTTGTGCCGAGGGAGTTCTGGTAATAGAGCGAGGTAAAGTGCAGCTCGTTGAGCTTTGCGATGCGGCTTTTAAGCAGCGCCACATGCTCATGCCAGCGCGCGACGGCGTCACCCTTGCCGCTGATGCGGACGGAGGTGAAGATCGCGTCCCAGAGCTTGTCCATCGCCTCCTGCTCGGGAAGAGCGGGGAAGACTTTCTTCGCCCAGCTCGAAATGGGGACGGATGCGACGCACCAGGGGCAGGCATTGGACATTACGGCGCTTACGTAAGGCTGGATGGCCGTCTCGCTGCGGCTCGCGCGCGTCAGGCGGTCGGGGTCTACGCCGAGCAGCGCCTCGGGATCACGGGCGGAGATATTGAGAAATGCTGCGCCCTCGTCAGCATAGCCGTTGAGCATTTCTGCCTGCCAGGCGGGAAACGTGTCGAAAACAGAATCGTCCGCGCGCAGGAAGCGCTCGCGTTCAAGAAAATCATCCGACCAGCGCATCACGACTTCGCGGCAGCCGACGTTATAGGCAGCGGCGGCGCACAGGCGTGCAAAATACGCGCACTCGACCGGGCAGCGGATCACGACGGTCTGGCCCTTCTGCACATTCAGACCGACTTCGATGAGGAGTTTTGCATATTCTCTGAGCTTTTCTTCCATGAATGACCTCCAAAAAAGAAGACGGCTGTGCGTGGCACAGCCGCCTTTTCCTATCGTACGATGCCATACAACATGCATCATAACACAGTTCATGCGCGATTGAAAAGAGTTTTTCGTATTTTTATCAGATTCCGAGAAGAAGCGAGGCAAAGTTGAAGTAGATCATCAGCGAGATGGCGTCCACGACCGTCGTGATGAACGGCGAAGCCATGACCGCGGGGTCGAAGCCGATCTTCTTGGCGAGCAGCGGCAGCGTGCAGCCCACGACCTTGGCCGCAAACACCGTGACCACGAGCGTCAGGCAGATGACGAGCGCGACCGTGATGGTGATGGGATTTCCGAAGATCATCTTGTCGACGAGCATGAGCTTGACGAAATTCGCTGCGGCAAGCGTGGCGCCGCAGACGACCGCCACGCGGATCTCCTTCCAGATGACGCGGAAGAGGTCGGAAAATTCGATCTCGTCGAGCGAGATACCACGGATGACCGTGACGCTCGCCTGTGAGCCGCAGTTACCGCCCGTGTCCATCAGCATCGGGATATAAGCCGTCAGAATGGCGAACGCGCTGAGCGCGTCTTCAAAGCGGGCGATGATCTGGCCGGTGAACGTGGCCGAGACCATCAGAAGCAGCAGCCAGGGGATACGGGACTTGTACGTATCCCAGACGCTCGTCTTGAGGTATGGCTTATCCGTCGGCAGCATAGCCGCCATCTTTTCGATATCCTCGGTCGTCTCCTCTTCCATGACGTCGATGGCGTCGTCGACCGTGATGATGCCGACGAGGCGGTCTTCCTTGTCGACGACCGGAAGGGCGATGAAGTTGTACTTCGAGAAGGTCTGCGCAACGTCCTCTTTATCCTCGAGCGTGGAGACAGAGATGACGTGCGTCTCCATGATCTCGTCGATGGTGTCGTCCTCGTCGGAGAGGAGGATCGTTCGCAGCGAGACGATACCCTGCAGCTTGCGCGCCGGATCGACGACATAGCAGACGTTGATGGTCTCTTTGTCCGTACCGGTGCGGCGGATACGCTTGAGCGCGTCCTCGACGGTCATATCGCGCTTTAAGTCGACAAACTCCGTCGTCATCAGTGCGCCCGCGCTGTCGTCGGGGTATTTGAGAATTTCATTGATGCTCTTGCGCGTGTCGGGGTCCGCGTGCTTTAAGATGCGCTTGACGACGTTCGCGGGCATTTCCTCCACGATGTCGACCGCATCGTCCAGATACAGCTCGTCAAGGACCTCTTTGAGCTCGGTGTTCGAAAAGCCGCGGATCAGCATCTCCTGCGCGTCGGGATCGAGCTCGACGAACACCTCCGCCGCGGGCTCTTTGGGAAGGAGCCGGAACAAAAGGGGAATGCTGTCCTCGTCCAAATCTTCAAAAAGCGAGGCGATATCCGCGGGCTCCAGGTCTGCAAGCAGGTCGCGCAGCGCGGTATATTGTTTTCGCTTGAGCAGATCCTCGATTCTTTCCAGCAGTTCGTCGCGCATTTCTTCAAAGCCGACCATACCGACTCCTCCTTTCTGAAGATAGTGGCAAATCAAAGTGTTCAGGTGAATTTTGCGATAAAAAAATCCCCCATATCCTGCGTCCGGCGACGCGGCTATGGGAGCGACAATCAAGAAACACCCGCCCCTGGCGAGAAGTTTCCTTACCGTTCAAGCTTTAGCATCACGAGGCGGTGAAACTGCATTAGATGGCACCTTGCGTTCGATGCAACCTGTTCAAACCCTCTCATAGTGTCTCCACTACTCCGCGGCAGCAGTCCGTATCCTTGTGGTAGCCTTACCTACCGGACGATGTATGAACTTAACGGTACTATATTATGCACATTTTCCCGTGCTGTCAACCCCTTTTCCGGCTTTATTTCTGTAAAAAGTATGTCATGGTGCGCTTTTGCGCTTCCCTTTCGTAATGGGCTGTGCTATACTACATAAATTAAAGAGAAATCGACTTTTGAGGAGGTGAGCATCGCCCTTGCAGCAGTATCTTGACCGGCACCGCTTTTTGAAAGGCATCTACCTGATGGTCAGGCGGTACTTCGATCATCATGTCGGCCGCGACAGTGCGGCGCTCACATACTACCTTTTGTTTGCGCTTTTCCCGCTTTTGATCTTTTTGAGCAACTTAGTCGGCATCATGTCCGTGGATATCAGCGGCTTTCTGTATGAAATTCGCGCATTCATCCCGCAGGAGGCGCTCGAGATCATCGAGCAGTATTTCACTTATGTCAGCCGCGATTCAAGCCCACGGCTTTTGTGGTTCTCACTGATTTTTTCCATTTACTTTCCTTACCGCGCGGCAAGCTCACTTCTGGGCTCTGTCCGTCGGGCCTACGGCGAGCACCGGCCCACGCAGTTTTTGCGCTATCAGCTCAAGCTCCTGCTTTATACGCTGAGCCTGATTTTAATGGTCGTTTTGTCCATCGGACTGTCCGTCGTCGGCGGGCGGGTGCTGAACTACGTGTCGAGCCACCTGTCGGCCTATATCACGCTGAGCGACGGCTTTATCCACCTGTGGTCGAGCCTGCGCTTTGTTATCATCGGCGGCATCGTATTCTTCCCAATCGCGATGATGTACGGCCTTGCGCAGGAGTCGCACCGGATGAACCGCATCTGGCCGGGCGCGGTGTTCTCGCTCGTGATGTGGCTCGTATTGTCATTCCTTTTTTCGTATTATGTTGAAAACATCGCGCGTTACTCCGTCATTTACGGCACGCTCGGCGCGGTGATCGTATTGCTTTTGTGGCTGTATCTCGCCTCGGTCATGCTGATCATGGGGGCGGAATTCAACAGTGTTTTGATGGTGCTGCGTAAGCAGCACACGGCGGAAGCCGAAGAGAATTTAGGAGAAACGCAGAAATGAAAATCATCATTGTCGGTATCGGTAAGGTCGGCTACGCCATCGCCGAGCAGATGACGGGCGAAAACCACGATCTGGTCGTCATCGACCGCGACAGCGCCGTGCTCGACCACGTTGACTCCATGCTCGACGTCATGTGTGTGGAGGGCAACGGCGCGAGCGCCAGCGTCCTTTTGGAGGCGGGCGTGCGCGAGGCGGACCTTCTCATCGCCGTTTCGGAAAACGACGAGGTCAACCTCATCTGCTGCCTGATGGCGAAAAAGCTCGGCGCGAAGCACACGGTCGCCCGCGTACGCAACCCCGAGTATTTCCGCGATGCACCGATCCTGCGCCGCGAGATCGGGCTTGATATGATCATCAACCCCGAAAATGCCGCCGCGCAGGAAATTTCGCGCATTCTGCGCGTGCCGTCTGCGTTTAGCGTGGAGACGTTTGCCCGCGGACTTGTCGAGCTCATCGGCTTTCAGACCGAAGAGGGCGACAGCCTTGTCGGCAAGTCCCTCATCGACTACAACCGCGAAAATCCCAACAGCATCCTCATGTGCGCGGCCAAGCGCGGGGAAGAGGTCATCGTGCCGAACGGCTCATTCGTCCCGCAGACGGGAGACCGCGTGTACGTCATCGGCACGCCCGCGGAGACGACGCGCGTGCTGCGCTCGATGGGCAGGGCCATGGCGCCCATCCGCCGCGTGAGCATCCTTGGCGGCAGCCGCATCGCACAGTACCTTGCCTGGGTGCTCACCGATGTCGGCACGCACGTGACGATCGTGGAAAAGGACGAGGCCAAATGTCTCACGCTCGCGGAAAAGCTGCCGAAAGTCACCGTCATCCACGGCGACGGCACGAATCACGACCTGCTTGAGTCCGAGGGCATTTTCCACTGCGACGCGTTCATCGCCGTGACGGACCGCGACGAGGAAAACCTCCTCATGGCGCTCACGGCGAAGCGCTACGGCGTGAAAAAGGTCGTGCCGAAGATGTCGCGCATGGGGTATCTCGACATCGTGAACCTCACGGGCCTCGACACGGTCATTTCGCCCAAGGCCATCATTGCAAGCCAGATCTCAAGTTACGTCCGCGGCCTTGCCAACTCGCAGGGCAGCGCGGTGGAAAGCCTGCACTATATCCTCGGCGGCGCGATCGAGGCCGTCGAGTTCACCGCGACGAGTGCCACGCACTTTCTCGACCGGCCGCTCAGCGACCTGCATTTTCGAAACGGCCTGCTCGTTGCGGCCATCGTGCACAACGGCCGGATGGAGATCCCGAACGGCCATTCCCAGATCCATGCGGGCGACCGCGTGATCGTGGTGGCGAAAAAGCTCTTTTTGCAGGACCTCAACGATATTCTCGGCTGATGTGCCGGCTGCTTGCGGCAAGGAAGTTTCATTATGAACCAAAATCTTATTCTCAGAATCGTGGGCGTTATTCTCTGTATCGAGGCGCTTTGTATGATCCCGCCGCTGCTGCTGAGCGTGTTCGGCGGAGGGCCGGATCAGCGGGCGTTCCTGTATGCGCTGCTTATCTGCGGCGGCGTGGGAGTGCTGCTCTCGCTCATCCGCGCGGACAACACAAGACTTCAGACGCGCGACGGCTTTGTCTGCGTGGCGCTGTGCTGGATCGCGCTGAGCGTGTTCGGCGCGCTGCCGTACTTTTTCAGCGGCAGCTGCAGCTTTATCGATGCCATTTTCGAGACCGTCTCCGGCCTGACGACGACGGGCGCGTCCATTTTCGCTTCGCCTGCGTCGCTGCCGCGGGGCATCCAATTCTGGCGCGCGCTCACGCAGTGGATGGGCGGCATGGGTATCCTCGTTCTCATGCTGGCGCTGCTGCCCAAGCTCAGTGAGGGCAGCGTGAACCTGATGAAAGCAGAATCCCCCGGCCCCATCAGCACAAAGCTCCGCCCCCGCACGGGTGAGACGGCGCGCATCCTGTACCGCATCTACATCGCGCTCACCGTGGCGGAGGCGCTGCTGCTGCGCATTGCGGGCCTCCCGCTGTTCGATGCGATCACCACGGCGCTGACGACGATCTCTACCGGCGGCTTTTCCATCCGGGATGCGAGCATCGCGTATTATCAGTCGCATCTTGTCAACTGGATCCTCATTTTCTTCATGTTTGCCGCAAGCGTGAACTTTACGCTCCTCTACCTCTGCGTGACGCGCCGCTTCCGCGAGGCGCTCAAGAGCGAGGAGCTGCGCGTTTACTCGCTGGTCGTGGTCGGCGCGTCGGCGATGATCGCGGCGGACCTGATCATGCGCACGGGGCGCGACATCGGCTCGGCCATCGAAAATGCGGCCTTTCAGGTCACAACGCTCATTTCAACGACCGGCTACTGCACGGAGGATTTTGACCTCTGGCCGCAGTTCTGCCGCTGTATCCTCGTGCTGGTGATGTTTTTCGGCGGCTGCGCGGGCTCTACGGCGGGCGGCGTCAAGGCCTCGCGCATCGTGCTTTTGTGCAAGGCGCTGCGGCGTGATCTGCGGCGCGTGATGCACTCGCGCGAGGTGCGCCCCATCACGCTCGACGGACATCGCGTGACGGAGGAGACCGTCTCGTCCGTTTCGGTCTTCTTCTTCGCCTATATCGCGATCATGCTGCTCGGCACGCTGATTTTGTCGCTTGACAACATCGACTTTACCGCGGCGTTCACCGCCTCGCTCACGGCCATCAGCAACGTGGGCCCGGGCCTTGGCGCAGTGGGACCGACGTGCAACTTCGGCTTCCTCTCCGGCATCAGCAAGCTCACGATGAGCGCCATCATGCTGCTCGGCAGGCTTGAGATCATGCCGCTGCTTGTCCTCTTAATGCCCTCTGTCTGGCGCAGAAAATAAAAGAAAATCAAAAAGAGTGGATTGCAATTTTGCAATCCACTCTTTTTGAAAAGGATTCGCTGCGCTTTGTGCCTTGCCGCTCGCAGCGCGGCTGCGACACACACTCCGCGCAAAGAGTAAATTCCGACGCGCCTGTCGTCGGAATTTACGATCAAACAGATTTCGCGTCTGCGGACGCGAAACTCTGCGAGGCGGTTTGCCTCCATTTTAGCAGCAGGGCCGAGTTTGTGATGACAAGCACGCTGCCTGCGTTATGGACCAGCGTACCGACAACAGGGTTCAGTGTGCCGGTGATGGCGAGCACGATGGCGATGAAGTTGAGCGTGAGCGAGAATGTTATATTGAGCTTGATGGTGCGCATCATGCGCTTGGAGAGCGCGATGAGGTGCGGCAGCTCCTTGACTTTGTCGTCGACGAGCGCGATATCCGCGGCGTCCACGGCGATGTCGCTGCCCACGCCGCGCCCTGGCACCATCTGAAAATCTTCGGCCTCGATCGGCATCTCGCCCGCCTTCTGCTGGCTGCAGCGGGTGATGGCCTTGCCGAGCGGGTGCTCGGAATAGTGCTCCGCCGCGGCGCAGAGGCGGTAGAGCTCGTTATCGGAGAGGGAGGGCAGCGCGCTGTGCACCAGAACGACCTTCGGCGTGCCGTAGGTCAGCGTGCCGGTCTTGTCGAAGACGATCTTCTTCACGGTGGCGAGACGTTCAAGCGCGGCGCCCTCGCGGACGAGGAAGCCGTGCTTCGTCGCGTTGCCGATGGCGGCCATGATGGCGGTCGGCGTGGCCAGCACGAGCGCGCAGGGGCAGAAGATGATCAGGATCGTCACCGCGCGGATGATCTCACCGGAAATCATCCATGTCAGCGCCGCGGCAGTCAGCGCGATGACGACGATCCATGCCGCCCAGCGGTCGGATAGACCGACGATCTTGGCCTTGCCCGCGTCGGCGGATTGCACGAGGCGGATCATGCGCTGGATGGAGCTGTCCTCACCAACCTTTGTGGCCTTCATCTCGAAAGCACCGAACTGGTTGACTGTGCCGGAGGAGACCTCGTCGCCGATGCCCTTGTCGACCGGCAGCGATTCGCCCGTTATTACCGCTTGGTTGACGGACGTCTGGCCCGATACGATCTTGCCGTCGACAGGGATGGTCTCGCCGGGCAGCACGCGCAGCAGGTCGCCGACCTTGACATCCTCAGCGGGGACGGTCTTTTCCTCTCCGCCCAAGATGACGCGCGCGGTCTGCGGTGTCAGATGGACGAGCTTTTCGATGCCCGCGCGGGCGCGGGCGACGGTCAGCTCTTCGAGAAGACCGCCGAGCTGCATGATGAACGCGACCTCACCCGCGGCGAAGACTTCGCCGATGCAGACCGACGCGATCAGCGCGAGCGAGACGAGCACGTCTGCCTTGATGTCGAACGCTGTGACAAGGCCGATGACGGCCTCTAAAATGATGGGGATGCCGCAGAGGATGATCGCGGCCCACGAGGCGTCGAACGGCAAGGGGACGAGATCAAAAATGCTGACGATCAGCGCGATGCCGGAGATCACGAGCAGTGTGATGTCCTTTTTCGTGCCGCCCAGCTCTAAAAAATGCTCCAGCTTTTCCATTGCCAGTTTCACGGAAGTGACCCTTTTCAGTACCATAGGGGGCATTGGCTTATTATACATATGGAGGTATAGGTTATAAAGCGCGCAAAAAGAGAGAAGCAGCACAAAACTGCTTCTCTTCTTTCATGCAATTCTACTGAAAACGGGCGCGTGAGAGGGTTTATCTCCTGCTCAGCCCATGTTCGAAAAGCGCTCGACCGCCTTCGTGAAGCTCTCGATCGTCTTGTCCGCGTCGCCGTGCTCGATGCCGTCACGCACGCAGTGCTTGATGTGCTCCTCAAGCACGACCTTGCCGCAGCCGTGCAGCGCGGATTTGGCCGCGTTGATCTGCGCAAGAATATCCTCGCAAGGGACGTCCTCGTCCACCATGCGGTCAATGGCCTGCACCTGACCGATGATCTTTTTGAGCCGACGGTGCAGATTGTCGGCGTCCATACACTGTTTCATCGTTTGGCTTCCATACCTGTTGGGGTATCTGCATTGTACACTCTGCGCCGCGATTTTATCAATATGCGCTGCCGCGCCGGTTTTGTGCGCCTTTGGCGAAAAAATGGCGTTTTGCGGCAATTTTCTCTTCCTCCGCGGTGTTGCAGAGCATAAAAAAGTGTGATAGGATATATTAGAAATAGTATGACCGGCGGCCATATTGCCGCCGGAGCAATTTTGAGGTATCCGAATGAAGAAAAGCGACAAAACACCAAAGCAGACCCACCGCCGCGCGGACCCAAACGTCATGGGCCTCCACGCGGATGTGGTGGAACAGAATATCACAGAGACACTCGAAACGAACTACATGCCTTACGCGATGTCCGTCATCGTCTCGCGTGCCATTCCAGAGATCGACGGTTTCAAGCCCTCGCACCGAAAGCTCCTTTACACGATGTACAAGATGGGGCTTCTTACCGGCGCGCGCACGAAGAGCGCGAACATCGTGGGCCAGACAATGCGATTGAATCCCCACGGCGACGCCGCCATCTATGACACGATGGTGCGCCTTTCCAAGGGCTACGGCGCGCTGCTGCACCCGTTCGTCGATTCGAAGGGCAACTTCGGCAAGGTCTATTCGCGTGACATGGCGTGGGCGGCCAGCCGATACACCGAGGCGAAGCTCGCGCCCATCTGCGCCGAACTCTTCCGCGACATCGACTCTGACACCGTTGATTTTGTCGACAACTACGATAACTCGATGAAAGAGCCGGCGCTGCTGCCAACAACGTTCCCGAATATCCTGGTCTCGGCCAACCAGGGCATCGCGGTCGGCATGGCGAGCCAGCTGTGCGGCTTTAACTTGGGCGAGGTCTGCGACACGACGATCGCCTTTTTGAAAAATCCCGAGGTGCGCATCAGCGAGACGCTGCTCGCGCCCGACTTCCCGACCGGCGGCGAGGTATTGTACGACCCGCGCGCCATTGAGGACATTTACAACACCGGCCGCGGCGGCGTGAAGGTGCGCGCCCGCTGGCGCTACGACAAAAAAGAAAATCTCATTGAGATCTACGAGATCCCCTACACCACCACGACCGAGGCCATCATGGACAAGGTCGCCGAACTCATCAAGGCGGGCAAGGTCAAGGAAATTTCCGACATGCGTGACGAGACCGACCTCTCCGGACTCAAGCTGACGATCGACTTAAAGCGCGGTGCCGACCCCGACAAGCTGATGCAGAAGCTCTTCAAGGCGACGACACTGCAGGATACGGCGTCGTGCAACTTCAACGTCCTGATCGGCGGCATGCCGCGCGTGATGGGCGTGCGCGAGCTTTTAGACGAGTGGTGCGCGTGGCGCACCGAGAGCGTCAAGCGCCGCGTGTACTTCGTGCTCAAAAAGCGGCAGGACAAGCTGCACCTCTTAAAGGGCCTTAAACGCATCTTGCTCGACATCGACAAGGCCATCAAGATCATCCGCGAGACGGAGAAGGAAGCCGACGTTGTGCCGAACCTGATGATCGGCTTTGGCATTGATCAAATTCAGGCGGAATACGTCGCCGAGATCAAGCTGCGCAATATCAACCGCGAGTATATCCTGAAGCGCGTGGAGGAGACGGCATCGCTCGAGGCGGAGATCGAAGACCTCGAGGATACGCTCGCGCGCCCGTCACGCATCCGCAAGATCATCGTCAGCGAGCTTGAGGATGTGCGCAAAAAGTACGCCGAGCCCCGCCGCACCGGCATCCTCTACGACTATGCCGAGGACGCCGAGGGCGAGGAGGACGCCATCGAGGACTATCCCGTGACGCTGTTTTTATCACAGCACGGGTACTTCAAAAAGATCACGCCGCAGTCTCTTCGCATGTCCGGCGAGCAGAAGTTCAAGGAGGACGACGCGCTCAGCATGAGCGTGGAGAGCTCCAACGCCGCCGAGCTGATGTTCTTCACCGATAAGGCGCAGGTCTATAAGACGCGCGCGAGCGACTTTGCCGACGGCAAGGCGAGCCAGTTGGGCGATTACCTGCCCGCGAAGCTCGGCATGGACGAGGGCGAGAGCGTCATGGGCATGGTGCTGCCGGGCGACTACAGCGGCTATATGATCTTCTTCTTTGAAAACGGCAAGGCCGCGAAGGTCGAGCTGTCCGCCTACAAGACGACCTCGAACCGCCGCCGCCTGACTGGCGCCTACAGCGACAAAAGCCCGCTCAAAGCGCTGCTGTATCTCAAGGAAGACCGCGAGATCGCCGTCTATTCGACAGAGCCGCGCGTGCTGATCGTCAACACGGCGCTTCTTGGTGTGAAGACGACGCGCACAACGCAGGGCGTCGCGCTTTTGACGCTCAAAAAGAAGTACGTGCTCGACACGGTGCGCTTCCCGGAGGAGACCGGCATCACCGACCTTGCCCGCTACCGCGGCCGCAGCATTCCCGCGACGGGCGCGCTGCTCAAGACGGAGGACAGCGACGACAAGCAGCTCTCGCTGATTTGATGTCGGAAGCCTGAGAGAAACATATGAGGGGGAGAAAATTTATGAAAAATAAAAAACTGCGCGAGCAGGTGAAAAGCTATATCATTGTCACGCTTGCCTGCGTGCTGTATGCCTTGTCGTTCGATTGGTTCTATGCACCGAATGGCTTTACGGTCGGCGGCTTTACGGGTATTTCGCAGATCATTAACTTTTTTGCACCCATTCTGCCGGTCGGTACGATGGTCATCGTGCTCAATGTGCCGCTTTTTATCGTGGGACTTAAAAAATTCGGCTTCGCATTTTTGTGCAAGTCCATCTACACGATGACGCTGAGCTCCATTTTGATCGACGTTGTCGCGGCCATCCACGAGTTTGCGCCCATGGACCCGCTGCTTGCGTGCCTGTACGGCGGCGTGACGCTCGGTATCGCCTCAGGCCTGCTGTTCCGCGAGGAGACGACGACGGGCGGCTCGGAGCTCGGCGCGTGGATCGTGCGGTCGCACGTTGAACGGCTGTCAATCGGCAACATCTGCCTCGGCATCGACCTGACGATCATTCTGATCTACGCCGCGGTGTTCCACAGCCTCAACAACGCGCTCTACGGCGCGCTCGCGCTCTATATCACGACGAAGGTGCTCGATCTGGTCGTCTACGGTCAGAACACGGCGAAGGTCGCCTACATCATCAGCGACAAGTATGAGGAGATCATGCAGGAGATGCTGCGGCGCGACATGGGCGTGACGCTCCTGAACGGCAAGGGCGGCTACACGGGCGCGGAGCGTCCGCTGCTGTTCTGCGCCATCCGCAAGAAGGAAGCGGTTTCGATCAAGCACTATATCAAGGAGCTCGACCCCAACGCCTTTTTCATCGTCTGCGACGCGAGCGAGGTGCTCGGTGAGGGCTTTGGCGAATACGACCCGCAGGGTCTCTAAGGATATCAGGATACAAGGAGGAAGCAGGAATGGATCTTACAACGGTGGAGAAGAATCTCAAAGAGCGCGGCTTCAAGGTATCCGCCTTCGCGACGGCGAAGGAAGCGGCGGACTATCTGAACGCGCAGATCGACGGAGAGAGCGTGTCGTTCGGCGGCAGCATGACGCTCTCTCAGATGGGGCTTTTTGAAAGCCTCGGCAAGCACAACAAGATGTTCAGCCACTGGAACGTGCCCGACGGCATGAACGCTGCCGAGGTGCTCAAAAACGCCTCGACGTGCGACAACTACCTGCTCTCGGCCAACGGCCTTGCCGAAACGGGCGAGATCATCAACATCGACGGGACGGGCAACCGTGTGTCCTCGTCGCTCTACGGCCACAAGAGGGTGTGGTTCGTCGTCGGCAGCAACAAGATCGCGCCGACCTATGACGAAGCGCTCTGGCGCGCCCGCAACATTGCTGCACCGAAAAACGCGCAGCGCCTCGGCGTGAAGACGCCCTGCGCAGTGAACGGCGACCGCTGCTACGACTGCAAGAGCCCGCAGCGCATCTGCCGCGGTCTTGTCGTGCTGTGGGAGGCCATCCGCAGCTGCGAGACCGAGGTCGTGCTCGTCGACGAGCCGCTTGGCTACTGAGAAAGATAGATTTCGCCCAAAAGGAGGGAGCGCCGTGCGCAAAAAGTTCATTCTGCTTTCGCTGGCGCTCTGCATGACGCTCTCGGGCTGCGGCGGCAACGTCGTGCTTGAGCGTTCCTACAGCGTCTCCACGCCGCACAGCGAGGTCTACTGGGAAAACGAGGGTGCGGACACCCTGCGCGCCGACAGCTATCAGGACCTCGTCAACGCATTGCTGCTGCTCCTTGGCGAGCACAGCGAGGAAGGCGTTGTGCGTATTTACAGCGAGGAAGACGCCGCGGCGATGGCCGAGCAGGCCTGCAAGGAAGTGCAGGAGGAGACGGCGCTGGGCGCGTATCTTCTTGACTACATCAGCTACACCGACACGCAGGAGCGCGCCTATTACGAGATGCACGTGCACCTCGGCTACCGCCGCACGGCGGAGGAGCAGGCGGGCATTGTCACCGCGACGAGCACCGAGGCGCTGCCTGACCTTCTGCGCCTGACGGCGCGCGAGGGCGCGCTCAGCCGCATCGCCGTGCGCTTCACGTACTTCACCGCGGACCGTGACGGTATCCGCGACATGGTACGATCTGTGCAGGAGGAGGTCGACACCGGCTTCACCGAGCCGTGGCAGGGGAACTTCTACCCCGATACCGACGATGTCGGCATTGTCGAGGTCGTGCTGCGGGAAGCGTAAAAAGGGATAAGAAAAGAGCCTGAACAAAAGCGTTCAGGCTCTTTTTGTGCTTTATAGGGGAGAGAGAAAACGTTAGGAGAGGATCGCGCGGTCGTTGGCGAACTCGTCGCCGCTGGCCTTCGTGAATTGCTCGAGAAGGTCGGGTACGGTCAGCTTCTTCTTCTCCTCGCCCGCAATGTCGAGGATGACGTGGCCGTCGTGCAGCATGATGAGGCGGTTGCCGTACTGAATGGCATCGCGCATGTTGTGCGTGATCATCAGCGTGGTGAGCTGGCCCTCGCGCACGATGCGGTCAGTGAGCTCCATGACCTTGGCGGCGGTCTTCGGGTCGAGGGCTGCGGTGTGCTCATCGAGCAGCAGCAGCTTGGGGCGCTTGAGCGTTGCCATCAGCAGCGTGAGCGCCTGGCGCTGGCCGCCGGAGAGCGTCGAGACCTTGGTGGTCAGGCGGGACTCAAGACCGAGGCCGAGACCGCCGAGCAGCTCGCGGTACTGCTCCTTTTCCTCCTTTGTCACGCCCCAGGAAAGACCGCGGCGCTGGCCGCGGCGGGCGGCGAGGGCGAGGTTCTCTTCGATCCACATCGAGGGGGCGGTGCCCATCATCGGGTCCTGGAACACGCGGCCGATGAATGCCGCGCGCTTGTGCTCGGGCAGGTTCGTGACGTCGGAGCCGTCGATGATGACCTTGCCGGAGTCGACAAAGAACGTGCCGGCGGTGGCGTTGAGCATCGTGGACTTGCCCGCGCCGTTGCCGCCGATGACGGTGACGAAGTCGCCGTCGTTCAGCGTCAGACTCAGGCCGTTCAGCGCGGTCTTGGCGTTGATGGTGCCGGGGTTAAAGGTCTTATAAAGTTCCTTGAGTTCAAGCATGGCCGTTGCCTCCGTTCTTTGCGCTCTGGGGCTGCACCTTGCGGCGGAACATCTTGCTCTTCCAGTAGGGGATGGCGAGGAAGACCGCCACGATCAGCGCCGTGATGAGCTTTAAGTCGTTGGTGTTCAGACCGAGCTGCAGCACGATCTGGAGCACGATGTAGTAGATGATCGCGCCGATGGAAACGGCCAGCAGCGTGAGGCCGAAGTTCGTGAAGATCTTGCCGAAGATGACCTCGCCGATGATGACGGCGGCAAGGCCGATGACGATGGCGCCGCGGCCCATGTTGATGTCGCTCGAGCCCTGATACTGCGCCAGCAGCGCGCCGGAGAGGGCGACAAGACCGTTCGAGACCATCAGGCCAAGCACGATGTTCGAGTTCGTGTTGATGCCCTGTGCGCGCGCCATGTGGGGGTTTGCGCCGGTCGCGCGCAGCGAGCTGCCCTTCTCCGTGCCGAAGAACCAGTACAGGATGGCGATGACCGCGGCTGTGAAGAGAAGCAGCAGCGGCAGGGGATTGTTCATCGAGAGCTCGCGCACATAGCGCTGCGAAAGCAGCAGCGGATATTTATCAACGCTGAGTGCCTGGTTTGCCTTGCTGTCCATGATGCGCAGATTGATCGAATACAGCGCAAGCTGCGTCAGGATACCGGCGAGAATGGCCGGAATACCGCAGCGCGTGTGGAAAAGACCGGTGACGAGGCCTGCCAGCATACCGGCGAGCATCGCGCACAGCAGGGCGATCCAGGGATTGAAGCCGCCGCGGATCAGCATGACGCAGACAGCGCCGCCGGTTGCCAGCGAGCCGTCGACGGTCAGGTCCGCCACGTCCAGAATGCGGAAGGTGATGTAAACGCCGATGGCCATAATGCCCCAGGCGAGACCCTGTGCGGCAGCGCCGGGCAGGGCGTTCATCAGCGACGAAAGAAAACTCATGGGTTCTCTCCTCCTATCTCTTGTTGAGGCAGGAACGGGCTAAGCCCGTCCCTGCCTGCGGGGGGATGTGATCAGATTACTCTTCGATGGCAGTGTAGCCATCGAGAGGCTCGATGCTGAGCGTCTCGCACATGGAGGCGTTATACTTCGGGGTGGCCTCGGTGAACTCGATGGGCATCTCGGAGATGTCGGCCTCGCCGGTCAGGATCTTGGCGGCCATCTTACCGGTGGTCACGCCGAGGTCATAGTAGCTGATGGAGAGGGTCGCGACGCCGCAGCCCTTGCAGATGCCCTCTTCGCCGCAGATGGCAGGCACGCCCGCGGGAACGAGAACGTTTGCGATGGCCTCGGTGTTGGAAGCGGCGGTGTTATCGGTGGGGACGTAGACAACGTCGGAGTAGTCGGCGGCGGACTGGGTCACGGAAGCGACGTCGTTCGTGTCAGTGAAGGCGAACTCCTGTGTCTCAATGCCCTTGTCGGAGAGGTACTTGGCGACCGCTTCGATCTGGTAGCGGGAGTTGGGCTCGGCGGAGCAGAACAGCAGGCCGACCTTCGTGGCATCGGGGAACCACTCGGTGATCATGTTGGCCTGAGCCTCGAGGTCAGCGAGGTCGGAGGTGCCGGAGATGTTGCCGCCGACAGTGCCGTTGAAGTCGTCAATATCAAGAGCAACGCCGTAAGCGGTGATGGAAGTGCCGAGGATGGGGATGTCGCTCGTGGCGGCAGCCGCGGCGGTCAGCGCGCCGGTGGCGTTCGCCATGATGAGGTCAACGCCGTCGGAAACGAAGCCGTTGACGATGGTGGAGCAGTTGGCGTTGTCGCCGGAAGCGTTCTTGTTCTGGAATTCGACCTGGCCGGGCAGAGCCTCATTCAGCGCGTCGATGAAGCCCTGGGTGGCAGCGTCGAGTGCCTCGTGCTGCACGAGCTGGCAGATGCCGACGGTGTACTTCGTGCCTTCGCCGTCGGTGCTGCCCTGATTGTCGTCCTGTGCGGCCTTATCGCCGCAGCCGGTCAGACCCACGCTCAGGCTGAGAACGAGGGCAAGAGAGGCAACAAGAGAAATGATGCGTTTGGTGTTCATGCTTTTTTTCCTCCAATTTTTATTTCTCGCTGATAACAATAAAACCCGCTGTAAGGACTTGTGGTCCATACGGCGGGTTCCTTGACTCAACTCTTTTTGAAGTGACCTTCAAGTGTTGGTTCGAAAGACCTTTCAGCTACGGGCATCACAAATCGCTCTTACCTTGTCCTTAAAGTAAAAGTAAGAGTAATAGTAAAAGCGATATGCAACGTTGCTTACAACAGTCTTCATCACTCAAGCTCCAAGTCCTTTCAAAAAGGATGGTAGTAATATAGCACACACAAAAATGGCCGTCAATAGCATTTTTATCCAAAAAACACTATTTATGTAGGAATTTGGCAGGGCACAGCACCGAAAAGTATGCTATTTGCATTAGGAAACGGCATGGGTGTGTTCGCAAAGCTCATTGATCTTCTGCTGTAAGCCCTTGAAATCTTCAAACGACTCGGGCCTGCGGCGCGGATCGCGCAGCAGTGCCGCGGGGTGATACACGGCCATCATCTGGAAGCCGTTCTTTTCGAACCACTGCCCGTGCTCGCGCGTGATCTTGAAGTCGGGCTTGATGATGCGCATGGCCGCGATGCGCCCGAGGCAGACGATGATCTTCGGCCGCAGCAGCGCGACCTGACGGCGAAGATACCCGATGCAGGCGTCCTGCTCCACGCCGAGCGGGTCGCGGTTTTCCGGCGGGCGGCACTTGACGATGTTGGCGATATACACGTCATCGCGCTTGAGGCCGATGATCTCGAGCATGTCGTCGAGCAGATGACCGGCCCTGCCAACGAATGGCACGCCCTGCGCATCCTCGTTCGCGCCGGGGCCTTCGCCGATGAATAAAACTTCAGCATTCTGATTGCCGACGCCGAAGACGACGTTCGTGCGCGTCTCCCACAGCGAGCATTCGCGGCAATTTTTGCAGTCGTGTTCCAGAGCTTCCCAGGTATCAGGCATAGTTGTGTTCTCCTGTCGATTTTTTGCCATTTTACCATGATTCGCCGCGCTTTGCAACGCGCGCGGCACGCATTTTTCCATCTGCGCGGGCCATACTGAAAAAAACGGACGCGGAGGAAGAAATGGATCATATCTGGTACTGGGTTGCTTACAGCTTTTTGGGGTATTGCTTGGAAAAGCTCTTCGCCGCAGCGACAAGCTCGAGCCACCGGCTGCGGCGGTGCTTCGTGTTCCTGTCGCTGTGTCCGGTGTACGGCTTTGCAATGGTCACGATTTTATTGCTGGGGGCGGAAAAGCTCCCCGGCGCGTGGGAGCAGATCTTGCTCGGTATGCTCGCGGCGACGGCGATGGAATACGCCGTGCACTGGGGCTATGAAAGGCTGTTTCAAGTGCAGTTCTGGGACTATTCTTCGACCAAATGCGACGTGAACGGCCGCATCTGCCTGCCGTTTTCCATCTGCTGGGGAATATTGTCGATGCTCGCCGTGCGGTATGTGCAGCCGGTTCTGGAGGGCTATGCCGCACTGATTCCAGAGTGGGCCGCGGCGCTGGCGGTGTTCCTCGTCACGCTTGACGGCATCCTGACCGCGCGCGTCCTGCTCACGACGCACGATATCGACGCTTTGACGCCGCGAACGTTGCTCCGAAGTAAAAGAAGGCGAACCGCCTGACGGTTCGCCTTCCTGACTTTATTCATAAATGTTTTTCAATCCAGCTCCACAGGTCGTTATAGACCACGGCACGGCAGTCCTCGTTCAAAATCTCGTGCCGCAGGCCCTTGTAGAGCTTCAGCTCCACGTCGCGCACGCCGGCGCGGCGGAAGGCCTCGTATGCGCGCTTGACGCCCTTGCCCATCTCGCCGACAGGGTCCTTGTCGCCGGAGATGAAGAGAATGGGCGTGTTGCGGTTCATCGACGCGATGTTTTTCGGCGTGCTGATGAAGCGGATGCCGCCGAGCATCTCGTAGAAGAGGCCGATGCTCGCCTTCTGACCGCAGAGGGGGTCGGCAATGTAGGCGTCAACATTGTTGTCGCTCGCGCTGAGCCAGTCGACCTCCGTGCGGTTGGGCGCGAACGCCTTGTTGTAAGCACCGAAAGCCAGCGCCTCCACGCGCGGAGAGTGCGCCTGGAAGCCGTGGCGCTTGCCCGCGGCCTTGGCAATGGCGCGCCCGCCCGCGACGATTGCGGGGGACTGATGCCCCGTGCCCATGATGATGGCGGCGTCAACGGTGCCGGGATAGCGGATGAGATAGGTGCGCGTTAAAAACGAGCCCATCGAGTGGCCCATGAGAAAATAGGGGACATCGGGATATTTTTCCTTCGTGCGGCAGCGCAGGGCGTACATGTCGTCCACAACATGCCTCCAGCCGTCGCGCGGGCCGAAATAGAGCGTGTCGGCATCCTTCTCGGCGGAAAGGCCGTGGCCGAGGTGGTCGTTCGCCACGACGGCAAAGCCGTGCTCGGTCATGAATTCGGCAAACGGCGCGTAGCGCATGCCGTATTCCGCCACGCCGTGCGCGATCTGTAAAACGCCGATGATCTCACCGCTCTCGGGTGTCCACTCCGCCGCGTGAATGCGCGAGGAGCCGTCCGACGAGGGGAAGTAAAATTCCCTGCAAATAGCCATGGCGCAAAACCCTCCTGCATGATATAATCTTATTTATTAGTATAGCATAAGGCGGTCCAAATGAACAAGGGGGTATCTTCATGCAGCGGTATATTTTGGCGCTCGATCAGGGGACGACCAGCTCGCGCGCCATTCTGTTCGGGCGCGATGGCAGTGTCGGCGGACACGCGC
>ULWW01071346.1_pt1 | contig 20326 bp, 22 predicted proteins | sample 1960741 | NCBI WGS metagenome assembly ULWW01 (sample SAMEA4835823, study PRJEB28245) | human gut metagenome | biome: gut microbiome; material: fecal sample | place: Denmark | collected 2008
GTTTAAGTAACCAACTATAAAAAACAGGAGAAAAAATAGCAGAATTAATCAAAGTTATATAATCTTTATAACCAGAAAATATATAAGCAACAGTAATAAATATAATAGATATTATAAGAACAATACGTTTACTCCAAGTAGAAACTTTTTTATCTTTATTAATATAATCAATAAATTTAATTATAATATAAGTTAGTATAACAATAGAAAAAATATAAGAGAAATTAAAATGATTAAGTATATCGCTAAAAACTATATTTGTAATATCCATAATATTATTTTAATTAATATATTGTTTATTATTGCTATCAACAATATTTATATCAATATAATTTTAAATATAATATCTTTATATTAAATAACAAAATTATAATTGTTTATTTTAATAGTTTCCTAAAAAGAAAAAATCTGACATAGCATTAATTAAACTTGTACTAAAAATATTTCCATTTTTGATTATATTAATATAATCTTTATTATCATTTGCGATTTCAAGATTAGCAAATGTAGAAAAAGATTGTCCAGACGATATAACATCTATAGCAGAAGAATCAAGATTATTAATAGATTCAACAAATTTTAAATTACTAACCATTTTTATATATTCAAAAACAGTAGGAATATACATTGTACATAACGATTGGTAACATCCATAATATATTGAAGGAAATGTTGATCTAAAACGTGAAAAGGGCATAATTCTATCAATACTAGTATATCTTAAAATAGACATAAGTATATTACTACCGTTATGTTCATTTATAGAACTTCTTGCTAAATCATTAATAATAGTTTGGTCAAAATTTTCAAATTGTATATATATTCCATTATAACCAATAATAGGAAAAGGTAAAAAACTTCTATATTCAGTATTAACAACTATACCTAATATCATAGAATTAAAATTATTATTGTAATATTCTAAAGGAAGAATTGTACCATCTCTTAGTAAATAATCTCCTGTTTTAAGATTATAATCCGTATGTAATTTACAAAAACGATGATCTGGATTACCAACAAGTCTATAAGTTAACGCTGGTCTATTATAAATATAATATTCAAAATTTTCATTAGGAATTAATTTATATTGATTACTTTCAGTATCTAGACTATAGTTTAAACCATAACTTGTAGCATTAGTAACTTGATCTCTATCAAATAAATATTGACCATGAAATTTAAAACTTAATTTATCAGTATTACTTACAGCATAAGTAGTATCTCCAATACCAAAACAATTTTTATCCTGTAAAAAATATAAATTAGTATCAGTAATAGTAGTAGTAGCATTGTGTACAGCTACTACTTTATAAAGATTTTCTATAACTCCAGCAAATGGTATTTGAAGTTTACTTATAAGCCACCCATTACAAAACAACGCTACTTTAGCGAAATTACCAGGTGCTGAAGTATTAACTACAGCTAATTCGTTACATACAAGAGTTCTCTCGCGTAAATAATTAGAAAAAGTTTCATAAAAATTAAATCTTTTAGCCATACTATTATATTAATTAGAAAAAGTATTATAATACTTTTTATGATTTGTATTATAATACTTTTTATGATTTGTATGTATATTATACTTTATACTTTATGCCATGCAAATGCTTCAATTATAGCTTGTTCAACAACTTCACTTATTTTAGCGTTAATACCTTTAATTTTAATACCATTATCGCTTAAAGAAAGATAAGGTTCAGATGTTGGATCTATAATTAAATGAATATCTTTTCCTGTTACTTTAACACCATTAGTTCCTCGATAAACATTTATAAGACCGGTTACATCAAGATAAATAGCATCCTTACCAGCATCAGTATTAAAAGTAATAACAAGATAAGTACCCGGGTCATGAGATTCTGGATTTGTTACAAGCTCAACAGTATTAATCATACCGTCTTTAATAAATGCAGTAGCGTCAATACTTGCTATAATAGAAGAATCAAAACCTTCAAGATTAATCTTCTTAGTTTCAGTATTATAAGTAAGATTAAGATGACCTTCTACATTAGTACCGTTTTTCTTGATAAAGTTTTGACCTGTAACATCTCTTAGAGCAGTTGTATCTTCAGCTTTAAGACCATTAGCTCCTAAACTAAGAGTAACATTTCCTTGAGTAGGATCAAGTTTAATACCAACAGTAGGTGTTTGTTCAGAACCACCTATTGCAATACCTTTATTAGCAGCAGCTACAACTCTTGTAACTTTACGTGTTAAATCATCACTTGTTGCTATAGAGTATTTAGTAAGATTAGAAATACTATCCCAATTATTTCCAGACTGAATAGCTCTAAATTTTAAAATATGAGTATCAATATCTTCACCACTTACAATAGCGTTAATTAAATAAACGGTTGTATTAATCTTAGATACTCTTACATAATATTGCCCATATTGAGTTTTAGCAATAAATATTTTTTTACTATCAACAGCTTCCTTAAAATTAGCATAAGGTGTAAGAATAGTGGAAATAGTAGATATAGATTCGTTTGTAAGAGTTAAAATATCTCCAAGAAAATATATATTATCTAATCTTTCTAAATCTTCAGCAACAGCAAATTTTTGTGGAGTAATAGATTCAACACCTAAAGATTCAAGCCAATCATTATTATCGTGTTTAATAACATATTTTGTAATTATAGGATTACCACTGGAATTACTATTAATAGTTATAATAAATTTACCTTCTCCAACTACAGATCCTTCATGATTTATAGATCCAACAGTATAATAATTATCAACAATACATAATAGTAATTTATTGTTATTATAAGCATCTAAAAAATCATTATATTCTCCTAAAATATCTACAATTTCACTTTTAGCAGAATTTTCAGATAAAGTACTTAAATCAGAAATTGTATAGATAGGAGATTCTCCAGCATTACCATCAATGCGAATCCAAGAAGAAATAGAAGTATAAGCGTCGGGATTAATAAGCATGAACAAAGCATTTTGTCCATTATAGTTAACAGGAACAACAAGACCTTTAAACAGCCAAACTTTACCATCACTATCAACCCATGTAGATTGTTGAGTTAATTCTTCATAAGTAATATACGTTTGTCTTGCGTCAAGTGGTGCTTGTTTTTTTACTTCAAGACTCGCACTAAAATTAAATGTGCCTCTTTCTCTTGCCATATTATTAACTCCTTTCTATTATTTACTAAATGTAATATTAAATGTACTTTCTCCATTAAATCCAGCGTCATTACGAGTATAAACTGCATACTCAACTTGTTTACCTTGAACTTCAATATTTTCAGTTGTCTTAGTAAATTTATCTGTACCATAATTTTCGTATTTGCCAGACAAAGTATTAAGAAGTTCAACTTTAGTCAAAGTATATCTTACAGGAAGTTTAAAAGTATGTTTGTTAGGACCTTCAGCTTTAAATTTAACAGCACTAAGAGTATTAGAAGTAGTAAGTGCTAATTTAGCAAAAGCTTCATTATTATCTTTATTAGTAAAATAAGGATATACGCCATTAATAGTTACAGCAGCGCTATCAACTGTTCCAGCAGGAAGAGGAGTTTGATAATTATTACCTTTACTATCTAAAGGTTGAGGACCTTGCTGATAAGCAGCTCTATATTTATACGTTATAGCTCCTTCAGGAATTTCTGTTGGAAATGTTTTATTAGTAGGTGTATTATTAATATAAATAAACGAACCAGCAGAATCTAAAGCACCACCCCTATTTTGTTTTTTAACACCAGCTATTTTAATAGCTCCAGCGTTATATCCTGTATTAAAACTTGCTGCAACAGGAACTGAAGCTCCAGTTGTACCAACTTCTTGAATAGTAGGTGTAGTTGAAGTACTCTTTAAACTCAAAGAAGCAGTAGGAGCTTCAAACGTAGGATTAACAGTAGGGAATATAAGTTCATCAAAAAGTTGAGAAAAAGTTTTATTTTTAAGTTGAGCTACAGTAGTTCCAGCGGGTATACCACCAAGAGCATTAACAGTAGCTATATCATCAGATAAAGCGGATTTATATTTAAGTATTTCAGCTAAGTCGACAGTTTTACTTGAACCATCAATCATAGTAATTTTAAGAGTAGTTCCTTCAACACTAACAGCCTTTATACCACCAGAATAAGAAGTACCATTAACTAAAAGTTCATGAGTATCAGTAGCAAAATAAAGTTTATCTAAATGATCAATAGCAGGTTTATAACTTGCTTTAAGACCACTAAACAATATACCTGTAAATTCGGTAAGAATTTCAGTTTGCAAATCGTTATATTTCATTACTTTTATATTTTAAATGATGATTAATAATTTAATGCCAATTAATAATCTTTTTAATTATTGAAGTAACTGATTTATTGGCAACAGCATTGTTAGAAGTATCATCAAGAACAACATCTACTTTTAAAAATATCTGTTCTTGTATAAAAGAAACTTGTTTCCATTTATAATATTCGTCAACTCGTAAAAAATATTGATATTTAGAAATTTTATCTTCTCCAAAATACATATACTCGATAACAACACTTAATCCATCAATACCAGCAATAACAACATTAAGAATCGAAGTTCCTGTAACAATAATATTTTTACTTAAAACAGCATTTTTTAAATTTAAATAATCTCCTAAAACTATTTCAAGACCTTCAGGATTAGTATTAATATTTATATCTTCAATATTACCCGGAATACGATAAAAACCATTAGTAGAAATAACGCTATACAATTTTTGCCAATATTCTTCATTAGTAATATCAGTACCATTTGGAACTTGTTTACGAGATATATAATTATAAGAATCATTAGTAACTAAACAAAGTTTATCATAATCCTTTCTAATATCCCATACACCATCACAACTAATACTTACTTTTCCTATATTCTTCTCATTAGTAATCATATCATTTATCTTTAATAATTAAATCTTCATCTTTTAGTACAAATTCTTTAGTATCAGAATCTTCAATAACTTGTAAATATCCGCTATCAACATTAACATCTACTTTAGGAATATTATTTTCACAACTTACTCTTGCTTTAAGATAATTATTATCCAAATAAACAAAAACATCTTGTTGAACATAATCATCTCCAGTATAGAGTTTGTCAATTTGAGAAGTAATATATTTTATTAGTAAACCAGCTTCTTTATCTTTTTTTAATGCCTTACAAGCTATTGCAGATTGAAAAGTATTCCAACAATCAATTATAATTTTATTATTACCTTTACAAGTAGCAGAACAATCATTAATTATTTCTCTACCTATATTAGACATTAAAATAAGTAATTTATGATATATGCAAATATAATCTTGTGGAATAGTCAAATAAACATAATTAACTTCACTCATACACAATTTATATTTAAACTATTAATAATATTAGCAAGATTATTTAATTGTTCTTCGGTAAATAATTGACTATTTTCTATACAATGTATTAAAACAGGAATAATCATATTCTTTGTTTCACAACATTGATTTTGAACAAAACCAATATTCATCAAAGCAATATGATTAACTCTATTATTAATATCTCTTATAATTAAATAATTATCTGACATAAGTATGACATTGTTTCATAACAATAGAAATATACCCATCAATTTTGATATTAATTTTATTATTTATGTTATATAATTTTTCTTCTTTAGAAAATTTATCATTATATATAATTTCAATAACATCTTCAGTTAGTTCTGTTTTCCATTCAGGTTTTATATAATCACATAACTTATATAAAAACATTAAATTATATACTCTATAATAATTAGATTCAACGATATAATGAATATTTTCAATAATATTTTCTTTATTATCATCTATATTATTAACTACAACAACAGAAGTTGCATGACGAATAATAGAATTAGCGAATGTTTTAAAAGAATTTTTAATAGCATAATCTCGTTTTTCTTCAGCATCGTTAAGAATATCTTTAGTGATATAATCTAAAAACGAATTTAATTTACGAAAACATTCAGTAACTTCTTTATTAATTTTAACGGCATTAGATTCCTTTTTAGTATCAATTACCTTAATTATAATAAGATAAATAAGAACAATAACACCGGGAGTTATTCCTAAACGTAAACTTTCTAACAATTCTCCCATACTTTATAAGAAAACTATCGTTAAGCTATTTAATAGCAATAACGATAGTTTTTATTTTAAAAGTTTAACCTGCAAGTGCTTTACAAACAGTTTCAAAAGCAGTAATTTGTGTAGCACCAGTTGGAAATACAACTTGTACAATTTGATTAACAACTTCATCTCTTGTCTTAACATCTCGAGGTTCAGCAAAAGACAGAGTAAAAATAGTAAATCCTTTATCAGCACCTTCTGAAACTTCAAGAGGATTAAGAGGATAATGAGGTCTCATTAATTCTCCAGCTTCTTGATATGTATATTCAAATCCAGCATCAGCAGCAGCTTTATTTGCTAAATCAATAACATATTGAGCATCTCCGTAAGTAGCTTCTCCTTTCTGAGTAGAAGTAGCAACAAGACCAGTGAGTAAATCAGCAGGAATTACTTCATAATCCATACCTACAACTTGCCCATTAATAGTCAATGTTGCGTCAGAAACAGTAGCTACAACTTTAGAGCCAACAGTATTATTATTAATAGCTTTAGCCAAAGCCTCTGCAAGCTCATTAGCAGTCTTATTTACATCTTTAATATAAACAGAAGCAGTCCATTTATTACGTTGATTAAATCCGACACCCTTTAGAGCAACAATAATTGAATATTCACCAATCGTAGTAGGAGCAGGAATAGTAAATACTTGTTTAAATACTTTACCTGCTTGATAAACTCCTTTTACATAAGAAAATTTATTTTTATGAATAGGAATTACAACATGACCTCCTTTATTAACAGGACGATTAACAATCAGCATGCAATCTTTAGTAATCTCTGTACCAGTAGCAGTAGGAGAAATAGTCTTATCGGATTTTCTAAAATAAAAACCAATTGCCCCATCAACTACATCATCATTGCTCAAAGCAGTAGTAGGATAAGCAACGCTTTTACCTAAAAGAAATTGTCGCATAACTCTATAACTATTTTAATAAATTAAGAAAATCGTTTAATTTTTTTGTTGAGACATCGTTGGACTAATAGAAGCAATATACTTTTTAACAGCCAACTGAACTATTTCCTCATGAAGATATTCTGGTAAATCACAATCAACACCTTCATTTTTACCTTCAACATTATATTTAACAATCTTAGGATTGTCAATATAGCAAATCTTTATTCCATCAATAACCTTTTTGTCATCACTCTCAGTCTGACCTGTCATAACTTTGATTACAGTAAGATAATTTTCAGCTACTTCTGTAAACATTGTTACAATAGGTTCATTAATTGTAGGTCGAGTACAATAATCAGTTAAAGCATCAGAAAGTCTATCAGGTTCTATTAGTCTACAGTGTACATCTTTTTTGCCGTCTTTGTAATCAATATAAAAATCAGTATATAATAAAACATTATGGAAATCAACAATAAGTTCAAAAGGATTATCATTAAAATAATCACTTTCTGTAATATTAGTATGATCAACTCTATAAAGAGTTCTCAAAGCATTAATTGGAGTAATAGAAGCAGCTTGTGGTAATATTCCAACTTGAAGTGAATTAGCAACATTTTTACTAATTATATTTCTAACAGTTTCATTAATTGCTGCATTCAGATATACGTCTATAGACTCTGGAAGAATACCTCTAACAAGTTGTAAACCCATTACTTGTCCAAACGTTCTAAACCTATTGTGCATTTCCTGTATAGTCATATCAAATAAGATTTAATTTATGATTATAAGCAGCTACCATAGAAGCATTTTTTGGATCTTTAAACCAAGCAATAGCTTCTCCAGTATTAGCACCTATTAATTCTCCATCAGTAGTAGTAATATTTTGACTATATTGAGAACGAACTAACTCTCCACGGGCAATAAGTTTTTCAATAACAGCCATAAGTTTAATATCCTTATTATATACTATTTTGTTGAATTTAACAGGTTCATTAGAACTAAATTTATCCAAATCAATTTCTTTATCAAGTTGCGGTCTATTCAAATAAGTAAGAACAGGTAAAGAATTAAGAACACAATATTGAATATAAACAGCTTCAAATAAAACACTATCGGCTATACAAGCAACATAATTAGATTTTGCTTTATTAACTTCAAGTCTATATTTGCGAAGTTTATCAGCTTCTTTCTTATCATCTTTAAAATAAAAACGTATAGAAGTATCAGAATTAATAATAGACATATCTTTTGCTACACTATGATACAACAAACAGTGTCTATACATAAGATAATCTTCTACATTAATAGGATAACCAACTTTATGTTTTTGAGATTCAAGAAGATTAAGAGCATTAACTTTAGCTTTAATAGCTGCTTTAATTTCAACATCTCCTCTACGTGGAGCTTTTTGATAAGTCTCTTCAATAGCCTCTTCTTTAGCTTTAAATTTATAATAATCTTTTTTATGATAATAATAAAAACTAATATCAAACGTTTTTCCTAATTCATCAACAGGAATACGAATATTATTAAGATATTGTTTTACTCTTAACATAAAAGAAGGATCATTAGGAGAAAGACCAACAAGATTTGGAAAATATGCGTTGACTTCTTCTTGATTAGCTGAAATAACCTTAGACGAATTAAAACAACTTCCAATATAATCAATACGTTTAGGAAGTACTTTATCATTTACTTTACGATATAACGAAGTATTTTTAACAAGCATAATCGTTATAGAACGAACATCAGTATAAGGTTGATTTTCACTTAAATCTTCTCTGTCAGCACCTTTTTCTATATCAATCTTAGAAGTAGTAGGTTGTTGAACAGTATTAACTACCTCTACAGGGGATTGAACAGAATCTTCAATTGTCTGTTTATTTATTTCGGTATTTGGTTTATTAAATCCAAATGTCATACCGCTGTCAGAACTATTTTGCATACGAATTAAATTTATAAATTAAGATTACAATTCACACTTAATAAGGAACATCTTGGTAGAATTATTAACTTGAAGACCAAGAGAAGACATAATTTCATATCTACTCATGTCTATTTCAGTAGAAATATAATTACTATCAGGAACTCCCCAAGAAGCAGGAATATCACTCATACCTTTAAACACTTTAGCTTTATAGATTTGTCCTTTACGACGAACAATACGAACATTACGTTCTCCATCATAAGAACTGAAATCAATAAAACATGCTTGATGAGAAGTAATAGGAAGACCTGTGCGAGGATGAATTTCACCATTCTGTTTAGCAGCTTCTGCAATAGTTCCTTTATCGAAGAAAGAACAATGTTTAACTGTAACAGTATGACCTTCAACAGTTTTATATTTACGGAAATAAGCACCATATTCAAGACCACCGCTCATAGTACCAATTTCTTTATCTCCAAGAGGAGTCAAGAAACCGTTTTGTTTAGCGTCCATTTTCATAGCGTCATCGAAATCTTCAATAAAGCCTTTACCCCCCATAAGAACAATATCCATAGTTCCACTATCAGTATCTCGATCAAGTACGTCGCCAACAATACGTTTAATCTTATTAAGAGTTAAAAATTCTCCATAAGTATCATAATTAGATTCACGACAAATCTCAAGCATACCAGAAGTATGAGGAATAGGTTTACCATTATCACGATCTTTAAGAGCAATTTCTCCATTCATATTGCGGTTATATTCAGCAAGCCAAAGACGTTCTTCATTCATAACACGCATATGAATATGGAATTGACGCATCTCTTCATTAATCCAAAGACGATTAGTAGTTCCATTATTGTCTTTAAATTCATATTCAGTAACAGTATTTGCCAAATTACCAGCAATTTCTTTAGAATAACGATGGAACTCAAGTTGAGAAGTCATTTTACCTGGCCCCATAGAATTACTTCTATTACCTTTAGAATATGATTCAGAAACAGTAGGAGCAGCTAAACTCCAATACTTACCTACAGCAAGTAAATCTTCAGAAATGTAAGCATTAGGATCAGGATTAGTTAATTTAATAAGATAAGCATATCCATAAGGAGATTCACCAAGATCTTTTTGAATACGAACTTGAGTACGACCATCAGGACCAATCAAGCCATATTGTTCAATAAACCAATGAGTACTGGTATGAATTTCAATCTCAGCACCGCCAAGACCAGGTTTTCCTCCAGTAGCAACATCGCAATGAGTAATGAAGTCAGTAAATTTCATACGACCCATAGTATTCCAACTCCATTGAACAGTAGGAACGTCAACAGTACCAGCTCCTCCTTGACCTTCTGTCATAAACGTCAAAGGAAAACGGTCGTCGTCCATACCATAATTATAAGTAATAAATCCATTTATTTCAGCAGGTTTTTGTAGCTGAAGATAAGAGATACTATCTTCATTAGAATATCCTCTATCATCATACTTTCCCTGCGAAAGTACACGCATTTTGTAAAACATAACTAAATTCTTTTTAAAATAATATTAATAACTAAAATTAATATCTTTCTTTTGATTATTATTAATAGGCTTAGTTACTCTATAAGAAGTAGACTTTTCTTTAGCTTTAAAGCGAAGTTTATTTACAGTAGCTTTATTGATAGCCATATCTACAAGATTAGAATAATTTCCACCAACAAATTTAAGATAAGCACGAAGAATTTCATCATCTCTACGACTTTCAGGAGTTTCTTGTAACAAATCTTTTACATAAGCAGATTGTCCATTTTCATCAACTCGATAAATATAATTAAAAAAGTCTTCTGGAGAAGCAGATATTTTCTCACCATTACGACTAATAATAATATTTTCGGGAATTTGATAGCCGGCAATATTACGATTTTTAATTACATCATGCACACCGTTCCAATATTTTTCAGTGTCAGCAATCCGTTTATCTTCAACTTCTTTAGCTCGTTTTTCCATTTCTTCTTTATAAGCTCTATCAGATTCTTGTAAACCTTCAAGCTCTTCTTTTGCAATAGCGGCTAAAGTACCGTTAGATTTAAGATACGCAATATAGTTATCTACATTACCTTTTCTTCCTTGTTCACTCCAAGCAGTTCTAATAATATATTCTTGTTGTGCTTCATTAGCATCATCAATTGTAATTCCACTTCTATCAGGAATTTCTCCAAATCCTTCAAGAGAATTACCATTAGCAATATAATAATTTAGTACATCGTTTAAAATAGGATAACGTTGATATAATGTGTTGATAGCAGTTTCGTAATGCTCTTCTTTAGCAGCTTCTATGACTGCATTCATATAAGATTTAATTCCATCTACTGTATTTTCAAATTCAACAGGTTTATCATTTTCATCTGTAACAGTAATTCCTATAGCATTTTGAATACTTTGAATATTTAATTCTTCAGTATCATCATCAACTTTATCAAGTCCTTCAAGAAAAGACTTAACATCTTTAGCTTCTTTAAATATATTTCCAGAAGTATCTACAAGATTACCTTTATCGTCTACAGTATAAGAATTATTTCCAATTTCTACAACATCTCCTTGCGATAATTCGGAATCATCATTGTTGGTACTTTTATTGTCACCACCATCATTTCCTTTGTCATTACCTTTGTCATCATCATTATTATTTCCTTTGTCATTATTATTGTTACTATTATCTCCATTATTAACATCATCAAGATTAGTAGTATCGTCATCTGGAGCTACAGTTTGATTAGTAATATTAGTAACATCATTTCTTGTGTTATTCACATCGCCAGCACCGTCATTATTACCGGTTTGCGCTTGGCTATCACCAAAACTAAAATCCATAATAGTTATTATTTTGTTATAGTTTACTATCACGAATATAAGCACAAACTATATCATAAACAATATTTATTTCAAAAACAAGAACAGTATAATCGTTAGTAACTACAATATTATTTATACTGCTTATGTTATATAAGTTATTTTTGAAGCTATTTTTAGCTTAATTTTTATTTACGTTGAACATTTGATAACGTTGAAAAAGAAAGTCTAAATTACAGCTAAAAATAGCTATTTATGAATATAATTTGCCCTATTCCAACATATCGCTTTTGATACATCAAAATAGGGCAACAATATAACTAACTATATCAATAACTTACTTTTTACTCTTAGATTTACCTTTAAAATCATATCTGTTTTTATTCTCTTTAGCAATCTTATATTTAGTATCAATATCGTGCATTTTAACTTGTCTATCTCGTTCTTTATTAACCATATCTAATAAAGTCTTTTGTCTATCTAAAGCTACTTTATCTTGTTCAACTCTTGAACGAGCTTCATTAAGTCTATCAATACCAGCTTCTTTGTTAGCATCACTTACTTCAGCATTATAGCTTATCATATTAGCATCAGCACGAATTAGTTCAATTTGTTGATCAATATAACCTTCAAGTTCTTTAGTTTTTCTATCTTCTTCTCCTTTAGCTGCAATCTTTTTAAGTTCAAATTCTTGACGCATTTGTTCAGTTTGTTGTTCCATTTGTTTAAGTTGTTGTTCATGAGCATCTTTTTCTTCTTGAAACTTTTTAATAAGTTTACTAATAGCAGCAACATTATCTCCAGTAATAGCAGCAATAGCCATCATACTATCACCATTTTGAGAAGCATTAAATGCAAATTGTTTAAGTTGATTAAGTTTTTCTTGTTCTTTAGTAGAATTTTTAGCTTTAATAACATAATCAGCATATATATGCTTATCTACATCAAGACTAATATACTTTAATTTACCGTCTGCTGAATCTCTATATGCAGTATCAAGACCGTCAATCCATGCAAGTTTAGAATAATCCATATCTCGATTATAATCATAACCACGAAGATTATCCATCATAAATTCTATAATAACACTACCCATACTACCTCTAACAATAGCTTCTTCGGTAGACGCTTTTCCAGCATAATTACCAATTTCACCATAACGTTGAGGAGTCATATCAACTTGCATATTAGCAGTTTGTTGAATTTCATTAAGTAAAGAACTTAATTGAGCAATATAATCTCCAAAAGAAGCAGTAAGCATACGAACTTGCTGTGCTCTAAGCATTCCTTGATCATTTTCATCATCAATATACAAAATACCATCAGCAAGCATTCTATAAATAGTTTCTTCAGGATATTTACCTAATAAAGATTTAGCTATCATAAGAATATTAAGTTTGTTTTTAGCAATAACCATTTCTCTATGATAAGCTACAATATTATAAAATACTTGAAAAGGAGTAACTATATCTACAATACTAAACTTTCCAAAACCCGGAAGAACTTCATTAATGCCGTTATAAGGTAATTTTCCATTACGATTATAAGCTATAGCTCTTGCTCCATAAGGATAAATAGCATCATGTCTTCCACCAATACGAACACTTTCATAAACTTGTGGTTCATACACATATTCTAATGAAATATCCCCCGTAGAGACATTAAGTACATAATCATCATTCTCAACTCTACTATCTATTAAACCAGCTTCATTAACAAACGTTACAATAGCTCTTCTTACTTCACCTCTCCAAACTACATGCCAAACATCATACAAATCCATATTATAGTCTCTTTGCATATTAGGAGAACGTCTAAATAATTCTCTATCAGCTATACTATATTTTTGGCAAACATCTGGAAAATAACTTTCATAAGTGGAAAAAACTAAATCTTTAGTATTAGCTGGAGAATGTTTAGCATAATAAGTATTAAGAAAATCTCGTTGTTTATCGTCAAGATAATCATCAAATTCATCAATAATTTGTTGATAAGACATTTTACGTCTACAAGCAAACATATCGTCATTTTCTCTAAAAGAACTATCTGTGTTAATAGGATAAGCATCTCTTGGAGAAATATTTCGTTTAACTAATTTTGTACCAACAACATCAGCATAAGTATAACACTCACCAAAACTCACAAAATCAAAATATGCTCTTGCATAAAATATTTCATCATCAGTAATATCCCGAATTACATTAAGAATCTCTTGACCTTGTGCAGATATATCATCTACATAATTCTCATTAAATTCTTTTGTAAAAGCTTCAACATCAATAGAATCTTGAGGATTAAATTGTTGAGGATCATTACCACCGTTAATCCATTCTTGATAACTTTGTTGAATACGAGCAGCAATACGTTGTTGAACAAGTAAAGATAATTCTTGTCTAAGTTTACGATTACGAGCAAGCATTACTTCTGGATTATTAGCTCCTACAATAAAATCATGAGGTTTTTTAATATATTCACTAACATATCTTCTTATAATACCTTTCATTAAATCATAATTGCGCATAGTAGCAGGAAAACGTTTAAATTTTTCTTGAGTAGCATTATAAGGATTTAATATCTTTTTATAAAATTCATCAGGAATATTACCATTAAGAATAGCATATTTTATTTCTATTTCTGAATTATCGCCTCTATTAGCAATACCTTGAGCTATAATCCAATCACAACAATTAGCTGCCCAAGCAGCGTCTTTTTTATCACTCGGAATGCGTTGTAAAGGAAAATCAAATTCTTGTATGTTACTTCTCATATAATTATACTATTAATTAAAACCACGGTCTTGATAATATATTACTATCATAATCATCAATATTTTCACTATTAAGTTGCTTTCGATTACTAAGTTCATCTTGCGCTTTAAGATTCATAGCTTTCCATTCAATTCCTCTAAGAAGCATAGAAGAAACACGGTCATAATTACCTTTAACACTCCATTTCTTTAATTCAAGAATAGTTTGATAATCATATATTCTATGAAAATTTCTTAAAGTATTTCCAAATTCATCTTTACCAATTTCTTCATAAAGAAATTCTTTAGTAAGACGAATACAATCTAACTTATGTTGTTCACCAGAAATATTATAACCATAAGTAGTATTAATTTTTCCTTTAAAAGTAGGATCAAAAACTTCTAATGGTTCACAAGATAAATATTTTAAAGCATTCCATTTACGAAAATTAGAAACAGTTTCACCTCGGTTTACTTCGACATTAGTTGTTCCAATACAATTATAATATTTAGCTAAAAGATAACAAATTCTATCAGCTTCTTCAAGAGTATCAGGACGACCATAATAAGTACAAACAAGTTTTTGTTTAAAACCGTTAAGATAATGAGGATTTTGCCAAACCATAATACTATTGTGAGAATGTTTCATAGTAACCTCATCTTTATTTTTATTAACACCTACAGGGTCATAATTAATACTATATAAACCAACAGGTATTTCTTTTATTACTGCTCCATCAGCTCTTTTAGTTTCAACATATTCTGGAGTAAACCAACGTCTAACACAACCATGAGGATCCTCATGTCCTCGTCTTGGAACGCCTACAATATAATCGTAAGTTTTCTTATTTTCAGAATGTAATTTAGCATTACTTTTAAATATAACTTTACCTTTTTCGTCAATTTCAAGATTACCGTCTACATAAAAATGTAAATCAGTATCTATTCTAAGTCTATCTTCCCAAGCAGTTAATTCTTCTGAACTAAATATATTTTCAGAAGCACTACTGAACGATTCAGCTGGAAAATTAGCATATTGACCAAGATAATTAATATAATCAGAATATTTCTTTACACTATTTTTCTTTTCAATTCTTTCTCGACGAGATATTTCAAGACCAACAAGTATATTACTATTACCGTCTTTATCTATACCTTTAACACCGTCTATTTCTCCCTGCAAACCCCAACAATATGCTTTAAAGAAACCACAAGTTTCATTACGACAATCTTTATCCCAAACATTTTCAAAAGGCATAAAATTAAAACCTTTAACATTATAAAAATTTTGTTCAAACATTTGCATATTACCAGAAGTAGCAGTTCCCCAAGCACATAACGTACCTGTAGTATAAGCACCCGTTCTCATTGCAGGTTCAGTAACATTCATAAAATCATCAAAATTTTCCATTGTAGAAACTTCCTCTGCTTTAACTTTAATAGCATCTTTACCAATAGCACAATCTGGATTATTAGCAGCGCTTACGCTAATAAGCGCAGAACGCCAAGATTTATCAGCTTCAACGCCATTTGGAAGTTTATAACCTAAACGAAAATCAGACTTAACAGTACTAAGTATTCCACGAACAAAAGGAGTATTTTCTTCATAAAACTTTAAATCATTAACAGCAAAATCTGTAAGACCGCCTGTTTGAGTAAGATATTTTTTATCAACAGCAACATGAATAACTACTTTACGAGATTCGCAATTAACAGTATTAGCACTATCTGCGGCCATGATATAAGAAAATCCACCACGACGAGTTTTATCAATCAATAAATGAAAACCATTTTTTTCAGCAAATTCAAGTATATTAAAAATCCACCATTGACTATCAATAAATAAAGGTCTTGCATATTTCTTTTTAGCAGTTGATTTCATACCGTTAACAACAGTAGATTCATCAAGCTGTTCAATTCTACAATAATTAAGAAAATTATAATGACTACCAGTAATATGAATATTCTTAATTTCACCATTAGCTAATTTAAGACAAGGAGCATCAAAACCATATTTACGTCTATATTGTTCTCTACGTCTAAATTGTCTATGCGGAATAGAATCTTCTTTATAAGCTGTATATCTTCTATTATTATCAAAATAAATTCCTACTTCTTGAAGTAATTCTGTATTAACAAATTTAGCAGTAGGATCAATATTCATTAAAAACCCACCGCTATCGCCAACAAGAAAATAATCATAAGGATCATAAAAGCCACATTCTGAAGCCTTTTTATATTTCTTTTCTTTGTCAATTTCATTAATATAGTCCAAAAAAGGATAACTTTCCATAATAAACTATTTTATTAAAATAGTCACTATAGTAACAACTATAGCAACTCCAGCAATTCCACCAAATATTTTAGATTTAACTTTTTCTCTTTCTAAATCTTTTCTTATAGTTTCATTTAATTTAGCGTTTACAAGAAGTCTTTTTTGAAAATCATTAATAACATTTTCTTGTTCAAGAATATATTTATCTTTAAGAGTAATTATAGAATCTTGTTCTATAATAATCTTTTTAAAATATTTTCTTTCAATCATTTTAATATTAGCTTTACGGAGTAATTCAATAGGAATAGCAACTTTAATAGTGTCTGACTTCCATTCAATCCCCCGTAGAGAAGTATCATATTTATCATTCGCTAACAAGCTTATAAAATTGCTTAACAACATTGCTATCGTTAGCATTAATAGCTTCTTGTATATCATCTTTCAAATCTTCTTTTATATTATATATAATACTATCTTTTTCAATTAAACGATATTTTATACTATCTAAAAATATATGATTATATGTAGTATCTTGTATAACAATGTTATCATTAATATTACTTTTGGCTTTCCTATAACCAATAGTATATCCAACAGAAAAAACTATTAAAGTAATAATTAACAATAACAATATCTTATTAAACTTTTCCATATTGCACTAAATTATGTTTAAGTTCTGGAGTAAATTTACCTGTAATAGTCATATTGCAAACTTGTTGAGCGAGTCTAATAGAAGTAGTTACTCCACAATTAACAGCGGTATCAAATAATTCATGGGCTATTTTTTGACTTGGAATGTCATCGAGTTCAAGTCTATCCCAATAATTAATTTTATAAATTCGTTTAACTTCATTAGTAATTTCTTGATTATTTTTTAATCTATTATTAATACCTTTAGTACCAAATCTTTTTTTAATATCATCAATAATATTCCACATTTTAGAATTTGGATTATATCGTCTACTTATACCAAGATAAGTTTCTCCACCAATATCATCAGGATCATCAACATATCCTCCTTCAACTACTATTACTTTTTTAAATTCTTCATCAAAATTAGCCATAATTATTCTCCTTTCAAAACACGATTAATCCAACCTTTGTAAAATTTCATTTGAGAAGGTTTTTTATCAACAAGATTTGTATAATATTTAATACGACTAAGTTTATATCTTGCAACAAATAAATCTTCTCCAATAGAATCTCTAACACTATTAAGACTATCTCTTGTTAATTGAAGTTCTCGTTCAAGATTAATAATTCTAATAACATTAGAATTATCAGATATAGTATCTTTAACAGGTACATATATTATTTCTCTCTCTACGGGGGATTGAACACAAGCAGAAACTGCAAGAACGGCAAGAACGGCAAATATTATATTTCTCATAATGTTATCAAAATAAAGTTTTAGAAGCTATTCTTGAAGCAGCAATATTCTTACGTCTATCTTCAAGAATATTAATTATTTCAGTTCTAAGATATTTCATTTTATGTACAGTAACAATTTCTTTAGGATTCTTTTTAAGATGATAAAGACCATCTGGAAAACGTTTAGGCATTCCATATTCATTAAGAACAAAGTCTGAATCAATATGACAAAGCCATAAACCAGCACAAGGAAGTCCTAAAATATATTCTACCATAAAAGCATACATAGAAAGTTGTAAATTATATATAGCTCCATTACAATCAGCTAAATAAGCAACAGGAGGTAAAAGTTTATTATTAGTAGAAACCCAAACATCAGTGGTTTGATGAGGGTTTTGTCTTTTATCTTTTTTATAATAACCACTTTCAAATTTAAGACCTCCACGATTAGTTTTCCAATCTCCTATAATAAATTTATCTTCACGAAGAATAAGAATATCAATAGTTCCGCTAATTAATAAATCTGGTATAAAACCACCAATTTCAGAATATATTTTATATCCATTAGTTATATAATAATCAAATATTTCATAAACTTTAGGATATTTATTTTCAGTCTTTTGTATAAAATCATCAAGAATAATAGGTTTAACATATTGGTCTATAGTTTCAATATCCGCAACAGTAGTCATACTATTATCATTACGTTTAATATGTTGTATAGCTTTATAAAACATAGATGTATCTTTAATACTATCTTCCAGACCATTATGAGTTTTAGTACCACGTTTACAAGCCTCATCAGTTATTTCTTGCCATTGCTTAGCAAGTCTTTCTTTGCTAATATGAAGTTCTTTAGCTTTTTTATTAAGCCAATATTCTTTATCAAATTTTGGCTTATAATTATGAAGCAAAGTAGTAGTTGAAATATACTCATTACCAAGATTATCAGTATATTTATGAGAAGGCTCATCAAAAAATAATCTAATATCGTCATAAATAGGTCTAACTTTATACATAATAAAACAATTTAAATTAGGTTATTAATCTTTTATTTGTTTAATAACTTGATACAAATATCCAGCAAAAGTATTAACAAATTTTTCATTACTACTAAGTTCAGTTTCTCCCATAGTATCTAAAATTCCATGTATAATTTCATGTATAAAAGTAGAATTAATACTTTCTTGATGTTGTTCATGACCATTAAAATTTTGAGCAATAACAATTTTCACTTTCTCCTAATGATATTTGTCCAAGATAATCATTATCTAAATGGTCAATAAGTTTAACGTCAATAATTTGACCACCAATAGTTATATTATCAGGTATTTTCATATTATATTAAAAATTATTTTCATCTGCGTCCATACTACTAAGAATTTGTCGTCCTCCACGAGCAAATTGTTCTTCTTCTTCATTACGAAGATTATCATAAGCTGTACCAAGAGCTTTAGTCAAAGATGGAATTTCTGCGATACGTTTACTAACAGAATCCATTAAAGTTAGAATAGGAGTAATATCTTCGTCTGTTATAACTCCACTAAGTTTTTTATTTAATTGTTCGTTTATTTTAACAGCAGCTATAGAAACTAAATGAACAGATTTTTGTAATGCTTCTAAAGCAACTCCAGCTTCTGTAATATTACGAACATAATATTTATCAATAAGTTTCTTAACAAGAGAATCGGGTTTATAATCTTTAGGTAAATCATAATTTTCTATTGCCATTTTAAGACTTTCTTCATAACTAAGTCCTTGTTGTTTAGCAGGAGATTTAGGATCCCCAAGATAATATATAACACCTACTTCTGCTATATATTTATGTTTATCCTTTGAAGTATCTCTTTGCCATAGTAATAAAACATCTTTATCTTGTAATTGACGAAGAGTAGGAGCTTTTGGCATACCAGTATCATCAATAGTCAATAATTTATCTATAACTAAACCATTTATCATATATAAATTATTTTATTGTTCGTTATTACTAAGTTCTCTATATAATTCTTCAAACTCTTCATTATGTTCAACAGGAGTTAAACAATATATAGCAAAAATATAAAAATCAGCATACGCTTTACCAACACTTTCGTACAATTTGTTATACTGTTTATGATTAATTTTTTGAATCTTATAAAGTTCACGTTTTAAATCATTTTTTCGACGCTCT
>ULWW01041769.1_pt1 | contig 20210 bp, 27 predicted proteins | sample 1960741 | NCBI WGS metagenome assembly ULWW01 (sample SAMEA4835823, study PRJEB28245) | human gut metagenome | biome: gut microbiome; material: fecal sample | place: Denmark | collected 2008
GTCAATGATCCAGTTTCCACTTCCCATTCAAAATCACCTCCTGCGGGAAGAAATAAGGGGAGCAGTCTAAACGCTGCTCCCCTTATTCGATTTTCAACCGGTGATAAGGGTAAGGATTTCCTTGGTAAAGGTGATCACAATGCCACCTGCTACGGTGAGCATACCGTTGGCTCGCTGGGATGGATCATGGCTCTTGAGAGACAGACCCACCTGCAGGATGCCGAAGCCCAGCAGAATAAGGCCAATGGCGCGTATCAGCGAGAAAATGAAATCAGACAGGTTGTTGACCACCGTCAGCGGGTCATCTGCCGCCAGCGCAGGCACTGCAGTGACTGCCAGAAGCAGAGTAACGCAGGCAAAAACGGAATAGACGCGCTTTGCCTTTCTCTCGAAATTTTTGTTGTTCAAATCATGTTTCATGCTGCAGCATTCTCCATTTCATTGTCAAAATCAATCTGGAACAGCGGCTTTCCCGGAATGGGAGGCTCCACCGTTCCGTGGTGGATGTAGGGCGGTCCGCCGCCGTCCATCGTATAGCGGATGGCAGGATGCTCCATGAGCTCATACTTTTCGTCCATCACCGGCCGTGTACCGCGGATGAACAGAATACAATACCGGTTATCCAGCATCCGCACCTCGTCCGGCGTCAGCAGTTCCCGTCCGCTCATCTGGAAGTTGGTGGAGTAAGACCCGGACCGCCCTTTGGTCTGCCCGTGGGTCTTGGTGTCGATGGTGGACTTGCCCAACGCCTCGGAAATGTACTTGTGGGTGCTTGCCTCGTTACCACCCAGATAGAGCAGCGTGTCCGAGTTGCCGGGGATGGTTTCCCACGAGTCCTTATACAGCTCCTTGATCTGCGCCATGTTCTGGATGATGGTGCTGCAGGAGATGTTGCGGGAGCGCATGGTCGCAAGCTCCCGCGGCAGCCCCGGCAGATTGACCGATGGCGCTTCATCCAAGATGAAATGCACATGGCAGGGCAAGGCTCCGTGATGGATCTGGTCTGCGCAGTAGTAAAGGGTCTGGAAGATCTGGGAGTACAGAAGACTCACTAAAAAAGTAAAGGTCGTATCATTATCCGGGATGACGGCGTACAGAGCGCACTTTCGCTCTCCCAGCGTGTAGAGATCCATGTCATCATGGTCGGTGACAGCTTTGATCTGCGGCAGATTGAAGGGTGCCAGCCGCACAGCGGCAGACACCAAAATGCTTTTCGCTGTTTTGCCCGCCGCCTGCTTGAAAACCTTATATTGCCGCAGGGCAACACTTTCCGGGTTCTCATACTCCATTGCCCGGAACAGCAGATCCAGCGGGGAGACATACTCGTCATCGTCCTCCTTCACTTCGGCATATTCCAGCACACGCAGCACCATGGAAAAATTCTGCTCGTATTCCGGCGCTTCCTGGAACAGCATGAGGATGATGGCCTGCAGCAGTGCTGTCTCGGACTTCGACCAGAACGGATCGGACTCGTGACTGCCCTTGGGCGTCGTTGCCTGGATCAGCGTGTTCACCAGCTTCAGTGCGTCCTTTTCATCCCGCAGATAGTGGAACGGATTATAGCCGTCCGACTGCGACAGATCCACCAGATTCAGCACTCGGATGTCGTATCCCTGCCGTTTCAGATACCCTCCGGTGGCGGTCAGCACCTCCATCTTTGGGTCCGTGATCACATAGTTGCTGTTTGCTTCCAGTATGTTGGGCTTGACATAGCCGCGGGTCTTAGCAGCGCCGCTGCCGCCAATGACCAGCACATTCAGTGAGCGCCGGTGCTTGTGGGTATCCAGCCCCAGCCGCACATGGCGAGTGAGTATCTTGTTCTGCTTCTGCCGGAACTGCGCGTTGAGCTGCCGGGGAGAGCCCCATGCGGCGGAGCCGTGTTCCTCTCCGTCCCGTGTCCTGCCCTGTCCGGAAGCATAGAGACACAGCCCCATGAGATACGCGCCGGTGCAGACGAGAATGGAGAACAGGCTCTTGTCTGTCCATTGGATCTGGAAGGGTTGTTCCAGCGCGGCAGTTAAGTTTGATAGCAGCTCCGGCAGACCGCCGCCAAGGGACTGGGCGATCAGCAGCGCCGCCCATACCACAGGGATATAGAGGAACAGGGCAAGTACCAGATCCGTTGTTTGGGATGTCTTTTTCAGCCGCACCACCTCCTGCGTAAAAAATACAAGGCCGGCAGAGCGGAATACTCTGCCGGCCTCGTTGACGAAACGGCTTTCTTACTTTGTTCTGTCCTGTCGTACTTTTTGATGGACCTTTTCCTTGGCCGGGGCAGACTTCTGCTGCTGGTCCAGCTGCGCCTGATAGCCTTTCAGCCGTTCCAGAACCGAAGGCCGCTCATTCGACATCGTCCCGGCAGCCGTTTCCCTGCCGCTGGATGAGGTCGATCTGCCTTTGGTATCTGGCAAGTCTGTTCCCGACCGAGATCCTTTTTTTGGCGTCACCTCCTGCCGCTTGCCCACAGGCGGTGTCACAGGCGTTTCTTCCTGCCGGGGGCGTTGCTGTTCGCGCTGCGGCGCCTCCTGTCCCACACGGGCTTCCTGCTCCTTAGAGGGGGCATCCTGCCGCGCCTGTTCCGGCTGCCCGGTATATCGGATGCGCTCAAAGATCATATTGGCGCGGTCGATCTCCGTTACCGGCATGATCACATCCACGACTTTTCCCTTGTTATCCGAATCACGGATGGCAGAGAACAGGATCTTCTGTTTTCCTGCCCGCTGCCTGAATTGCTGATACTGTTCCGGAGACATGGCGAACCGCCGCACATCGCGGGTCTCCTTCAGCATCTTTGCCAGATTGACTTTGCCGGAAATGGTCTTGTGTTTTTTCGCCAGCGCCATGGTGAGCGCCAGTACATTTTTAATGGCGGAGCCGCTCAGCCGGACAGCGACCTCGCTGCCGGAGAGCATCATGCGTACCAGCTGGTCCGCCGCTTCACCGCCTCCGATGTTCATGTTCCCGCACCTCCTTCTGGTGTTCTTCTGTTTTCTGGATGTCTTGCTCCATTACAGGCGTCTGCTGGCAGATCTCCCGGCAGAGCTTCAGCTTTTCCCGCTCTGCCCGGATCTCCCGATTCACCTCTGAGAGCTGTTCATACACTTCTGCCTTTTCTTTCTTCAGCACCTCCTGTGGAACGCCGCTGTCCTCCAGCAGCTTCACGGCTTTCATATACTGCTCAAACTCCTGCTCCATGCCGGTGAGCCCTTCCTCGTATAACGCCCTGCTGGGTTCCAGCGCCTCCGCATCTGCCAGCGCCGCGTAGAGCGGCTGGCGTTTCTTCTTCCGCACATTGAGGAGGGTCCGCTGCTTTGTCAATCTGCCCAGCGTTTCCTCTGTGCGATGTTCGAATGCCGCCATGTCAGCAGGCGTTGTGATGTCATTTTCCCGCAGGAACGCGAACTGTGCCTGATATTGCTCGAAGCGCATGACCGCCTGCCGCAGATGCGGCGTCATGCGGGGCGGGTACTGCCGCTTTTCGATCTTGCCCAGCAGATAGAGATAATGGACATAGAGGGCAAGAAAACCGCTGTATCTGGGATGCTTCCGGTACGGCTGATATGCCGGCAGCGCAGGCAAGACAGGCCGCAGTCCCGCTTCGATCTGTTCCAGGTTGCCCTGGATGGCAGCACGGATTCCATCCTCTGTGAACAGCGGATCTCGCCTGCTGGGGTACTGGAATCGCTCCTGCCCCCGCAGGCGGAAGCCGAGTCTGCCGCCATGATGGATCTCATACCCCTTATGCTCCATGAGCAGGAAGAAGTGGCCGAGGTCGTTGGCGTCCCGGATGGCATCCCGCAGATCTGCCTCCAGCATGGAACGGAAGGTGGGCTGCCCCTTGGACTGGCGCAGCCACTCAATGTAGCTGACCGACCTGGCAGGCACACCCTGCACGATGACGGATAATCCATGCTCTCGACAGAGCCGGTCTGAAATGGCACGAATCTGCTGGTAGTAGCTTTGCTGCGTACTGTGATACTTTTCGCCGGTATCTGCATTCACCGAATTAAATACAATATGCGAATGGATATGATGCCGGTCTACATGGGTCCCAATCACAACCTCAAAGCCGTCCAAGTGTTCCTGCGCAAATGCTTTAGCAATTTCTAAAGCAAGTTCAGGTGTGATTTCACCAGGCTTGAACGATTGAATGATGTGATAGCATTGACGCTTATCCAATCGTCCGGTTTCCAGCTTTGTTTTCATCATCTCGCGGTACTCTCTCCCTGGATCGCAATTAAAATGTGCTGTTAAAATATGCCCATCCGTTTTGTCACCGTTCAGAACATAATCAATGGCTTCTTTTAAGCCGCCGTTACGGGGCAGGATTTTCGTAACAGCCATTACTTATTCGCTATCCGGAACATAAGCTCATATACCTGATCCAGAAGATAGAGTCCCCGTTTGGCATCCTCCGGCTTCGCAATTCCTGCATTGACGCTGCGGGCGATCTGGTTGATGTTGTTGCCGATATGATGTATTTCCGTCCGGAGCTCTTTAATTTCTTTTGTAGGGCGGGCTTTGACCGGTCGTCCCTCAATAAGCCGTGCAAGATATGCCCGTTTTGTCAGCCTGCACTCTTTGGCCTGACAGCACAGCAGCTGATACTGCTGTGTTGTCAGTACGATGTGCAGATGGTGTTCTTTCTTGTTCTCATCCACATTTTTCTCCTTCCTGCAGCGTATAGCCGCAAGTTTTTCCGCCAGCAGGCGGCATAGGGGACCGGGGTATCCTCGGCAAGCTGTGCAAATGTACATTTGCGCGATGCTTGCGCCAGCGCCGCCCACGGCGGCGTTGGCTCCGGCCCTGCGGGGCAGAGGCTCTTTTTCAAGTGGTAGGATGATTGAAATGTTGTGCGGGCGCAGCCCGCTTCCTTGCAAAAAGAAATCAGCGTTCCGGGACTGAACGCTGACGAAGACACTTTTCATTTGCGCGCTCTACCGGAATGCCGTCCAGCGCGAGGGCTTTCTTATCCGAGATAAATGCCGCGTACCTGGCATATCCAAAACCTTCGGACTCCACCAGCAGGCCGGTGTTCGCATTTTGGCAGGTGACGAACAGGCAGAGAAATGTTTCCGATTTTTCGTCGAACCTCATATTCGATCCATTTCGGGATATAAAGGAAACATCCCGCCAGAGCTCGTTCCTATAGCGGCGGTACTGCTCTTTCGGCAGTTCAATCACCTTTGTGATCTGGAACCGCGCTTTCTCCGGGAACGGAGCCTTATCGAGCATATCCCGCACACTGGCTGCTTTCCTATAAAAACTGACTGCGTTTTCAGACATAGTTCTCCTTCCTTGGGCAGGGTGTTTTGTAGACACCCTCATAGAAAAAACAGGGTGTCACAGTGACACCCTGCTCGTTCATGGAATTATTTAGCGCTCAATTTGATGCTGTTTCTTCTTGACGGGTTGCGAAGCAGACTGAATCAAGTCGACAGGAAGAACAAAGCCTTCCACCTGCTGATAATAGCTCTCTTGTTCTTTGGTGAAAAATTTCTCAAGGGGAGCATAATTTTCGCTGGACTGCGCGGTGTTCAATGCATGATAATACTCGATTTTTTTATCGTCACTTATAACAAAGGGGAGCAAGTTATTTTTCAGGCACTCTTTGAACAGGATAACACGGCCGGTTCTTCCGTTCCCGTCCTGAAGCGGGTGTCTCCGTAGCGTTGATCGCGTCCGCCGCCTTGACTGCGGCGATCCTCTGGTTTAGCATTTGATCCATAGACACCACCTCTTGGACGGACTTTTACTTTTATTGTACCGATTTCCCTGCGCTATCGCAAGCCCTTTTGGCGAACAGCAGCCGGGTCATGCAACTTTTTCCAGCTCGGTTTTGATTCTTTCTTTTGCCAGATCTGCGTAGACATCCGACATCTCAATGCCTGTAGCGGAGTAGCCTTCCAGAACAGCGGCCAGCACCGTTGTGCCGGAACCGGCGAAGGGGTCCAGAATGTGGCCGCCCGATTCCGTGATCTTCACAATGTCCTGCATGAGCTGCAAGGGCTTTTCCGTGAGATGGATTCGATTCTGCGGGTTACCGTATTTGAACACACCGGGGAGACACGGCACCGGACGGCTGATGGGCATATCGCCATTGGAACCCCAGACAATGTACTCCGCCTGCTGACGGAACCTACCCTTCTGAGGGCGGCTGTTGCCCTTATCCCAGACAGCGGTGCCGCGCCAGATCCAGCCAGCCCACTGGAGGGCATCGGTGGCTGCGGGAAGCTGCCGCCAGTCAATGAACATGCACACTGGCGCACCAGGCTTGCTGGCTTTTCTCGCCTCGTACAGCCACTCCGCTGCCCAGCGGGTCCAGGAGCGCTGATCCTTGGCGTCGCCGTCAAAGGGCGGGGGAGCGTTCTCTTTCATGCTCGAATACTTCTTGACGGTGGACTTGCTCTTCTCAGACGGCGTCCGACCGCCGGAGGCATACGGGGGATCTGTGATGACCGCGTCAAAGGTGCCGGGGGCAAAACTGCTCAGCACCTTCAGCGCGTCACCGTGGATGATCTCCCATTTCTGGTTATCGCTCATGCGTTGGATTCTCCTTCTTTTTGTTATTTGCAGAAATGCTGGGGGATAACTCCGTTTCCACGTATTCGCTGATGATTCTCAGCGCTTCTTCATAGCTGTGACAGTCGCCGCCCATAATACGGTTTTGCATCTCCTTGGCCTCGTCTGCCATGCCACACTGCCGCAGCGTTCGGCTGGCGAGGCCCATGAGATGAAAAATGTTGCCGTTCTGCCCGATGAGAGGGCAGGACGGCTTTTGACGTTCCTGATCCAATGTCTTATCGCTCCTTCCTGCCGGAGCGCCGGGGCGGCGTCCGGCCAATGGCCTTCTGATCCGTCATCACGGGAATGCCCAGATCACCGGCGCGGTAAATATGCTTCCACATGTCATCTGTCCAGATGGGTCCGTAGACATTGAGCTGCTGGCAGGACTCCAAAAGCCGCAGGGACATCTCCTTGACTTTTTTGTCCTGTTCCGGGTGTTTTGGGTCCGTGATGGGCGGAAACAGCAGATGCGGACAGATGGGGATATCGCCGTCTGCGAACACCTCCTGGGCCTTCTGCCGGGCAAATTCAATGTTCTTTTCCACATCGCCCCGCAGCGGAGCACAGATAAACACCAGCTTCGGGCCGTCCTGCGCCCATTCCGGCGTTCGCTCCCGAAACATGGACAGATACTGCCCAATGGCCTGACGCAGCGAGTCGTAATCCGCAGCGCTGGGATGATAGACATACCAGTCTACATCGCCATGATCATCCCACAGGTGGGGCATGACGCCGCTGCGGAAGTTCGGGTTGCTGGGGACAGGCTTCTTGCCCCACACGTCCTTGAACTGCAGCAGCGTTCTGTCTACCACGCCCTCCTTGCGGTTTAGAACCGTGAGGCGGATGGCGTCGTATTGATCGGCAACATGGGCAGAGAAAAATTCCGCCCGCACGCGCAGATCCTTACCAAGTTCGCCTACGCAGACACGACCGGAGTATTGCGGACGATCCATAAGGCCGCTGCCATCGAACAGCTTTCTGAGTTCCTGTTCATAACGCGTCATCGTTCCATCCCTCGCTTCTTCGGCTTTTTTGCTTGGGGAGACTGCTCCTGCTGGGGCTTGAGGATGTCCTTATCCTTACTGCGCAGGACGCGGCGGCCGCTGTCGGAGATGTGGACCGTAATATCTTTCAAGTCGTTGGAGATCTCTTCGTGGGGCAGAACAATAATGGAACCGCTGAAGCGCAAACAGCCGCGCACGGTCCCGAATACCTGACAATGCCCGGAGAGGAGCGGCCCTTCCGCACGGTCAGCACCGCAAAGGAGCTGCGCACAGCCGGATGCGCGGGTACGGCCATACATCAATGCGCCTCTCAGATATGCGTCATCTTCCACGCGGGCGGAACCATACAGAGCGGAGCCATAGGACACATAGGCTCTGTCACAGGCAATGGCGTCATTCATCAGAATTGAGTCCTGGTCCACATAGGCGCTGCCGCAGGCGATCGCGTCATTGAAGATCCAGGCAGCGTCATCCGGGTCAACAGCCAAATTGCTTTCACTTTCCACGAAGCCGCCCAGGTCTCCAGCCTTTGCCCAATCGCCAATGTCCTGCAAAGCACGAATGCGGTGGAGGAAGGGATAGGTCTTGTGGGCGATGTCAGTGATCTCATATTTTGAATTGCTCATTTTTCATTTCTCCTTTACGCTGCCATTTCGAAGGCATTCTTCTGCGTGCCCTCTGCGCGGAACCGGGCATCAATGTCCGAAAAGGTTTCCGCACGGTTGAATTTCTCAGACACCTTTCCGGGGAGCGCCTGCAGCTCCAGCATTCTTGCCCAGAGATCTGGATGGTGGTCATAGAGGTGTCGCAATTCCTTCTTCTTGGCATTGGGACAGAACCAGCAGCCACCGCGATTGGTAAACTCATAGACAGGCGACAGCAGCCCCGCCTTACGGCAGAGCTGCTTGGCATCATCTTCCGTATAGAGGTACTTTTCCAAAAGGGACACCTGCGGCCCGGTCAGGCGCAGCAGGCGTTCCTGCTCATCTCGGGCGATGCCGATGTAATGCACCGTATCAGGCGGCAGTGTTTTCTGGTACTGGCGGATGGGGCGGATCTTGCAGTCCCGCTGAACATAGCACTTTCCGCAGATAGGAAATGAGCGCAGCTTTCCTTTCTTCGGCCCGCGGGTGACCTGTCCGGTAAACAGGTCCACATAGGTCTTGTCCGAGCGAAGCACACGGATCGGTACACCCATCTGCTCCAGTCGCGGGAGAGCGGTGTTGTAGATAAAGTCCCGATGCTCCGGCACCTCGCCTGAAATGGTTTTGTCGAACATCACTTCGCAGTAGACCGCCTCATCCAGAGGCTCTCCATGCTCCAACGCCAATAAGATCGTGGCAAGAGAGTCCTTGCCAAAGGAACAGGATGCAATGTGCTTCAACGCTGCGACACCCCAGCTTCCTTGGCGCGGCAGGCACATTCCAGAGGTTCTGCCATGTTTGTCTGTTCCCACGGGGCCTGCTCATGGGTGAAGTGGCCATAGTTGCAGAATTGGCGGAAGATGGGCTTGTCCAGCCCCAGCGTGCGGATCATGCCATCCGGCGTCAGGTCGAACAGCGCGCAAATTGCCTGCTCCAGCGCATTGTCGCTAAACTTGCCGGTGCCGTGGGTGTCTACCTCCACCATGACAGGCTGAGCTTTGCCGATGGCATACGCCAAGCTGACAGTGCATTCTTTGGCGATCCCTGCGGCCACGACATTTTTGGCGACGTAGCGGGCCATGTAGGCGCCGCTGCGATCCACCTTGGTGCCGTCTTTGCCAGACAATGCGCCGCCGCCATGGGGCGCAAGGCCGCCGTAGGTATCCACCATGAGTTTGCGGCCCGTGAGGCCGGTGTCCGCTTCGAAGCCGCCCTCCACAAATCTGCCGGAGGGATTGATGAGGATCTCCGTGCGCTCATCCGGAGGAAGCTCGCGCAGAGAGGGAAGGATGACGTACTGCGTCAAGTCGCGGCGCAGGGCGTCGAGATCGGCATCCTCTTCATGCTGGCAGGACAGCACGACCGCAGCGATGCGCCTGGGGCGGCCATGCTCGTATTCCACCGACACCTGGGATTTGCCGTCCGGGCGAAGCTCCGGCACGATCCCCAGTACACGCACATGAGACAGCATGCGTGTCAGGCGGTGGGCAAACACAACGGGGAGGGGCAGAAACTCCGGCGTTTCATCGCAGGCATAGCCGTACACAATACCCTGATCGCCCGCGCCGGTGTCCTGGGTTCCCTTGACAGCCCCTGCGATGTCGGGACTCTGCTCATGGGTGATGACTTCGACCTCATAGTCGCTGCCGGCATATCCGGCTCGCTGTACGGTCTTGCAGATGATGGAGGGGATGTCCGGGAGCTTCACTGCCGTGATCTCGCCGGCCGCGGTGATCTTACCTGCGGTGGCCATGACCTCGCAGGCCACACGAGCGGAGGGATCGTGCTTCAGGCAGGCGTCCACCACGGCGTCCGCAATGGTATCGCAGAGTTTGTCCGGGTGGCCTTCGGTGACAGACTCGGCAGTCAAAATATAGTTATCTTTCATTTTCGTGTTTCTCCTTCTTGGGATGATTTTTGTGAGGCTCGGGCCGTATAGGAACAGAGAACACCATTTCATTGGTGTACTTCTTCTGGTACTTTTCAATCTGCTGCTCCGTCAGGGAGATAAAATCTTCGCGCCCGACTCCGGCCATGAAAAAAGTGCCGCAGACAAAGTCATACGGCACTCCGTGGTCATCAGTCAGGGCACGGTTCATGGGAAGGCCCAGCAGCTTTCCTTCGTCGTTGCAGACAATGCAAACGGGTTCATCGAAGGCATAAACGGCCTGAATCGTGCCGCCTACGATCTTCTGCATGGATTCGAGGCTCCCGTCGATCTCCTGCACAGTGGGCGGAGTCATCGGCTCCACCACGAGGATCTTGAGTGTTTCTTTGCTGATAAGATTCCCTCCTTTATAAAATAAGCGGCAGCAGCAGTCTGAGACTGCCGCTGCCGGTATGGTGGTTAGTTTTTTGTTTTCAATGCCAGTGTCTGCGTTTTCAGCAGCGCGTTTTCGAGCGCGCGCTGGTCCTCGTAGTCCTGCCACCAGTGCGGGCGGAGAAAACTCAGTGCCTTGGTGGCCCAGATATAATCATCCCGCCCCAGAGACTCTTGCACGAGTCCAAGTCGGAACTTTTCGTATTTCTCCCGCACTGCTGCATCCACGCTGTCCCGTTCCAGATACCCATCCAGAAACCCACAGAGAACAGCCGCTTCCTCTGTCGTATAAAACACTCTCCCAGCACTCCTTTCACACAAACAGGCATCATTGTAGCATGGAGTGCCGGTTTTGGGAAGCGGCGGTTTCCACAAGATTCCACCGCAAAATTCGGCACAAACGCTTGTTCGATTCCGCGCGGCGTGGTATACTGATCGTCAGAAGCAAGGAGGAGGTGCGCCGGATGTCTGAGAGGCAGAGAACATGCATTGCCATTGATCTAAAGTCGTATTACGCGTCCGTGGAGTGCATGGCGCGCGGCCTTGACCCTATGACAACAAACCTTGTGGTGGCAGATATCAGCCGCACCGAGAAGACGATATGCCTTGCAGTCTCTCCTTCTTTGAAAGCCTATGGTATACCCGGCAGAGCCCGTCTTTTTGAAGTGGTACAGCGGGTCAGAGAAGTCAATGCGGAGCGGCAGCGCCATGCTCCCGGAAGACAATTTACAGGCAAAAGCACAGATGCCATGGATCTGAAAGCGGCCCCGGCTTTGGCTGTTGACTATGTCGTAGCACCGCCCCGGATGGCAAAGTATATCGAGATCAGCACCCAGATCTACAATGTCTACCTCAAATACATCGCCCCGGAGGACATCCATGTCTACTCCATCGATGAGGTGATGATCGACGCCACCAGTTATCTTGGGACGTATCACATGACGGCGCGGGAACTGGCTCGAACCATGATCCTTGATGTGCTGCGCACAACGGGGATCACCGCGACCGCGGGGATCGGCACAAACCTTTATCTTTGCAAGGTCGCTATGGACATCATGGCCAAACACGTCGCGCCGGATGAGAGCGGCGTCCGGATCGCGGAGCTGGATGAAATGAGCTACCGCAGACAGCTTTGGACACACCGCCCCCTGACCGACTTCTGGCGTGTCGGAAAGGGCTATGCAAAGAAGCTCGAAGCCATCGGCATCTACACCATGGGCGATGTCGCGCGCTGCTCCATCGGGAAGGCCGGGGACTATTATAACGAGGCGCTGCTCTATAAGCTCTTCGGCATCAATGCAGAGCTCCTGATCGACCACGCCTGGGGCTGGGAGCCCTGCCGGATCTCCGACGTGAAAGCCTATAAGCCAGAGACAAACTGCATCAGCTCCGGGCAGGTCCTTCAATGCCCTTATGACTACGACAAAGCACGGCGCGTCGCGCGGGAGATGGCGGAAGCTGTTTCCCTGGATCTTTTAGAAAAGCGACTGGTGACAGACCAGGTGACGCTGACCGTTGGATATGATATCGAAAACGTGGCATCCTCGAACTTCCGTGGGGAAACGGTGACGGACCCCTATGGCAGAAAGATCCCAAAACATGCCCATGGAACAGCCACCCTGACGCGAAAGACATCCTCTGTCCGCTGCATCACCGATGCGGTACTCAGCGTTTATGAGAGTAAGGTCGATCCGAAGCTGACGATCCGACGCCTGACGATAACCGCCAATCGGCTCGTGGGGGAGGATACGGTTCAGGCCGAAACGGAAGCCCCTACACAGTTCAGTCTGTTCGACGACATTGCCGAACAGGAAAAGCAGGCGGTGGAGGAAAAGGCACGGCTCGATCGTGAACGGAAGCTGCAGGAGGCCATGCTGGGCATCAAGCAGAAGTTCGGGAAGAACGCGATCCTCTCAGGGGGGAGTTACCTGGAAGGAGCTACCGCCAGAGAGCGGAATGGTCAGATCGGAGGGCACAAAGCGTGAATAGAAATTACGACGATATCATCGGCCTGCCGCATCCGGAGCCGCAGACGCATCCGCGGATGTCGCTCCATGATCGGGCTGCGCAGTTTTCTCCTTTTGCAGCCCTTACCGGCCACAGTGCTGCCATAGCGGAGACAGGAAGACTCACGGACAGCCGCGTGATTCTGGACGAGTACGAGATGGCTCGTGTCGATGATGCACTCCAAAAACTTCAGGAGCTGCTGCCCCAGAAGCCTGTGGCATCCATTACCTACTTTGTGCCGGATGAGCGAAAGGCAGGCGGGGCCTACCAGATGATACACGGCACTGTGAAGCGGATCGATGCGGTCAGCGGTGTCCTTTTTCTGACAGATCAGCGTACCATCCCGATCACGGATATTTTTGATGTATCAATCGAACCGTAATAAATCAGTGACGAACATATTTTTGCAGGCGCCGTCTTGGAAGCAATAAGACGGTGCCTTTTCCTTTTGCCTTGATCCGAGACGACCTGTATGGATGCGACACAACAGCTGCCGCACCCTTGTCAGCGCTCCTGCCCTTTCGGTTTTACTTTATTCCTCTTTTGGGGCCTATCTACTTTATCGCTCCATACCTCGTCGATGGTCCTGTTCCACGCTTCCTCCAGCGATTCCACCGGCAAGTCATTGGCCTCGAAGCCTTGTTGGATCGCGCGATAATAGTATGGGGACGGCAATGCAGGCTGGCGGCACATTGGTTCTGCCATGATGTAGGCCATGACGGAAACGGCTGTGCCATCTGCGGTCCGCACAGATACCTGCCCCTTGGTGTAGTGACGGGGATAGCCTTCGTAGCGGTCCAGCGCCCGTTCAGACTCCGGTGTGAGCTTCCATAGCAGACCGTGGACGACGCTGCCTTTCTTAGGCGTGACAGTGGCAAAGCCACTGCCGCGAAAGCGCAGCTCATAGTTTTCCAGCGTCACAGGACCCACGATCTGGGCGTCGGGGCAGCGATGCGCCATCTGTTCTAAATTGATATTGCTGCCGTAAGCAAAATACAGTGTCTCTTCCATATCAGTCCTCCAGCAGAGTGAGTCCGCCAATCTTATCCAAATGGCGAAACATGACCCGTGCCTGCGCTTCTGTGTCTCCCTCCGGCAGCGGACACTCCATCCCCGTCGTGCGAATGACATTGCTCTGCAAAAACCAGATGTAGCTCTCAATGTCCGGAAATTCTGTGGAGTCAAAGGTCTGATCCCGCAGGCGGCCCATGATCTCCATGGCGGTACCCTCATAGACGGTTTCTTCGATCTGTATCTTCAAAGGCTTCACCTCTCCATTTCTCTGGATTTTTTCTTCTTTTTGTTGACCTCGTAGCTGTCTTTGTCATACCTCCACGCCCGGTCGCCGTCCAGATTGGCCAGCAGATGGTTGCGGGTGTTTTTGAATTCCTCGCCGTTGAGTCCCAGCCGCACCAGCCAGACGCGGAAGGTGAACAGCTCATTGTCGCTCATGGTTTTCCGCATGACGGTGCTGCGCTGGTTAATGGCTTGAGCAGACATGGCAAGGCATAAATTCACATAAGCCGCAATCTTTCCAGCATGGAGCGTAGAGTTGAAACAACGCCACTCAACGGTTCCTCTATAAAACACAGAATGCAGATTCAGGGCATAATAGCGGGTCCAGTTATAGTGTTCTCGGTCAGAGATATTCCCTTCATACCAGATGCTTTCCAGCGCTGTGAGGTTTTTCGTTTCGTCAGAGGAGAGCTTGCGTGCTTCCTTTAGCATTGGCTCCCGCACCTTCTGGCACCAGCGGGATGCGCGTCGCTCATTGACCTGCAGCGCCTTGAACAGAATATCCTCCTTAGAGTACATGATGCTCAGAAGATTCTTCAGACTCTGGCGGTTATGGTTGGCGGCGTCCACATGAACATGGATACCGCAGGAAATGTTGGCTTTGGCCCCGGCATGGCGCACCTGGCGAACACATTCCTGCAGTCTGGGCAGCTCCGCGTAGGTGAGTTTTGGCGTCACCATCTCAACCTGGTATTCGATGTCGCTGGTGCGCGTATACCCGCTTTCAGTTTTCATTTCCGTAACAATGCTGGAATCGCTCATGATGCTCCATGCCTTGCCATCCGGGTCTTTCACGCTCCATTTATCATATCCGCCTCCCACATAGTTAGGCTCTGTTCCAAAGTAGTTGGCAAGCGCCTGCGCTGCCTGCTCACGGGTGATGCCGGTCATCTCTACTTCAACGCCGAAGTATTGATCCTTCATTCCAATCATGCTGCGGCACCTGATTTCAGTTCTTCATCTACCACCCGAATGCGTAGGGCGATGGCTTCAATCACATTGACCGTAACGCTGTTGCCTGCCTGCTTATAGGCCTGGGCATCGGACTGGATGGCGAGGATGCGGTCGATCTGCCATTCTTCAAAGCCCTGGAGCCGCAGGCATTCACGAGGCATGAGGCGGCGGATGCGTCCGCCGTTTTCCACGATACCCTGAATACAACTTGTCTCCAACGTGTGGGCGATATCGCGCCCGACGCGCCCGCGGCGGGTATTGCTGCCTGCAAATCCCAGATCCACCGAGTCACCGGGGAGCGCTTCCTTATATCCTTTCTTGGTGGCTTCCTTGATGAGCAGAACGCCGGAGCGTTCGCCTCTGTGGTTGGATAGGGTGGTCTGCCCATATCGGGCGGTGAGACAGCGGGCAGTGTCCGTTTGCTTTGGGTGCCCGGTGCATAGATCCACGAACGGCTTTTGGGGCGGGATCAGATACAGGCCGGTCTTCCCACCCATGCCGCCTGCACCGGCAGTCTGGGTGCAGGCTACCCCGTCTGGGTCGTAGACGCGGGAGCCTTGCGGTCCTCCGAGGACTTGTACAAGAGCTTTTCCACCTGTGCCGAAGACAGGTAGTATTTTTCCGGCGCATCTGGGATCAAGATATCCGATAATGAGCAGCCTTCGTCTCGATTGAGGGACTCCAAAATGTTTGCTGTTAAGCACAGACCACTCGACATGATACCCCAGGTCATCCAGTGTGGAGAGGATGACCGAAAAGGTTTTCCCTTGATCATGCGATAAAAGACCGGGAACATTTTCAAGCAGCAGATACGGAGGTCGTTTTGCTTGAGCCAGTCTGGCAATCTCAAAGAAGAGAGTGCCTCGGGCGTCGGCAAAGCCCCGCCTTCGGCCAGCGTTAGAAAATGCCTGGCAAGGGAATCCTCCGCAGAGCAGGTCGAAGTCGGGCAGGTCTGCCGGGTCGATTTTGGTTGCGTCGGGATAATATCGTTCCTCCTTTCCCGGCTCATAAATGGCCGTATAGCTGGCATTGGCGTATTTATCGATCTCACAGTGTCCAACACACCGGAAACCGCCCGCGCGGGTCAGCCCGGAGCGGAAACCGCCAATGCCGGCAAACATATCAAAGTATCGGATCAGTCTGTATCATCTCCTTCCTGCAGCGCGGCAAGAAAGCCGAAGACATCATCTTGGATGCTCTCGGCCTGCGGCGTTGCTTCTGTGATTTTGATCTGGCTGCCCTGTAATTCCTGACGGACGGCCTGCCGCACGGCGTCCAGCAATTCCTGCTGATTTTTGTGCTCGCAGATCATGCGGCACACATGATCCGTGCGCTTGCCGGCAGGAATATCCATCAACTTCTTCCACGCCTGCCGCTGGGTGGGCGAAGTCATGGAGAAAGACAGGTTCAGCCGCTTTTTGTTACTGCTCATGCTTTTGTTCCAGCCGCTCGGTCAGCCATTCATAGCCTTTGGCATTCAGGGAAATGTCATCCAGAATGACGGGCCTGCACAGCCCATCTGCGGCAGAAACGTGGCGCTTGAGCAGCGCCGCACCGCCGCCAAGAAAAACAGCGGGCATGGCGCGGACGTCCAGACCGCTCTCTGCAATGGCGGAGAGCAGGCGCTTGGTGTATCGTTCCGCTTCCAGATGAATGATCTTTTTCGCATCCTCGTTCACATGGCTGGTGTCGCTGCGCAGGACACTTTCGATTTGCGCAGCCGTCATGGACAGGTCGAGGCTGCGGCGGATCTGCTCGCTGATCTCGTCCAGACAGCGGATCATGCCGAGCTCCAGGCTGCGGCAGGTGGCAGCGTTGGGGATGCGGTTATCCAGCCGCATGAGGTCTACCGTCCAGCCGCCGATGTCCGCCACGATGACAGACGGCTCGTTCAACAGGCCGCTCTGCGTCAGCACCGCGGCGTAGCCCTGGGGATACAGCGACACTTTGGAGATGGTGATGGCAAAGTCCTGCCCCTCAAATCGAAAGGACACAGGCTTACCATCCCTGCACAGGTAGTCCCGGAAGGCTTTCTTGTCTCGCCCAAAGCTGGTGAGCGGCAGGCCGGCGGCCAGATGGACGTCGGCCACGGTCCCTGCATTGCGGTATTCCAGCTCCTTTGCAATAGCGGCCAGCGTAAGAAGATAGTAATCCTCCGTTTGGGTCTTGTCCTTTTGGAGCGGCTGGCGTCCGCTGCCCACCACATAAAATTTGCCACCGTATTCCAGCACATTGCTCAGCGTGTACGGCTCGTACTCATAGGCCACAAGACCGGAGGGAAATGCGAAGTGCGCGGTTTTCATCGCGGCATAGCCGTGATCCACGCCGATGATGATAGAATCGCTCATCTGGCGTCACCGCCTTTATGTTGCTGCGGCTTTTTCTTGTTTCCGTGTTCACGGTCGAACTTTCGCCCTGCGGCAAGAAGATTCCGAATCTCTTTCAAGTCGCAATTCCAGTCGCAGCCCTCTTGCTGCAGCTCGTATTGATACGGATACTTTGCGCAGAGACGGGGAATGAAAGCGGGGAGAGCTTTCCAGTCACGCGGATATTCAATCCCTTCTTTGTAGTGGATATCCTTCACGAGTTCATTTTCAAGGGCGAGAAGATAATCATAGTCGAGGTGTTCGAATGCGTACTCGCCCGTGAGTTTTTTATAGGCGTAAGCACCTACGTAGCCTGCTGTTTCAAAGAAGCAATCCGCATACGGCTCTACATCGGCAAGGGAGTCCGGATCTGCCAGAGCCGCCATATAAACATCTTTTCCCTGAACGATGAGCCAGGAGCGAAAGTAGCTGAAGCTGTCATCGCTGCATCCGTCCACTCGGAAGATCTTGGCGGCATCCCACAGACCGTATCGAAAGGAAAGGTCTTTATATGCATCCATGTAATTAAGAAACATCAATGACTGATCGGGACCCAGCCCTGCGAGGCGGTCGATCATATACTTTGCCCACGCATCAGTGTCCTGCCCGCAGGTATCTTTCGCCTCCTGAATCAGCGCCCAGAAGGTGTCTTTGTTGATCTCGGTGATATTATCGTTCATGTTCTACCTCTTTCTCTTTTTTATCTGCTCGTTTCAATAGGCTGCCGAGCCCCATGCTGTGCAGCGCATCTGCGTAGACTTTTTCACGGAACGCCTTGTATTCCGGCGTGGTGGTATCCACCTTGCCGAGGATCGCCTCTTCGTAGGTGGTTCCGGGGACGATCTTCCATGTCACTGCGCCGAAATGCGCTGCTTCCAGATAGCGCAGGAGGGTATGTCCGTCCGCCGCCTCAAACGCGCCCCGGTTATCTTCATAGAGGAAAGCGTCATAGGGCTGGAAGCCGGTGATCCGCTGCGCGGCGTGATACAGCCGAAAGCCCTCCCCATCCAGCTGCGCCGCGAATTTACAGTAGATGTCCGCCGCTGACAATTCACGCCGCTCCATCCGGGGTCTCCTTTCTCGTCCAGAACGCAAAGCGTTCCAGGAATCGGACGCGCTTTTGCACCTTTCCGGCAGACATATCCAGTCCGTTCATCTGCGCCTGGATGCGGTGCCGAATGGCCTTCAGTTTCTGCGGATCGTTGCAGCAGTCCACGATGACATACTCACCGCCACTGGCGGCCAGCACCTCACGCTTGCCGGCCTCATCCCGAATGGTAGACATGAGACGCTGGCCCAGCCGCTTCCGATAGGCGTCCTGCAAAGCGTCTATATCGCCGCAGACGCCGTGCCGCTTCAAAATGGCGGCGATCTCCTGAGAACTGATTCGGGTCTCCGTGGACAGCCTGCCCAGGATCTCCCTTTGGGCGTCAGGAGGGAGACTGGGCGGTGAAGGACTTTTCTTCTCTTTCATCGCGTCGGCGCCTCCTTTTTTGGCATTTTCGTAACAGTCGGCGGCTCTGTTTCCCGCGCCAACTCCTTTCCATGCTCATTCAGATATCCCTGCATTTCACGGACGCTTTGACAGCCGAACTCTGGTTCCTGAAAACCGCCGCGCTCCGTATACAGCGTCCATTTCTGCTTTTCATAAGGGCAGTCCTGAGACACCACAAAGTACCGTCCGCAGCGGTCTCCCTCCAACGGCTCAAAGCGCACGTCATCATAGAGGGGGCCGTCCAGAGGACAATTGTTTTTAAACCAGACATAGTAATTGTCCAGAATGGCAGGCTCCGTGATTCCCATGACCACCCTGCCGATCCGCTGCAGCCTGCCGGCAAGGGCAGAATCAGCGCAAAACCAGTCATACCACCCGGCGCGGATCTGTGTCGCACGGGATCTATCCTGAAACGCTCCGCTGCGGAACAAGTCCTGCCACTGGCGAACAGAAAGCCTCTCGCTCATGACGCCACCTCACAGGGAATATCCTCCACGGGGCCGGTGTTCCGCCAGTCTGTAGGTAGGATCTTTTGCTCGATGATATCGGCAATGGCGGCGAACGCCTGAGCGATCTCGCGGGACTCTTTCACGGTGTCGCGCAGTTCTTCCAGCGTCATGCGAGTGCCTTCCGTCCAGCAGCGGACATTTTCCTCTGTGACTGTCAGGAGGGCAGCCTTTTCGTAGGCTTTACAGAACAGATTGGCAACCTTGCCCCTGCGGTCGATCTCCGCATTTTGCTGTTTGAGGTCCTTCTTTGCCTTTTCATATTCCAGCAGCTCCGCGGCAGCCTGCTCGCGCTGATCCTCCGGCACATCCTGAAGCTGACGGGTCAGGTCATAGCCCTTGTTGATGGACAGTTCCTTCTTATCAAGCGCCTCCTTGATGGCCTCCGGAGCATTCTCGTCGATCTGTATGACCTTGCCCATCGTGCGCTCGCCCAAGCCGACCGCTTCGGCCAGCTCCTTGCGGGTATCTACCGCTTTTTCAACAGAAGGAAGGTTTGGCAATGTTGCCGAACCTTCCTCGGCCTCGCTGGGGCGGAAATTCTGTCCGCCAGCAGCCATGTTGGCTTTTGCCTTGGCTTCGATCTCCGGTTTCAGCTTCAGGGCAATCTTGCCAAGCTCCCACTTTTCCAAGTTGCGGCGGCCCTTCTGGGTATCGAGCGCCCACTGCTTGGCCTCCAGCAGATCCTCAAACGAGAAAACGGCCATTGTGTACGGCAGATCATGCTTCTCGCACAGCGCTTGACGGTTGTGTCCGTCGATAATGACCATGTCCTCGTTGACAATGATGGGAGAATAGCAGCCATTTTTGATGAGATCTGCTTCCAGAGCGTCGAGCTGCTCCGCGCTCAGAGGCGGGAGCAGCTCGGCCATCTCCGGCAGGATCACAGGGCTGCGTTCAGCGCTGGTATATGTGATCCCGGTATTTTTCATCAGGCAGCGACCTCGCAGGTGGTCTCATCTTCCATTTCCTGCGCCGTTTCCTCCACCTTGCGGGGCGAGAGGAACTCCACCTCGCTGGCTTTGATGAGGAAACCGGGCTGACGCTCCGG
>ULWW01034852.1_pt1 | contig 19360 bp, 24 predicted proteins | sample 1960741 | NCBI WGS metagenome assembly ULWW01 (sample SAMEA4835823, study PRJEB28245) | human gut metagenome | biome: gut microbiome; material: fecal sample | place: Denmark | collected 2008
ATGAGGTCTATTTCTATCCACTATATTATTTGGCGCTTACGCTTAATCCATCATATTTTTTACTATTCTTTGATTGTTTAATATTGTGTTTCCAATAAGATTTATAATCATCATAAGAATAATAAAGAGGATAATCACCATCTTTAGCTGAATCTTTTAATATTTTTAAATCTTCCTTTTTAGTAGTTCCAAAAACATAACTTGGTTTCTTATTCGCAACAAAAAGAGCACCACCAGTTACAGCAGATACCACTAATACAATAGCAACAATTGCGATAATAATTTTATTTGTATTATTTGGCTTTTTTACTTGAGCTTTTGTCTGTACACTAGGCTTATTATTCTGTGCTAGATTATATCCACAATTACCACAAAATAATTCTCCATCATTAACTTCTTTTCCACATTTTGGACATTTCATAATTATTTCTCCTCCTAAAAGCAAAATGATTATTAAGTATATAACCCAATAATCATTTTGCACTTATATACTTATAATAATTTCTTTAAGATTTTCTAATCTTATTCTGGTAAATGAATGATATCTTTGCTTGCTAAAACATCTACTGCTACAACACCAATTAATAAAAGTGAAGCTAATAGAATTAAATATAAACCGCCTGCTTTAGAAAGAGTATCTGTCATTTTTAAAACTGCACCTACTTTATCTACCATACCATTTACAGTTGCGTATAAAAATAATCCAGCAATTCCAGTCACAACACCAGCAACCCATGTTGCTTTACGCTTCTTTAGATAGAATAAAACAACAGTTACTACTGATAAAACTACTACTAATAGTGGTAAGAAAGTTGGAATACTATTGATTTGACTTAAACTTTCAGAAACAGTACTAGAAGTATAAGAACTAGAATTTGCATATGAAAGTAAATATGATCTTAATTGTGATACTAATCCAAATAATGAATATGCTGAAATATCTATTGAAATACTATCTTTTATACCTATAGAGATTGCCCCTATATAGTTACTAATAATCAATAAAACTGATGCAACAATACCAGCCAAGCGAATTCTTGCAGTATTTTTCTCATCTAGTTTCTTAGTGTTCTTTTCATCTAAGAAAGTATTTACTGCGCCCATAACTGAACCAGATAGATTCTTTAATTGTTCTCCTACATCATTTTGATTCTGAACTGGAGCTGCCTGTCTAGGTGTTGGTGTTGGATTTGGTCTAACATCGTTATTTACCCTATCTTCGAATTTGTAACCACATCTTGTGCAGAACTTAGTATTATCATCTAACTGCATTCCACATTTAACACAAAACTTCATAAAAAAATCCTCCCTATTTTTAACCAAAATACATGGATCAAGCATATTTATATATAATTTTGTATACCATAAACATTAAATAATTACATTATAAAATGGACATTGACTCTGCCCCTATTTTTGGTATTTAATTCCCTTCATTAACATTCCCCCATGTATATTCGTATATTGGTTATTTTACAACAAATTGATTGTTTTCTTTTTTTGTACGTTATTAACAACCTACATATGTAATTAAGAAACTAGAGTACACAAAAATACATATATAATACTTTTATTAATTATATAATTAGTAAGAATTTTTAGAATGGTATGATTGACCCATGTCTCTTTACATTTCTATTTAAGAGGCCAAGAATATTAGGAGGGAATATTTATGTATTGTAAAAATTGTGGGAAAGAAATCGGAGAAAATGCATTTTGTCCACATTGTGGAACTGCTCAGACTCAGGCAGAACAAACTCAACCAACTACTAATCAGCAGCAGTATACTGCACCTAATCAGCAGTATGTAGCACCTGTAGACAATGGTGGTTTTGGATGGGGATTACTTGGATGTTGTATTCCTCTTGTAGGGTTAATTTTGTTCTTAGTTTGGAAAAATGAAAAGCCAAAAACTGCAAAAGCTGTAGGTATGGGAGCACTTATTTCAGTAATCTGCAGTATCTTATTCTATTTCTTTAGTGCTGTACTTGGTTTAGGAATTGGTCTTATTGGATTATAAAATGATGACTATACAATCATTTTTATATAAATGGCTTCCTATCTTTTTTGGATGTCATTGTCGCAGTGATCGTTCTTTGTATTATCATGGAAAACAATTTCCTATTTGTGCACGATGTACAGGTGAACTCATAGGTATATTAGTTTCATTTGTTCTATTTTGGTTTTGGCGACCAAACCTTACTAGTGCAATCATTATGTTGATTCCACTAACAATAGATGGATTTATTCAACGCCTTACCTCTTATGAAAGTAATAACTTTAAAAGAATGGTTACAGGATTTCTTTTTGGAATTGGATTTGCAGCCATTATCTCAATCACTTTATCATATGCTTTTAATCTTGGACTTGAATATGGTAGAAGTATTAGAAAACAGCTATAAAAATGATTTACTAAATATTAAGATTAAGTGATGAAAGTTTTCGGAAATGTTTCTGAAAACTTTTTTTGTCTTACATAATAAAAAAGGCGAACAAGCCGCCTTTTGGATTACCTTTATAGTATTATCAGTTATTTCTTATTAAGTACAATACCTTTGGCATTGCCTGAACTCCCTGTTAATGTCTTACTATCTAAATCATACTGAAATTTAAGTGTTATGCCAGAAAGAGAATTATCATCAAGTTCTATAACAACCATTTCTGTTCCTTCATAAACCTTATATGTGCCATAATAAGCATCATCATCATCTTTATAACTGGCATTTCCTGAAGTATTATCCTTACCATCTGGACTTTCTATTATGATTGTATATTCATCTCCATCATCATCATACACATACTCACCAGCAAGTTTTTGTGTGGTTGATTGAGTTGCAGAACATCCAACAATAAGCCATAATACTGCAAATAATTTTAGAATTCTTTTCATCTTTTTTCCCTCTACTTTCAAGTTTTCCCTTAAAATTCTTTACTTAGAATCTTTATAAATTTATTCTAACAGTTATATTCAAATGATTTGCTCTATGCCTAATCATTTGTAAATATACGTCATATTTAACCAACCAATAAAAAGGTGACCACTCATCTTTTTATAATAGATACATTTCATGAAAAAATTCGCTTGCAGAGTATTCCACAAGCGATTTTATAATTATCATCAATTTTATTATGCCTTAGACTTATTTATCATACGATTTCCCATAAGATCTATATATGTAGTAAATATAACAGCAAGTGACCCGATTACTATAAGATAGAATCCTGCTCCTAGTCCAAAAATGTCATCCATTCCATGAATTTTATATACTAGATAAGCTTGATAGCAACCAAATAATCCAGCCAATACACCAAAGAAACATGCTCCTGAACGATTCTTCAATACTGTAAATATAATTACCCCAACTGCTAAAGTAGCTAGAAGAATACCACTAAAAAATACTCCATGAGATAATGCTTCACTTGATCCACCGAGTTCATTTACTAAATCTGAAATATTTACTAATGAGATATCAGATGGTAAACCAGATAATGAATAAAGTGCTGATTGAATTTTTAAACATGGCAGAAAAGCTGATAAAGCTAATAAAGCACCTGATACAATAACACTAACTGTTACACTATCTTTACTGCTAGTACCATTATGAGCAACAGAACCATTATTACTTATCTTAGAATTTATCGCATTTTTAACACCATTCAATGAATTCTTTAAATCCTCATAAGATTCATTTTGTTTCACATTATCCTGACTTGCCTGTGATTGATTCACAGCACTTCTTTCATTATGATAAACTGGTTTACTGATTACTTCTTTATGAACCTCAGAAGCTGGCGTATCTGAAATAATAGAATCTGTTGTTTCAGCCTGATATCTTTTGTAGCCACATTTTGGGCAGAATAATTTACCTTCTTTTAATTCATTCCCACATTTTATACAAAAAGCCATTATTCTTTCCTCCCTAATTATATATTTACCTGCTGATATACAGTAATCTTATTAGTCTTTAAGTCTTTCTTGCAGTAAGCATATGATAAGCAATGCGTATAATCATCATCTACTTTGACTACCACAAAGTATAATTCATCACCAGTATAATTTAACGATTCTAAATTATTTCCATATGAAGCATATTCTTTTTCAGATAATAATTCCTTCTTGCTTCCATCTTCTGTATAAACAACTACTTTATAAGAATCGCTACCTGCATCATATTCTTCAAATGGTTTATTTAATGTACCACCCTGCTTAATTTCAACCTTATCCTCTGACTTATACGCAGTAAATGTCGTATAACCATCTTCATCAACACTTTGTACTACAACCAAACCAGTACCATCTGTTTTTACTTTTGCAATTTTACCACCTACGTAACAATTTCCACTTCCATCATAGCCACCAAATTGGAAATACACTTCATCACCAATTTCTTGTGCACAATCCACAGATACTGGAATATTCACCTCATAATCATCTGACTCATCATACCAACTAGACTGAGTTAATGTGGCTAGATGAACATTATTCTTACCATCTAAATCTACACATTCAAAATTAATACCTGAATCAGCATTTGTAGTGTAATAAACTCTCGTATCACTGACTAATACCACTTTAATACTATTAAAATGAGCATATGCAATACGTTCTAATTTATCATTGTTTTTTAGTATTGAAAGAGACTCATCATCTCCTGATGCCCCAACTACTAAGCCTTCCTTTCTCACAGCGTAAATAGCATTGAAATACTCTTCTTTCGTATTTGATCCATCTAAGTCCATAGAAGTACAATTATCCGAATAAGTATTGCTTGGTATTACATAAATTCTATTGTTAAACACCCAAATATTGCCGTTATTCTTTCCGCTATAGATAGTTTTCTTATTTCCTTTATCATCCACACACACTAAATCATTAGAAGTATCTTCATATTGTAAAGGATGACCGTGAGTTATTGCACGTTGATTAGATGTGTAAAAACTATTACTCTTATATTCCCAATAATAACTTTTGCCCTTGTATGTTACATAGTCTCCACCATTATTGATAGCATTCAGACCATCCTTGATTTCTTCCTGCTTATCTTTAATAATCTTCTTATTTTCTTTACCTTCTACATTCTTATAACCTTTTTCAAGGATAGCTTCTGCCTTATCCTGTTTATTTACAGTCACATAAACATCAGCAAGTTCTACGTATGCAGTTGGCTGCTTTGGATTAATATCAATAGCTTTTAAGTAAGTTGCTTCAGCTTTCTTATAATCTAGCTTAGCCACATACTTCTGTGCTTCATCAAGCTTGTTATTATAATCCTTAGCACTATGACGATTATTAAATACAAATACTAAAGAAATAATGATTGCGATAACAAGAAGGATGATAGCTATTGCTGTTGCAATCATTTTATTATTTTTTGTTTTCATTTTCTTCTCCCTATAAATTACACATTTATTTTTTGATATACAGTAATCTTATTAGTCTTCAAATCTTTCTTGCAGTAAGCATATGATAAACATCGAGTATTATCACCATCTACTTTGACTACCACAAAATATAATTCATCACCAGTATAATTTAATGATTCTAAATCATTTACATATGAAGCATATTCTTTTTCAGATAATAATTCCTTCTTGCTTCTATCTTCTGTATAAACAACTGCTTTAGAAGAATAGCTACCCGTATCATATTCTTCAAATGGTTTATTTAATGTACCCCCCTGCTTAATTTCAACCTTATCTCCTGACTTATACGCAGTAAATGTCGAATAACCTCCGTCATCAACACTTTGTAGTACAACAAAACCAGTACCATCTGTTTTCACTTTTGCAATCTTACCACCTTGGTAAAAATATCCACTTCCATCATAGCCACCAAATTGGAAATATACTTCATCACCAATTTCTTGTGCACAATCCACAATCACTGGAACTCTGATCTCATATTCATCTGAAGACCAGTCACACCAGCTAGACTGAGTTAGTGTTGCTAGATGAACATTATTCTTACCATCTAGATTGACACATTCAAAATTGATACCAGAATCAGCATTAGTAGTGTAATAAACTCCCGTATCACTCACTAGTACAACTTTAATACTATTAAAATGTGCATATGCAATACGCTCTAATTTATCATTATTTTTTAGTATTGAAAGAGACTCATCATCTCCTGATGCTCCAACTACTAAGCCTTCTTTTCTTACAGCGTAAATAGCATTGAAATACTCTTCTTTCGTATCTGATCCATCTAAATCCATAGAAGTACAATTATCTGAATAAGTATTACTTGGTATCACATAAATTCTATTGTTAAATACCCAAATATTACCGTTATTCTTCCCACTGTAGATAGTCTTCTTATTTCCTTTATCATCTACACACACTAAATCATTAGGCACATCTGCATATACTAAGGCACGGTCCATTGTTATAGCATAATGATCAGATGTAACAAAACTATTACTCTTATATTCCCAATAATAGCTTTTACCCTTGTATGTTACATAGTCTCCACCATTATTGACAGCATTCATTCCATCCTTGATTTCTTCCTGCTTATCTTTAATAATCTTCTTGTTTTCTTTACCTTCTACATTCTTATAACCTTTTTCAAGGATAGCTTCTGCCTTATCCTGTTTGTTAACAGTCACATAGACATCAGCAAGTTCTACGTATGCAGTTGGCTGCTTCGGATTAATATCAATAACTTTTAAGTAAGCTGCTTCAGCTTTCTTATAATCCAGCTTAGATACATATCTTTGTGCTTCATCAAGCTTATTATTATAAGCCTTAGCGCTATGACGATTATTAAATACAAATACTAAAGAAATGATGATTGCAATAACAAGAAGAATGATAGCTATTGCTGCTGCAATCATTTTATTGTTTTTTGTTTTCATTTTCTTCTCCCTAAAAAATCATTTAATTTATCAATTTCTTTAGACTCAGTCTCAATTTATCCTTAATCTAAATCCACCTTGTCATAAACAGTTATCTTGTTACTATTCAAGTTCTTTTTACAGTATGAATAACTATAAATTGAGTCACCCTCCCATTTAACAACAACAAAGTACAAATTATCACCAGAATAACTAATATTTTGAAGATCTGTTCCTAAGTCTTTATATTCATCAGGAGACAACATTTTAACGCGCTTACTAGACTTATCTGTATAAGCATATACTGAACCGTCTTCTTCAAATGGTTCATTAAGTGCACCACCATATTTAAAAGTTACTTTACCGTTTTTTTCTTTATATGCAGTAAATTTATTTATAGAACTATCATCTAAAACAGTAAATCCTGTTCCGTCATTTTTAACTTTTGCTACTTTACCTCCATGATCAAGTTGACCATACTGGAAATAAATATCATTATCTATTACTTGAAGACTGTTCACCATATATGGACCAATTTGAGCTAATGAGTTTTCGTCCTGATACCCAATTTGAGCTAATGTAGTTTCATTTTCACCATTACTATCAATAGACTTAAGCGTTGTTGGAGTTGAGTTTAAAGAGGTAAAATAAATCACATTGTCATCAATGCCAATAAAATAACCCTCAAACAACAATTCTTCCTTTAAATCACTCGTCAACAAATGACCTAGCGGTTCATGCCCTGTAAGTATTAACCCTTTATCACAAACACCATAAATAGAGTCATAACCACCTACTTCTTTTTGATCAGTGCCATCTAACTTTATACTTATAATCCAATCAGTCTCCTCAAAATCTTCATCATCAATATGTTTCTCTATAAAAATTCGATTACTAAATATCCAAATATTTCCTGCAGCGTAACCAGAGTAAATAGTCTCTTTATTCCCATTTTTATCTTCACATATTAAATCATTGACAGCATTATCATAAAGTAATAATTGTCCGTCTTCTATATTTTGTGGTTCAGGATCATAAAAACTATTTCCATGATATTCCCAATAATAGCTTTTTCCATTATATGTTACATAATCCCCACCATTATTGATAACACCTTGATTTTTCTTAATATCATTTTTCTTATTTAGGATTTCTTGTTTATCCTCTTTACTATCAACGTTTTTATAACCTTGTTCCAAGATAGAAATAGCTTTTTCTTCTTTTCCACCACTCATATAAACGTTTGCAAGACTGAGATAAGCCTTTGCTTTTTTAGGACTCACTTTGATAGCTGCTAAATAAGCAACTTCAGCTTTCTTATAATCCATCTTTACAACATAACTTTGTGCTTCTTCCAGCTTGCTATCATAAGATTTTGTTCCTGTTTTATTAAATACAAATATCAATGAAATAATAAGTGCTACTACAATTACAATAATTGATATTGAAATAGCAGTTATTTTCTTCTTTTTCATCTTCCCTCTCTCCTATTGATTTACTTTAATTTATAGCCACAAGATGCACAATAAATCATTTCATCTACAATAGGCTGATGACAGTTTGGACATAAATGCTTCTTATATTCTTCTATATCATTGTATGTTTTATTAATTTCATCAATGATTGGAAGTAATTGTGGTAAATTCTCTTCGTATTGACCTTCATAATAGGCTTTTCCCAATTCTATATAAAGCTTGTCTAATTCGTTCATTTTCATACTCCTCCTTTAAACTCACTAATCCTAAATTACTTTTATGGTTGTTATGTGATAGATATTTTTGTCTATTTGATTAAATTTCAATATATGCAATGATATATAATTATCAAAACATGTATCGCCTTTAATGCTTGTGTATAATTTTTATTCTCTCCAAATTAATTTTACTGTTTTTGTTTTTGTATCATACTGATAGTGACCAAAATCATCCCCATAAATAACAAAATAAATATACCTTCCATCATAATCTTCACATCTCACTCCATAGTCTTCTTTTTTATAACCAGCCACTTTACATAGATTTAAAGAAAATAATTTTTCATCTGTTTCTCTATTAAAACAAGTGCAAACACCTTCATCTTCATCTGTAATAAAGTATTTATTTGCTAGAATTTCATATCCCCCAAGACTTCCTGTTGATGAATAGAATTGCATTCTTACTTTTTTATATTCAATTTCTCCATCTATTGTTCTAAGACCTGCGTGTGAAAACCAATTATAATCTGCCCAATCAACTGTTAAATCTGAACCATCCATGTTCATATGAGCAAAATACCACCTATAACCACAACCAATACCAGCATATTCACCGAAACAAGAAAAACATATTGAATTGTTTAGTTTTTCAATACACCCATAATACTTGGGAAGATCTTCATTAGAAGGATATGCCAATTCTTCTAAAAATATATCTGTATTAATTGTAGTTATTTCCTTATCATTCAATGTTGATAAGTTATAACAGCCAATAACCATGTGACTAGTAGACCCCTTCGCTGTATCGAAATAATATAGCTCATCACTCAATGTTGCACCTGATATTGCATGTTTCTTAATAAGCTTTTCTTTTTGTGTCAAAGTATCAATTGAATATATCATGCCATCATCATCAGTTATTAAATTAATAACAATCTGGTTGTTTTTTATATTCAACAATGTAACACTGCCATCAAATTTTGAACTTTCACCCCATAGTTTATCTATGTCATAATATTTCTTATCTTTTCCGTTTAAATCAACCGAAACTAATTCAAAAGAAGATATATAGTATAAGCGCCCATTTACTATACATATGCTAGCATTCGATGTGCCTACTGACTTTTCTATCTCTTCCTTAGTTAATTTTACTTTGTGTAAGATTTTTTCTTTTCCATTTTTATCCTGCTTAATTATTTTTGGTACTCCATCATTAGGTCCATGGTATACTGCCACATAATACAAATCATCTCCATACACAATATATTGCAATCCATTTCCATACACAGATTCACCATTAATAACCTGAGACTTCTTATCTTCTAATTTCTTTTTATTATTCAACCAAGTTCTCTTGATACCTTGATCAAGAATACTAACTGCTTTATCAGTCTCATCATTATAAACATAGAAATCAGCAAGTTTTAAATATGGCTCTGCCTTTTTAGGTTTCACCTTAATAGCCGCTAAATATGATGCTTCAGCCTTTTTATAATCCTTTTTTGAGATATAATTCTGTGCTGTAATCATGTGATTATCATATTTTTTTAAAGAGTTTGAAGAAAATATAAATACTAAAGAAATAACTAAAGCGATAACGATAACAATAATTCCTATAACAAGGAATATCTTTTTATCTTTTTTCATACTATTTCAACTTATAACCACATGACCCACAAAACATCATATCTTCTGTAATAGGTGAATGACAGTTAGGGCATGTGTTCTTTCTATCTTCTTCTAATGCAGTTTTGGTAGATGTAATCTGATCAAAAATTGGTAAAAGCTGTGGAAGAGGATTTTCAAATCCGCCTTCATAATATGCTTTTCCTAAGTCTTTATATAATTCTTCTAATCTGTTTTCTAGATTATCCATAATTCATCTTCCCTTCTATTAACATAATTCATACTTAGCATCTTTGATACTGATTTCTGTACCACGTGGTAAGTAATAAAGTCTATTGGCACCTAAAGGCTGTCCGCTCTTTAGTAATACTGTTCTCATTTCTAATGGTTCTACACAATATTCCTGATACTCAGAGATATAATAGATTTTTGCTAGAATATTTCCTTCTTCATATCTTTCAATATCACCATTATTTACTGCATAGACTTCTACCTTATCATCTAATACTAATACCTGCTGGTTTGTATTTTTAATCATTCCAGCAAATTCTTTTGGCTCTTCTACTACTGGTTCTTCTTCAGGGATAGAAATATGTTCTTGGTAAGGTGCTGTCTCTTTGAAAGGAATTGGTTCTGATTTGATATTAGGGATTGGATCAGGGATAGGGAGTTCTTCTCTCTTAAGTTCAGGCTCACTGTTCTTTTCAAACATTAAACCTAAAACAGATAATAAGATAATAAGAATAGTGATCATTTCCCAAATAGCAATTGTTAATATGACGACAGAAGTAGTTATACCAGTGCCATAGAAAAGTTTTGACTTCATTAAAGCTTTGAGTTTTGAGATTAATAATAAAGTCGTTACTGATGTATATACGTTAATACCTAAAGACATACCAATTGATGAGAAATAGGCAGTCTTACCTTTCAACATCGTAACTAAAACAACCGCAATAAGAACTAATGCGACTAAAATGCCATACATAATGATGAACTTCATCATTGATGTGCCTATGACTGTTTGTAAATCATTGATAATTTCAACTGAATCTGATGCACCTGACTGCACAGAAATTTTTAGTATATCAAATACTGACATTTCAGCATCTGACACTTCTATAAGTGGCATAAAGAACATGCCAAATACGCTTAAAAAACAAAGTGCTAAAATAGCTTTTATTCCTTTTTTCATAATTGACCTCCCTCAGTTTCTATTTGTTTTAATACTGATTTTGCTTTTTTCTTAAAATAGATATTAAGTACAATCATTAAAATAATAGATGCGATGATCCCAATGACTGCACATATAATCATTATTAACCCTTTACTCATTACGATAACCAGCCACCTTTCATAACATCTTGATATACTGTATCTAATAACTGCATTTCTGCATCATCTGTTTTTTCTTTTTCATAAAGTGCTTTTGCTTTCTTATAATAATTAGCAAACTGTGAATAATCTCTGCTTTCTTCATTCTTCTGCTTCTGTAAGTCTATTTCTAAGAATGCATAACGCTTATAAATGTTATAATCTTCACCATAATTTTCTTTCATTAATGATAGATAACTTCTTACTTCGTTATAGTTACCAAGTTTCTCATTAATAACAACTAGATTGTCATATGTTGCATAGTTATCCCAATGTTTATTAATTACTTCTTTCAACAATTGAACAGCTTCTTTCTCATATTGAGAGTTACCTGTTTTATCCCCTAAATCAATATTTGCTTGTATTAATCTTTCAATAGAGATTAATTGTCTTGAAGATGGTAAGTCATTCATAGCTTTCATTAGAATAGTTCTACAATCTGCAAGATTACCTTGTTTCTTATATATGTCACTTAACAATACATAAGATCTTTCCTTTAATTCATCATCGGCTGTAATATGCAGACAGGATTTAAAGCATGAAATAGCTTCATTATCCTTATTCATGGCATTATTAATTTCACCTTTTGCATAATAGATGTCATCTTCCTTCATGCCTTTATTAATAGCCTGTTGAAGTATTTCATTCGCTTTAGAGTTATCTTTGTTATAAGCCAATGTGATTGCATAATCTCTATAATGAAGATAATTGCTGCTTCCACACTGGAACAACTTCTTATAATTATCCACTGACGTTCCATACTGTTCTAATTCAAAATAACAGCGTGCTTTTACATAATAAACATCCGCAAATGAATTATTTGTACTATCTAAATCATTATTCTGTTCAATGTTTGTACTTATAAATTCAATACAGTCTTTATATAAACCTTGTTCATACATTGACAATGCATTTTGATAATAGCTTTCTAATTGGTCTGGCATCAATTCACTTGCTTCTTGATAAATCTTAGTCTGTTGCTTATATAGACCTTTTTTTCGATAAGATGTCTGCTGTTGAATTAATTCATCATACTTATCTAATTTATCTTGTTTCATTTGGTGAACACCCAAACCTAATAAAACAATATTAATTGCAAGTAATACTGAACATAGAATCATAGAGATACGATGTGCTCTTGTGACTTGTATATATCTTTTATCTTTCTTAGATATATTCTGAAGTGCTTTATACATTTCATAAGCACTTTGGAATCTATCTGCTTTATCAAATGATATTGCCTTACATATAACACTGCTGAATGCTTCAGTCACTCTGCTTTCTAGTAGTAATCTACATTGTTCTGGATCATTAAACTCATTTACTTTTCTTCGAGTAATCATAAAGAAGAAAACAGCACCTAAACTATAAATATCTGTTTTGTCATCTAAAACAATATCCTGTAAGTTCTTATCAAATACAATTGATCTTTGTTCAGGTGATGAGTATCCATGACTGTAACCAATCATCTTTGTACCATCCATAAAGAATGAAATGTTAAAGTCAATCAAACAAATATTTCCCTCCGGAGTTAACATAATATTTGAAGGTTTAATATCACTATGCACAATAGGTGGGTTTTGATTATGTAAGTAATCTAATGCACTACATAACTGCAATCCCCATCTAATAAGCTGATTCTGTGTAAATCTATATCCCTCTTTTACTAGTTCTTGGAAAGATTTACCTGGAATATAAGACATAACTATATAGCTTTTTCCATCAATATTTATGAAATCATATACCTGTGGTAAATATGTATGATTCAATCCCTTTAAAATATCAACTTCACGTCTTGTATTGTAATCTTTCTTTTGACTGTTTTTTATTTGTTTGAGTACAACTTCTTTCTTTAGTCGAGAGTGATAGGCTAAATAAACAATTCCGCCTCCACCTTCACCTAATTTACGAATAATCTTATATGTTCCCCTTGTATCATTCATTGATTATTCCTCACTTATAAAAAATGAAAACTCCTCGTCAGCTAATTTAAATGTTGTCTGGTCATCTATTTCTACTAATCCGGAAATATTCTCTCCATTAATTGATGTATGATTTAGAGAATTTAAATCTTCTAAATAATAAACACCTTCCTTGCAAGTAATCTTTGCATGCTGTCTACTAATTGATGGATTTCCTTCTACCTTATAGTCACATGTAGATGATTTACCAATAATAAATTCATTCTTATCTACAATAATCACTTCTTCATTTTTTAATCTCTTTAAATAAGCAATCCTACGACTTAATAATACTGTCGCTTCTTCATCTAGATCATCTAATAGTACTGTTGCCTCTGAATCGTCATCCTGAGTCATTAATACTGTTTCTTGTTCTACATAATCAGGCTCTACATAATTAGATTCTACTGGTGGCTTTTCCCTTAGAACTTCTAGTTTTTTTGGTGCCACATACTCTCTGATGATAATTCTGTCAGTAAATCCCTCAGATGTTAGTGGAGGAATTGTTACTTGGCTAATATCAATCCAATCTTTTTTCATTTTATTACCCCTCATTTCTATTGAATAAAATATGCTTATAAAATTTTATCATGACCGGTGCATAAGATTGATTTATATGTAATTAACGGCTTTTATATAGACTAATGGGATAAACAAAGCACATATATGTAATAGAATGAACTCTTAGATCCAGCAAGCATACTTAACACTTATTAATAATCTATATATTCATAACTAAAAACATGCCTCTCGGCATGTTATGACTGGCTATCTTTAATAACCTGAATCTGTTTTATTATAACCTGATAGACATAAACGACCATTTTCCATTAATTGGTTTAAGTCAACATATTCACCATGTGTACTAATATGGAAAATCTTAGGACTGATAATATCTAAGAAGTTATTATGATTGGCATCTTCACGTGATAAGAGTGTACCATCTTCAAACAATTGATTAATATACATTCCTTCAATATAGCTTTTCCGTAAAGAACACCTTTTTGTCCTCTACTTTCAGAAGAATCATCATAATAATCAGGATAAATGACAGATACAATATCTAAATCATCATCACTTGATTGTTTATAGTCTTCTAATAGGTCTTGTGGTGAAGATAGATAACTGATTTCTGTATCGATATATCTTGCGAAAGAGATGTTATACAAATCTCCATCAGGACAGATATAGAGATGTTTGACATCTTCTAAATAAGGCTCTATCTTTTCCACAAAATCTTTCATCATTTCATCTATATCTAATATTTCAGAAAAGTAAGTGGTTTGTACTTCTTTTCGTATAAGAACAGCACCATAACCTTTTTCACAATAATAGAAATCTAACAAATATTCTCCTTCATATAACGCATCACGTAATAACTTACATGACTCTATCTTATTTAAATCTTGAATGTAATTAGAAATAATCGATTCACCAAATATAGATCTAATGCCATACAATATAGTGCATTCAAAGTTTTTATATCATTATAGCCGTAAACTGTAGAAAAAGTTTCATATTTAGGCTGACTATAGTATGCACGTGCCTTATAATCCTGCATTTCACTTACAATTTGGTAAATAACTGTAAGTGCATAACATACCAATTCATCATCGTTATATGCTTTATGATGCTCGTTATAAAACAATTGAAGAATTTTTAAAGCTTTTTCTTTTCTTCTGCCAAGTAGTAATTAATATCAATATGTCCTAAACATATTAATGAAGTCATATTTGTTCTCCCATACAAATAACTACTTATTTCATACTTCATCAAACAATATTCTACACGTTCAGCTTGATTCTTACATATCTCAAGGGCTCCTGTTAAAACATTAAAAGCTTTTTCGTACTCATTTAGTTCTTTATAGGATAAAGCCACATATTTAGCATTATCTAAATCATGTGTTCGTTCATAATATGCAACTATATCTTTGCACAATCCATCTTCATACATCCCTTTAATATCCATAACTCTCACCTCCATTCATCTACTTTTCAAATAAAATAAATGTAATAATTACACTTTATATCACATTTTATGCAATTCATGGCATTTACTTGTTGTTTTATGCATTATGAGCTACTTTCATGATTTTCTCATCTATAATAGAGAGTAGGAGGCTCATATGCAATCATTTATTATATTTATACTTTATATGCTCTATGTACTAACTAGCGGTCAGTACTTATATTATCAGCTATTAAAACCAAAAACAGATCATATTCTGCTTGTTGGTATCATACTTCATATTCTCTTTGTAGTACTTTATCTGTCACTACAGAAACATGTATATCTAGCTACTTATCTATTATACATCTTTATGTTTCTTCCTTCGCTATTCTGTGAAGGAAATATGAAACATAAATTAACACTTACATTTATGTTACTTACTTTTTCATTGACTGCAGAAACAATTCTTGCGATTGTTTTTGTTGCAATCAGTCCACTATTTCCACATATTAATATGGTTCCTGTATTATTTAAGACAAATAATCAATATATACTTATTAGTATATTCTCATTGTTGACTGGATCATTCGTCTTGTTACTCACAGTAAAAGCTGCTTCTCTTCTTAAGAACTCCTTTACTGTTTTAAAATCAGGATTAATTTTAAGAACATGTTTCTATTTTGTGGCAGTGATCATTATTAATAATTTATTTGCAGCACCATCTGCTATAAAATTCTCTTTATTCCTTGTTCTAATTAGTATGGTTGCAACGATTTTCTTGATTATTTTATTCAACCAACTATTTAAAGAAATTTCTAAGTCCACTCATGATATTGCCTTGAAACAACAGCAGGTAGAACTTGTAGAATCCCAATTAACATCTTATAAAGAAACAGAAGCGCAATATATTGAGATACGTCATTGGAATCATGATATTGCGAATCACTTATTATCATTGGCACATTTAATTGAATCTTCTAAAAATGAAGAAGCTAAAGAATATATTCGTAATATTATTGAGGAGGAGAAACAATGAAGTCTTATAAAATGACCTTTTTATGTATTATCTTTTCTTCTATCTTTGGCCTTTTAAGTAAAATGAGCCTTACTTCACCAAAATTAAGCTCTTTTATTGGTTTATTTCAGTTCCTTATGCTTATCACAATAATGAGTATTGTTGTATCAGTGTACAATACCATCAAAAAGATTTTTGACTTAACTGAACAGAATATCAAGCTTGATACAATAATGAAAAATCAAGAGCTTAGAAAGAAACAGGAAACAGAATTAAAAGTAATGAAAGACAATGCAGAAGAGTTCCAAAATGAAATTAAAAAGGCCTTAAAGGCTGTAAGTGGGATGTTGGAAAACAATGATATAGACCAAGCAAAAGAAACACTTATGCAGTTATCTGATCATTTTGAATCTGTAAGAATGCATCCTATTTGTTCTGATTCTCTACTTAACGCAATTCTACAATCAAAGAAAGAATATGCAAATACACAAGGTATTGATGTTCATTATCATGTAGTGACTGAGTATGCGAATAGATTTGATACAGATTTATCTGCAGTACTCTTTAATTTATTAGATAATGGAATAGAAGCGTGTCTTGGATGTTCTAATTCATCATTAACATTGACTATAAGTGATCATATGGGTTATTTACATATTAAGATGGTGAATTCAAAACAAGAGAAGAAGTTCACGGGTGAAACAACCAAAGAAGATAAAGTACATCATGGTTATGGTTTATCTATTATTACAGATATTGCGAATAAGCATGATGGATCAGTCCAATGGATTGATAATGGTGATACATTTACATCACTTGTTATGTTGAAAGTATAGGAAGTAACAATATGCTTAAGATTGGGTTATGTGAGGATAATGAAATACAACATAATCAGATATTATCCTTTTTAGAAACGATTTCTTTACCTAAGCATGCGATTAATTCTTTTTATAAAGGGAATGATTTATGCAATAGTATTCAAGAAGCAATGAAAAATAAAGAGCCTTATGATATTGTGATTATGGATATTGATTTACCCGATGGTAATGGCATTAAGTTCTCTAAACAGATTAATGTCTTTTCACCTCATACAATTATTATTTATATGACGTCGTATGAAGATTATGTGAGTGATGTGTATGATACAGAACATATCTATTTTATTCTCAAGAAGAATTATCAGAAGTATTTACCACATGCTTTATCACTTGCAAATGAAGCATTAAATAAACAAAGAAGAGCTTCTTTAAAGATTTTCTGGAATAAAGAAGAATATAACATCCTACAGAAGGATATCTTCTATATGGAAAGACAATTAAGAACAACAATGATTATGACTCCTACACAGACTTATTCAACATCTGAAAAGCTTGCAGATTTACTGGAACGTTTAGAAGATTCATTTGCGCTGTGTCATCGTAGTTATATTATTAATTTAAAGATGGTACAGGAAATCACAAAAGATTCTGCACTTCTTGTAGATGGGACTTCTATTCCTATTAGTCGTCGTTATTATAGTTCTTTAAAAGATAAGATAAACAATATGATCTCGTAAAAAGACTTAGGCACCTAAATGTCTAAGTCTTTTAATATGTCTTCAGATTCCACAAACTCAGGATCCATATGTGTTAAGAAATGCCACTCATCTGGGTCTGTATATAAGATGGCTTCGCCATCTTCAGAACCAAAATAAGCTCGTATTACTTCATGCCCCTTAGATTCTAAGTATTCTTTAACACATATATAGTTATATTCTCTTTTCTCTATGTAGTCCTTAAGTTCATCATTAGGAATAGAATAAGCATCTACTCTAGTAGTTCCTTCAATCATTCCATTTCCTGGTTTAGATAAGTCCACTATCTCATCCCAATAAATATCTACTTTACCATCACCAGTAAACATATATGTAGTAAAAGGTACAATGTGACCATTATATTTTAGTTCTACATAATCAGGTACAGTAGTAGGATCAAAGTATTCATACTCAAATCCTTCTATCACTTCATAATGATAACCATGTAATTGTGATATAAACTCTCTACCTTGCTGTATTGTATGAAACAAACCAACATTGGTACTTAACTCACCTTGGCACAATTTTAATATATACATAATGTACCCCTATTTTTTATAGTAGCTTAAGTTCTCTTCTAATGCAGATACAATAGAATCCTTTAATTTCTCTGGACCAACTACAACCATCATAGGACCAAACTGTCTAATCCAGTTCATCAAACCTGTATTAAAGATAATGCCTTCAATACGTGTTTCATACCATAACTGCTTATTATTATAACCAGTTGGAGGAATAGTCTTAGTCATAGTAATCTCATTTCCAAAACGAGAAACAACTTCTCGAATAAGTGCTGCATCAAACTTAATATGTAATGTAATTTCTTCACCATCAAAGAAACTATTCATTGATTTCTCTAATGATTGTCTTAAAGATTCACTAATCTTCTTTTCATCATCAAAATCAAAATAATATGTACGACTATACTGTAAATCTCTAATACGATCCATACGGAATGTAGTCAAAGAATCCTTATGCTTATTATAATAAGCACGTAAATAGTAATGACCATCCACAATAACTGTATTATAAGGACTGACATTATAATATTCATGACTAATACCAGCATTCCCTTTTGTAGAATGTGTTTCTACAGGATGTCCATCAATGATTGCATAATCGATATACTTAAAGCGTATATCTTTCTTATTACGTATTGCGGAAGTAATGGTCTTTAAGTTTCTACTAAGTGAATAAACTTCTTCTTCATCTTCTTCTAATTCAGGAATGATTAAATAATCCTTCTGTTTTGCAGAAGAGAATTTTAAAAGTTTATTAATCAATTCTACTTCCTCAATTGTAAAATGAAACTGGAATTAAGGAATTGGG
>ULWW01012599.1_pt1 | contig 19349 bp, 7 predicted proteins | sample 1960741 | NCBI WGS metagenome assembly ULWW01 (sample SAMEA4835823, study PRJEB28245) | human gut metagenome | biome: gut microbiome; material: fecal sample | place: Denmark | collected 2008
ATCCCGTCCTCCGTTGATCGCATATAATAAACATTTCGCCAAATTCGCACGGGCTCCGAAGAACTGCATCTGCTTACCGATCTTCATAGGAGAAACGCAACAAGCGATACCATAATCATCTCCATAATCCGGACGCATCAAATCGTCGTTCTCATATTGGATAGCCGATGTATCGATAGAGACCTTGGCACAGAAGCGTTTCCAGTTCTCGGGAGCGTTCTTAAACCACAGAACTGTCAAATTGGGTTCTGGTGCCGGACCTAGATTATATAATGTATGGAGATAACGATAGGAAGTTCTTGTTACCAAAGAACGGCCATCCACTCCTTGGCCGCCCAAGGACTCTGTTACCCAAACCGGATCACCGGAGAACAAATCATTGTATTCCGGCGTACGTAAGAAACGAACGATACGCAACTTGATGATCAGCTGGTCTACCAATTCTTGCGTCTCCTCTTCGGTCAACTTACCCTCACGGATGTCTTTCTCGATATAAATATCCAAAAACGTAGAAGTACGTCCGATAGACATCGCCGCGCCATCTTGGTCTTTTACCGCCGCCAGATAAGCTAAGTACACAAACTGAACCGCCTCACGAGCGTTTTGTGCCGGACGAGTCACATCAAAGCCATAGCTAGCGCACATTTTCTCGAACGCTTTCAAAGCCTTGATCTGTTCGGAAATCTCCTCACGGCTCTGGATGATCTCTTCCGTGATCTCTTGGATATCCAAACGATTCAAGAAACGCTTTTTCTCCTCGATCAAGATTGCCGTACCATATAAAGCGACACGACGATAGTCACCAATAATACGTCCTCTACCATACGCGTCGGGCAGACCGGTGATAATAGCCGAACGACGTGCGGCAATCATCTCTTCCGTATATGCGGAGAAAACGCCCTCGTTATGCGTCTTACGATACTTCGTGAAGATCTCTTTCGTCATCGGGTCCAAATGATAACCATAAGCTTCCAAGCTATTCTCAACCATACGGATACCGCCCTTCGGGAAGATACCACGTTTCAGCGGAGCATCGGTTTGTAACCCAACGATCACCTCATTCTCCTTATCAATATAGCCCGGGCCATATACATCGATCCCTTGAGGTAATTTTGTCTCGGCGTCATAAACTCCCTTTTCCCTCTCGACCTTAAACATCTCGGTCAGCTTGTTCCAGACCTTACGGGTCTTCTCGGAAGAAGCGACTAAAAAGGAATCATCCCCTTCATAAGGCGTATAGTTACTCTGGATAAAATCTCTTACATTGATCTCTCTTTTCCAGGTCTCACCCTTAAAGTGATCCCAGCACTCATTCTCAAATTTCATAAACAATCTTATCTAATACCACATTTTTACCGCCGCAAAGGTAGGAGAATTATCGTCATATTTCTGTCACATATGCTACACCAGTTCTAAAATCCCTATAAATTGCGATAAAAAAGCTTCTCATCCTTCACTATTTTAAAAGGACATTACCAATAAATGGGGAGTCAGACCTAAGGGCGAAGAGGCAACCATGCCCAAAAAGTAGATCCGACACCAAGTTTTGAAGTAAAGCCCACTTCTCCCCCTGCCGCTTCTACGATAGCTCTGGAGATCGTCAAGCCAAGTCCGGTACCCTGCGAGAACTCATTCAATTTCTCAAAACGGGTAAATACTTTGTCATGCAAATCATCCGGTATACCGATTCCCGTATCCTCAACATAGATACGAAGACCTTTCCTTTCAATGCCATATCCCATTTTAATATATCCGGATTTGGTGCATTTTACCGCATTAGTGAGGAAATTCATCCATACTTGCTTAAGCCGGTTTCTATCCAGAAGTACCCAGCACTCCGAGTTGGGACCATCTAAACGTAACTCGACATTCGGATTTGTCATCTTCGCCTGAATCGTAACAAATAACTCATTACAAACCTTAGCCAGATTGAAATTCTCCTTCCTACGTTCAATTATGCCTGACTCTATCTTGGAAAGATCAAGGATATCGTTGATCAATCGCAATAACAACTCATTATTGGATTGGATGATATTTATATATTCTTTTTTTTCTTCCGGATCATCACAAGTTACCATTAACTCTGAAAAACCAACAATAGCGTTTAACGGGGTACGTATCTCGTGACTCATATTAGCGAGAAACGCAGACTTGAGACGATCCGAAAGTTCCGCTTTCTCCTTTAATTCCTTCAATTGCTGAATCATCTTCTCCCACTTCGTATTATTGATCGTAATACCGGTATAGCGAGTCACATGGCCTTCTTTATCTCTTTCAACCTGGATTCCAGTAACCAATAAGGTCTGCCACTCGTCATCCCATTTGGTTTTGGAACGATATTTAACGTTGAAATCTTTATCTATGCCCCGGAACATATGCTCCATATATTTCCGCACAAAAACCACATCATCCGGATGTGTAGCGTTCAAATAATCCTCGGGAGTGATTGTCTTTTCCGAATAAAAATCATTGATAGGATCATTAAAAGCACTGAATTTCAGGCTTTTTACATCAAAACCCCAATACGACATACCAACCGTCTTGAAAGAAAGCTCTATCTTGTAATTTCTTTCTTTAAGTTCCCGATTCAATTGCTGGATCTTAGGAATGTTTTGCCTGAATCCCGTATAGCGTATTATATCTCCATTTTCATCTTGATCGAAAGGGACACCCATAAAATCACAATACTGCCAAGTCTCATCATACTTGGTTTGTATGCGACAGGTAAAATTGATGGTGACATTCTTTCCAGCTATCAGGGATTGCATTGCGTCGTAAAAAACAGACCGGTCCTCGGGGTATATAACATCCATATACTCCGAAACGGTCAATAACCGATCTGAAACGTAATCGTTGATCGGATCATTATAAGATTCGAATTTCTGGGAATTTACATCAAAATCCCAATGAACAATATTACTGACTTTCATGGCCAGATCACGTTTTGCGATCAGATCCTGCGCTTTCTTGGCCATCTCCAGATTTTTCTTGCTTTCTTCCGTACGGAATTCCACCTCTTTCACGGAAGTCATATCATTTGCGAGTAATATATGTCCGATAAGATGTTTTTTTCTACTCCATATCGGGATAACTTTAACCCCATAGATCATCGTGTCTTTATTATAGGAAGAATAATATGCATCCTTATTAACCCGATCAAAATCATACTCAAACTCCAAGGAAATATCTTCACCCGATTGTATCCGAGCTAAAAGTTCTGAATCAACAAATGGACTTTTGTAAAGATTGACTATATTCACCACCGATGTCCGGTCGTCCACACCATACATCCTCAACGCATGGTCGTTTATACTACGCAGCACACCATGTGCGTCATAAATTTCAATACCCACCGGCAGACAAGCATATATACTCTCCGTAAATAAACGCTGTTCTTCTATTAATTTAGAAATTTCTTTCTCTATTATCACATCGTCATTTTCTTGAGAATTCTCTTCACATTGTTCCATCTGTCACTTACTTTATTTCGTATTATCATACGTCAGACATTCTAATTTATACGAAAGCCCTGCTTTTTGCAAAAGTAAACAAAAAAGTGAATTCTTTTCTGTTCGTTCATAAAGATATTATCTTTGCGCTGAAAACAAACACTAAATCTTAAATACATGAGATTCACAAGGCTTATTCTAGCGTTAACCAGTTTCCTTATATTGATCACGCAAACAGACCTATTTGCCTCAACCGTATTGCATAAAACTTCTATGGTTGATCTCTCAAATAACGCTATTATTTGCATGCATCAAGATCCGGATGGCTATTTGTGGATCGGGACTTACGACGGACTTAACTTATACAACGGAAAAGATACGTATGTATATCGTTTCGAATTAAATAACAAAAACTCTCTTTGTAGTAATATCATTCACAAAATATCCGACGCAGAACCCGGCTTTTTATGGATATCAACCTCTTTAGGTATCAATAAATTCTCACTAAAAGAACGGAAAGTCACCGAGTCTTTCCCCGGATACATGGAATGCGATCTATTAGCGTCCGATTCATCCGGCATCACGCTCGCTATTTGTAAGGAAAACAGGATCTCTTGCTACACCCCATCTAGCGATGGGTTCCGGGACCTGCCGAGAGAAGGAGTAGGCCCTCAAACCGTACGTACCTTATTCGCCGGGACGGACGGACATTTTTATTTATTATTAGCCTCGGGCATACTGAAAAAGTTGACTCCGGATTTCTCCGATACTACTTTTAATTTGCTATCGGAAGAACGCCAATTCCATAATAAACCGATCTTATCCGCATTTTACGAGAATAATCATATTTTCATAGTAGATACCGACAATAAATTATATCGACAGCATGTAGACGGAAAGGGGAAAGAATTCCTGTTCGATCTGCCTGAAATGACAAAACAATATGGTAACATCATCAAGATATGCACCTTCCAATCCAATGTGTATATCGTTTTCCGTAACGGCAATATTCTAGACCTAAGCCAACCGGAAAACACGATAAATATGGGCATCGGTATCTTTTGCCTAATGAACGATAAAAGGCAGGAGATTCTCTGGTTGGGAACAGACGGGCAAGGTATACGGATGTTTTATGACAAACCCGATCTTTTCGGCTCTATCTTACTCAAGGATTTACCGATTAATATACAGAACCCCATACGTTCTTTATATACAGATGACGATCAATCCCTTTGGCTCGGGACAAAAGGAGACGGTATTGTCCGGATACAAGCGTATGACACTTACCATAACAAAAAGATGATCCCACAAAGCGCTATCACGCATTTCACCACCGCCGACGGCCTATCCAGCAACCGGGTGTATTGCTTCCAAAAAAGCGAGTACCATCCATGTATCTGGATTGGCACGGAAGGCCCGGGACTGACCTATTATTCGTATAAAGAGAAACGAATAAAAACAATACCGCAACGAGAAGACACCACCCCTCTACGCTATGTCCACTCTATTTGCGAGGTAGATGATTCCACATTATGGCTAGCGACAACGGGTAACGGATTGCAAAAGGTTACCTTACATATAGATAAAGCCGTACCTACAATCGGGAAGGTACAAACCTTCCCGTTAAAAAACGGAAAGAACATCTGTAAAGAAATCCAATCGATGGTATATGACAACGACTCGACCCTGTTCCTCGGGAGCCGTGGCGGTTACGGAGTCATTCGTTTCAATATTTTCAATCAAGGATATGAATTCCTGCAAACCAACAATTTAAGAAACCCGGCCATTGGAGACGTGCTTTCCGTATGCCAGACCGAAGATTCCACGTTTTATGCAGGCGCCAGCTCCGGTCTCACCCGGATTAAATTCAGAGGGGGAAAGATGCGTTTACGCCAATTCGATAAAAGCGACGGGATCGTAAACGACATGATCCATGGTATCCATGAGGGGAACGATAGCTGTATCTGGCTTAGTACCAATAAAGGTCTCACCAAATATAATCCCCGGAACAACTTTTTCCATAATTATCATCAGCCTTACTTTAGCGTCACGGAATTCTCTGATGACGCTTATTGGAAATGCCCATACTCCGAGCGTTTATTCTTTGGAGGCATCAACGGATTAGTCTGGGTAAATAAACAAACGGAGCCGGAGCATACCTATCAACCCGAAGTAAGTTTCTTCGAGCTGCAAATGGATAAACAAATCCTTCCATTATATAAGGACATCAGCCGGAACGGTGTAACGGTTCCGGCTGATGTGCAATCGTTAACGATTGCGTTCGTCGCTCCGGATTACATCAACGGGGAGAATTACGAGTATTCGTATCAGTTGGTCAACTATAATTCCTCTTGGGAAAAATTGCAAAAGACAAACAAGGTAACTTTCATGAACCTACCGTACGGGGAATATTTGCTGAAAGTCCGTTATCGCAACGATGTCATTGATTCGTCGGCAAAAGAATACACTCTACCTATCAAGGTATTACCTCCTATTTATCTAAGCTCGTTAGCCATTTTCACGTATCTTTTTATCGGTACAGTTTTGCTCATCATCGCCACCTATCGTATCCATCACCAAATACTAAAGAAACAGAAGCAGATCGCAGACAAGATCAAGGAGGAGCAAAAAGAGAAGCTATACGAGTCCAAGCTGAATTTCTTTACCCACATTACGCATGAGCTATGCACCCCGCTTACCTTGATCAATGGCGTGGAGAATTATATCCAAGCCTATGCCGCCACCTCAAAAGACAAGACATTAGAAAAATACACTTCAGTCCTCCGGGAAAATGTAGAGGAACTGAACGGACTTATCCAAGAAATCCTTGATTTCCGGAAAGCAGAAGACGCAGGATTCAGTCATACGCACATCCGGAGAGTATCCGTATCCTCTCTTTTGCGAACTCAATTCGAATGGTTTTACCCACTATCCGAGCAACACCAAATCCAATTCAAGATCGATGCTCCCAAAGAGCTTTATTGGAATACGGATTCCGTCTATTTCAAGAAGATCCTAGCAAATCTGATTTCCAACGCATTTAAGTATACGGAAGACGGGGGCACGGTTCGTATCTCCTTACATGAGGAGGAGAACTTCCTCGTCCTTAAAGTTTACAACACCGGCAAAGGAATCGAGGAGGCAGACATGCAAAATATTTTCGACCGATATCGTATCCTTGGCACGATGGATAACGATGATAACAGGCAAAATACGACACGGAATGGCCTCGGCTTATTTATCTGTCACAGCCTCGTACAATCCTTAGGTGGTAAAATCGACATAGAGAGTGAGGTCGGCCAATATGCTGAATTTACAGTTACCTTACCTTTTGGCATCGTAGAGGAGACCTCAGACAACACGATAGACGAAGAGATTCCCGTATCGCTTCCTTCCCCAAACACGGATATACAAGAGCCGCAAATCTCACATACGGCACAAAAAGAGACGGAAGATAAACCGATGATACTCGTTATCGACGATCATAAAGACATCGTCTGGTTAATCACGGAAACCCTCTCTTCCGAATATCAGGTTCAAGAAGCTTATAATGCGGAAAAGGCTCTGGAATTCCTCAAACAATACACTCCGTCCCTTATCATCACCGATATCATGATGCCTAATATGGACGGATTAGAATTGATCTCGCTTATCAAAGAAAATAAATATACCCGCCATATCCCGCTTATTATCATCTCTGCTAAAATATCAGACCAAGAGCAAGCGGCAGGACTTAATATCGGAGCGGATGCCTATCTAACCAAGCCTTTCTCGCCAACAGTTCTCCTATCCGTCGTGAATCGATTGATGACTAACCAAAGAGAATTAAAAGAGTATTTCTATTCTCCGGAAAGTGCTTATCAATATACGGAAGGGCAATTATTACATCAAGAAGACAAGGAATTCCTTGACACCGTAACCTCTATCATCAAAGAAAATGTCAGCAAGGAAGGACTCGGTCCCGATCTGGTAGCGGACGCATTGAATATAAACACTCGCATCTTATATCGTCGTTTCAAGAAAATATCTACTATGACGCCGAGTGATTTTATAAAGGATTATAGGTTAAACTATGCAGCGCAATTACTCGTGAATACCAACATGAGCGTTCAGGAAATTATTTATAATGTAGGAATTTCTAACAAATCATACTTCTATAGGGAATTTGCCCGTAAATATAACATGACACCTAAGGAATACCGCACAAAAGAGGCATAAATCATTGATTCCTAAATAGTGTCATAATCTACCAAAAGAGTATCATAATCTGCTATATGCATTTCATGACACTTCTTTGGCATTTCAAAGCACTCTTCAATTCGTTAAGACCTATTAATATTGCTGTCGAATAGCAAAGCAAACCGCTTGTGTGTATTCTTCCTTCGGGAAGCACATTATTAACTTTTAATTTAATGTTTTTATGGAAAAAAAGAGTGAAGGTAAGACGAGGAAATGCCTGACTTTATTAGGTGGACGAACCTCTTTGTTACTTTGTTTATCTTTAATGTTTCAGTCCTCTTATGCGGCCGGAGATTCTACTGTTCCTGAAATGGGAAACATGGAGATTCATCAGATCGCACAGCAAAGTTCAACCATTAAAGGTGTAGTAAAAGACCAAAAGGGTGAACCTCTGATTGGCGTTAGTATTGTTGTGAAAGGAACCACGAACGGAACAGCTTCGGACTTTGACGGAAATTTCACCTTGGATGTGCCGGATAACAGCACATTGGTATTTTCCTTCATCGGCTTCAAACCCCAAGAAGTTCGTTATACCGGGCAAAAAACATTGAACATAGTCTTAGCTGAAGACTCTGAGACACTAGACGAGGTCGTAGTCGTAGGTTACGGTTCCCAAAAGAAAGGTGAGATCACCTCATCCGTAACCAGCGTAAAAGCCTCCGACTTTAACAAGGCACCGGTAGTGAACCCGATGCAATTGGTGGAAGGACGTGTAGCTGGTCTGACTGTATCACGTGGTAGCACCGACCCGAATGGCGAGGTAAAAGTGCAGATGCGTGGCGCCTCTTCTTTGAAAGGGAGCAATGAGCCTCTGGTTATTATTGACGGTATGCCGGGTAATATGACTTCTTTGAACGCTATCGCACCCGAGGATATCGAGGCGATCGACGTATTGAAAGACGGTTCCGCAGCCGCTATCTACGGAACCCGGGGTAATAACGGTGTGATCATCGTCTCCACGAGACGTCCGCAAGCCGGAACTACTCAAGTGGATTACTCAGGATATATCATGCACGAGGCGGTTTATAAACGACCGGAAATCTTAAATGGAGACGAGTTCGTCGCTTATGGCAAAGAAACTAACAACGCCAATATCCGCGACTTTGGTGGACGGGATAACCATTACGACGCTTTATTGAATAAGAGTAATTTCACCCATGTACACAACTTGACCGCTACAGGTGGTAATGGTAAGACAAACTATCGCGCTTCTTTAAATTACAAAAAGAATGATGGTATGATCCGTAACACCAGCCGTGAAACGATCAATGGCTCTATCGCCGTGAACCACCGTGCGTTTGATGATAAACTACAGCTTTCTTTCAATCTAGCAAACTCTTTCGTGAAAGTGGACGCAGTTTCCGATGATGTGGATAAGGTAGGAGATATCCCTAATTACGGCATATTATACCAGGCGATCCGTATCAACCCGACGATGCCTATTTATAAGGAAGACGGCTCCTTCTGGGAAACTTACAGCGGTTACGAAGATTTCAACCCGGTAGCCCGCATATACCAGCGTACCAAGAAAAAGGAATTCAAGAATTTATTGGCGAACTTCAAGGCTCAATATGAGATTATCCCCGGTTTGACAGCCGCCGCTTTCTTCGCTATGGAGAAGAACGACGCGTTAACTAACGATTATAGTATGCGTGAGGAATATAGCCAACATAAAGACGGTACAAACGGACGCGCCAAAAAAGAATATTATCAGAATACCAACCGTACCACTGAATGGACAGCAAACTACAATACTTCCATCAACGGCGTACACAATATTACCGGTTTGCTGGGATACAGTTACCAAGATTTTGAATACGAGCAATTCAGCGCCGAGAACAAGAACTTCTTGACGGACGTATTCGGTACCAATAACCTAGAAGCCGGCGGTTACCTAAAAGATGGTAAGGCCGAGATGAAGAGTAAAAAAGAGACCAGCAAACTGATCGCCTTCTTCGCCCGCGCCAACTATAATTACGACGGTAAATACATGGCCAGCGCCTCTATCCGCCGTGAGGGTTCCACGAAGTTCGGAGCGAACAACAAATGGGCTTGGTTCCCCTCTGTCAGCGCAGGCTGGATGATCTCTCGTGAGGACTTCATGGAGAGCCAAGAAGTGTTCGACGTATTGAAATTCCGTGCCGGTTTCGGTATCACGGGTAGTTTGCCTACCGATCCGTATATGTCTCTCGCTACCTACGGTACAGGCGCTGGAGCTTGGAACGCTTACACCGGTTCATGGCTAACCGCCACTTACGGTCCGAATATCAACCCGAATCCAGATTTGAAATGGGAGAAGAATGAATCCTTGAACGTAGGTTTCGACTTCGGCTTGCTAGGTGGACGCCTAAATGGTACGATCGATTGGTATAGTCGTACGACTCGCGACTTGATCAGTAGCTACAATGCCCAACAGCCATCTTTGATCTACAACACGATCACCACCAACGTAGGCACGATGAGAAATAGAGGTATAGAATTAGCATTAAACGCAGAGGTCGTAAAGACTAAGGATTTCTCTTACACGGCTAATTTCACGTTCTCATACGAGAATAATAAATTGACATCTTTGTCTAACGACGTGTACAAATCTTCTTACGAGGATCAATATGACCTGCCCTCTCCGGGTAACCCGGGCAAGGCTTACCGCCTACAAGAAGGACAGCCGATCGCATCATTCTTCGGTTATGTATGCGATGGCATCAACCCGGACGGAACTTGGAATCTTCGCGACATAGACGGAAAGGAAGGTCTGTCTGACGCTGACCGTACCTTTATCGGTAACGGTTTGCCGAAATTCAAGGCTGGTTTGCAGAACACGTTTACCTATAAGAACTTTGACTTCAGCTTCTTCCTGCGCGGTATGTTTGATTATGACGTATTGAACGAGGGTGCTATTTATTTCGGAACGACTGTCAATATCGATCAGTCTGGCACAAACGTATATAAGGATGCCTTGAAGAACAAGGTAACAGAGCAACCATTGTTCTCTTCTTATTATCTAGAGAAAGGGAACTTCTTGAAGATCGATAACGTGACACTAGGTTATACATTCAACTTCAAAAATAATAAATATGTGCGCAACTTACGTATTTATGGTAATGTCACCAATCTTGCGACTATTACAGGATACTCAGGTTTAACCCCTGACGTAAACGTAACAGGACTACAAGCAGGTATAGAGAAGCGCGGATCTTATCCCACCACCCGTACCTTCACGTTTGGCGTTAATTTTGGATTCTAATTAAGTAACAATAGATTTAAGACAATACAATGAAAGCTTTAAAAAATATATGCGCAATTTCATTATTGCTGGGAGCTACCGCATTTACCTCTTGTACGGACCTGACAGAGGAAATACATAGCTCGGTAATCGCTGAAAATTATTACAACAATGCAGGCGAGGTAATGGCCGCCATGATGCGTCCATGGGGGCACTTCTGTGGAACCATGCAAGTAGCCCAATCGCCTTGGTCATGTAACGAGTTATCTTCCGACGGTGCCGCATGGCCTCAAAAAGGTCGCCACGGCTATGACAATGGAGACTGGATTCGCCTACACCGCCATCAATGGATTCCTACGGATGGTCAAGTAGTGGATGCTTGGAAAAAATTATTTGAAGGTATCGGATATGCTAACAACTTCCTTACAGATACAGAGAATATAGATTTTGAAGCACTCCAAGTTCCAATGTCTAAAGCACAAGCACAAGCGGAGATGCGTGTATATCGCGCTTACTGTTATTGGTATGTGATGGATATGTTCGGTACGGCTCCAATTTGCGAGAAAATCGGTGAAATCAATCCTTCCTCCAAATCTCGCGCAGAGTTATTCGCTTGGATCGAAAAAGAGTTAAACGAGAGTATTCCTTCTTTGTCAGAGAGTAAAACAGAGACCTACGGACGTGTATCCAAATGGGGGGCTTACGCATTATTGGCTCGTCTCTATTTGAATGCGGAAATTTATACTGGACAAGCACGCTGGGATGATTGTATCGCTGCTTGCGATGAATTAGCTAAGGGAGGTTTCGCATTGGATAAGAAGTGGAATGACACTTTCCGTGCGGATAACGACAAGCGATCTACCGAGATCATCTGGTCAATCGTGTATGATGAAGTATATGCCAAAGGAATGGGCTGGTATCAACGTTGGTTGCATTACGCACACCAAACTGGCTGGGATTTGCAATCCGGGCCTTGGAACGGTCTGGTGACACAACCTACCTTCTATGACTCATTTGCTGATAACGACTTGAGAAAGGTGGAAGGCTTCTTGATCGGTAAGCAATATCCTCGCAAAGTGGATGAAAACGGTAATTACTACTACGACACGACCGCAGAGCCTTTGAAAGGTTCAGAGGAGTACAATGGGCAGGATTTGGTATTCGTAAACTACATTAAGTCCATGACCGAGGGCGAAGAAAACAGCGGCGCTCGCTCTATCAAGTATGAGATCCAACCGGGTACTACCGGCGATATGAACAACGACTGGGTGATGTTCCGTTATTCCGAGGTTATCTATAACAAAGCGGAGGCCTTGATGCGTAAGAACGGGGGCAAAGCAACGCAAGAAGTGGTAGATATGATCAACAGCGTTCGTCAACGTTCTTTCAAGGCAGAGGATTGGGAGAAAGCGAAATATACGACCGCTACTCTGACCATGGATGAGTTCTTGGCCGAAAAAGGTAGAGAGTTTGCTTTCGAAGGAATCCGCCGTACGGACTTGGTTCGTTTCAACAAGTTCGTAACCACTTCTTGGTGGGACAAGACTGCATCCAACGAACCAAAGCGTAATATCTTCCCTATTCCGCAAAGACAATTGGATGCTAACGCAAACTTATCTCCGAACGAGGCTAACTCATTGTTCTAAATATCAACTAAGTATAGTAGAAATCCATTATTAACAAATTAGCACTTGACAATGATAGAGGACTACTATACTTATTGATCTGAAAATATAAAAGGTTACCTTTGTCACTATCAAAGGTTATCCTTGGAACTATCAAAGGTGGCCTTTTATGTTTCATCCTTTTCTAACTAATTGATACGACATGATAAATCTCAAGAAATCGATGTGTTGCCTTTTTCTGGCAGCCAGCTCAACAGTAGCGATCGCACAGACTAATGTAGTTGATCTTGTAAACCCGATCATCGGGACAAATGGAATGGGACATACATTCCCGGGCGCTTGCGTACCCTTCGGACTCGTGCAACTCAGTCCGGATACGGATACCATACCGCACAACGTAGACGGTAAATACCAACCTCGCTCCTACGAGTATTGCGCCGGCTATCAACATAAGGATAGCAGCATCGTAGGTTTCAGCCACACCCACTTCAGCGGTACCGGCCACTCCGACCTAGGAGACATCTTGATTATGCCTACCACCGGAACGTTGAAGCTAAATCCCGGTACAGCCACGAATCCCGATGGCGGTTACCGTTCCCGCTTCTCGCATGACACCGAGATATCCCGTCCCGGATACTATGAGGTGATGCTCGCCGATTATGGCGTAAAGGCGCAACTAACCACTACCCAACGGGCCGGCATCCACAAATACACATACCCTACGAACAGTGAGAACCAACGCATTATCCTTGATATGATTCACGGGATCTATAACTATGACGGCAAAGTTCTTTGGACCAATATTCGCGTAGAGAACGATACGCTGGTAACCGGCTATCGTATTACAAACGGTTGGGCACGTACCAACTATACTTATTTCGCCATGTCTTTCTCCAAACCGATCACGCATTACGGATGCGAAGAGAAAGCGAAAGTTAATTATCGGGGCGGTTATGCCAAGTTCAATATGAAAGAGAACTTCCCGGATATCGGAGGACGTAAGATCGTCGCTTATTTTGATTTCGATCCGAAAATGTCTGATGAGTTGGAAGTGAAAGTCGCCCTTTCCGGAGTCAGCACCGAGGGAGCCTTAAAAAATCTACGTGCCGAGGCTTCCGGTGCGGACTTCAACCAATTAGCCGCCAAAGCCTCCGATACTTGGAATAAGGCGCTCTCCGTCATCGACGCGAAAGGAAGCGATGACCAATTGGCTATGCTTTACACCTCCTTGTATCACACGATGATCAATCCTTGCGTATACACAGACGTTGACGGTCAATACCGCGGACTCGACCATAATATCCATCAAGCGGACGGATTCACGAACTATACCGTATTCTCCGTATGGGATACGTATCGTGCCCTACATCCCCTGTTCAATATCATCAACCGACAAGTCAACACGGATATCGCCAAATCCATGTTGAAACATTGCGAGCAAAGCGTTCATCATGCCTTGCCGATCTGGAGCCATATGGCAAACGAGAACTGGTGCATGATCGGTTATCACTCCGTCTCTGTCTTGGCGGATGCTATCGCCAAAGGATTACCGATTGATAAAGACGCCGCGTTAAAAGCGATGATCAGCAGTTCTACGATTCCGTATTATGAGGGAACCAAAGAGTTTATGGAATTAGGTTATGTTCCTTTAGATCGCAACGGTAGCGCAGGCTCCTTGACTTTGGAGTATGCTTATGATGATTGGACAATCTATAATACAGCTTTATTAGCGGGAAACCGATCCGTGGCCGATACCTATAAAAAGCGTGCGTCCAATTACGCGAATGTATTCGATACCTCGATCGGATATGCCCGTCCCCGTTATACGAATGGTAAATTCAAAGAGGACTTCAGTTTGTTAAGCACGCACGGTGAAGGGTTTATCGAGGGAAATGCCTTGAATTATTCCTTCTATGTCCCTCAAGATGTCAATGGTATGATTCAGTTGAAGGGAGGCGAGCAAGCATTCATCACTAAAATGGATTCCTTATTCACGATGCATCTTCCTGATGAGTTCTTTGCCGAGACCGAAGACGTAACCAAAGAAGGATTACTAGGAGGTTATGTACACGGCAACGAACCCAGCCATCACATCCCATTCTTATACACATGGACCAGCCAGCCTTGGAAAACCCAATACTGGCAACGTGAGATCATGAATAAGATGTATCGCAACAATATCGACGGCCTTTGCGGTAACGACGACTGCGGCCAGATGTCCGCTTGGTATATCCTTTCCGCCATGGGATTCTATCCGGTTTGCCCGGGTACGGATCAATACGTATTAGGCGCTCCCTACCTTCCATATATGAAGGTTCGCTTGGAGAATGGTAAGACTTTCGAGGTAAAAGCCGATAAAGTCAGCGACAAGAACCGTTATGTAAAAGCGGTAAAGCTAAACGGGAAACCCTATACCAAAGGATACATCACGCAGGATGACATCTTGAACGGCGGAACGCTCACTTTCGAGATGACTTCCAGCCCGAACAAAAAGCGATTGTTCAACGGAGAGGATCGTCCTTATTCACTGACAGATTAGCCTATTTTCACCTAAAAACAGATGAGACTTATGAGATATAAACAATTAATCAGCGGTGCTTTCCTGCTGTGGACTTGCATCGCTTGCTCCGGCAAAAAGGAACAGGCGGCTACCGTAGCGGAAGCTCCCCCTACTCCTTGGGATAATTATTACATCGGAAAGATTGATTTCGAGAATCTTTCCCCCGAGGCTAAGGGCTCGGCGATCTATGCCGCCGTTATCCCTGATCCGGAAGCTTATATTACCAAGCACGCCCGCAAGGTCGTAGAAACGCTTTATTTCACTCCGGAAGATAGTATCCCGGGCATCGAGGAGATCCACTATACATTAAAGGAATACGACGGGGTATCCGCGAAAGACGGAGCGCCCCCTTCCATCAGTATCGTATACAGCACGAAATGGATCGAGAAAAGTTTTGCCAATAACGACACCGCGAAAGTGGATTACGAGACCCGTGGCGTATTATACCATGAGCTGACGCATGGTTTCCAATTGGAGCCTCAAGGCATAGGTAGCTATGGGACTAATAAGACTTTCTGGGCCATGATAGAAGGTGTGGCGGATGCCGTAAGATACCTAAACGGCGGTTTTACCTTGGAAGATCGTCCCAAAGGCGGCCATTATATGGATGGTTACCGCACGACAGGCTTCTTCCTCGCATGGCTTACGCAAACCAAAAACCCGGATTTCCTGCGGAAGTTCAACCGAAGCACATTAGAAGTTATTCCTTGGTCGTTCGATGGTGGCGTGAAATACGCGCTCGGCAATGATTACGACATAGACTCCTTATGGAAAGAATATATGGCAACGATGGGAGATGAAGCGTAGCCCCGGCAAAGGCTACGACCAACGGCGGTAACACTCAACAAGTTACCGCCGTTCTTTTATAGTATCACTCCCGACCTTCCGCCAATAGGCATTATAAGGTCGCAACAATACCCATCGTAAGCTCCTTATACTGCCCATCCTAACAACCTTACAATGGGCATTGTTACATTATTCCCCTAAAACACCTTCCTTATTTGCATTTCCGTAAACATATATCTACTTTTGCGAAAAAGTAAATATGGAACTTTATACCCGAATCCTGTTGCCGAAAGCACGATTCTCTTTCTCGTATGAGGACCGGGTCGTGATGATGGGCTCCTGCTTCGCCGAGAATATCGGGCGGAAGCTGGAAGAGAATAAGTTCTCCGTAGATATAAACCCATTCGGTACTCTGTATAACCCGGCTTCCGTAGCGGAAGGATTGAGGATGCTGCTACGCCCGGAGCGTTTCACTCCCGGCGATTTATTCCAGCATGAGGGCATATACCATAGTTTTACCCATCATAGCCGTTTCTCCGCTCCCTCGGAAGAAGAATGCCTAGGCCATATAAACAGCCGCTTATCCGAATCCTCCGATTTCCTGCGAAAAGCGACCCGGTTGGTAATCACGTTGGGAACCGCTTTCGTCTACCGCCTCAAGAGCGACGGGCGAATCGTGTCGAATTGCCATAAGCTACCGGAAAAGATGTTCGACCGGCAACGATTATCCACGCAAGAGATCGTCGAGGACTGGAAACCTCTGTTACTAGCCCTTTGGGAACAAAATCCCGCCTTGAAAATCTTATTTACCGTAAGTCCGATCCGCCACTGGAAAGACGGGGCGCACGAGAACCAACTCAGCAAAGCTACCCTATTGCTAGCCACGGACGCCTTACAGAAAGATTATCCCGACCGAATCGCCTACTTCCCCGCTTATGAGATCCTTATGGACGAGCTCCGGGATTATCGTTTCTATGCGGACGATATGCTCCATCCCTCCCCATTGGCCATTGATTATATTTGGCAACGTTTTATCGAAAATTTCTTATCCACAGACACTTCGGCAATCCTTAAAGAATGGGGTGATATTCAAAAAGCTATTAACCATAAGCCCTTTCAACCGGATAGCGAGGCCTATAAGCGGTTTATACTTCAAACTTTGTTAAAGATGGAACGAATTAGCGAGAAAATTCCTTCCTTTGATATCAGAAAAGAGATCGAAATAGTAAAGTCTAAACTAAAATAAAAGAATGGAATACGCAATTAAAGAAATAGCAAGAGTTATCGGTGCTAAAACAAACCAATTGCTTGACGATACGGTCAGTTTGTTGTTGACCGACAGCCGTCGTCTCTCCTTCCCGGAACAAAGCCTCTTCTTCGCCTTGAAAACCAAGACGAACGACGGACATAGATATATACAGGAACTCTATAAACTTCGTGTTCGCAACTTCGTGGTAAGCGATATGCTACCGGAGTTCGAGAGCATGAAGGATGCGAACTTCCTGATCGTAAAAGATACGTTACGGGCTTTACAAAAGCTGGCCACCCACCACAGGAAGCAATTCAACATCCCCGTGATCGGCATCACCGGTAGCAACGGAAAGACGATCGTAAAGGAATTCCTCTATCAACTGTTGCATAACGAGTTCAACATCGTACGTTCGCCCCGGAGCTACAACTCCCAGTTGGGGGTTCCTCTCTCGGTATGGCAGATGAGCGAGAAAAATACACTGGGCATCTTCGAGGCCGGTATCTCACAACCGGACGAGATGGAACGCCTGCAACCCATTATCGCCCCCACGATCGGTATCATCACGAATATCGGGGAGGCTCATCAAGAGAATTTCCTCTCCTCCAATCAGAAATGTATGGAGAAGCTGACGCTTTTCAATGATTGCGAAGCCATTATTTATGATGGGGATGATTTATTTATCGCCAATTGTATCGAATCGGCTTGCCTTTCCCATAAAGCGATCGCGTGGAGCCGTACGGACTCCGAGGCTCCTTTGTTTATCGAGTCTATCGATAAGAAAGAGTTTGAGACGATCATTCACTGTACTTTACTGGGCTTCAACCGGGTCGTTACCATTCCGTTCACGGACGACGCTTCTATCGAGAACGTGATCCATTGTATGGCGGTTATGCTTTACCTAAAACCCACCAGCGTAAACGACGTAACGAAATTCTTGCATCTTGAGCCGGTGGCTATGCGATTGGACGTAAAGCAAGGTATCAACAATTGCCTGTTGATAAATGACACCTATAACTCGGATATCAACTCCTTGGATATCGCGCTCGATTTCCAACAAAGCCGCCGGGTAGGCAAGCAATTAAAGAGCACTTTAATCCTCTCCGATATCCTTCAATCGGGCACCTTGCCGAAATCTCTATATAAGAAGGTCGCCGATTTGGTTCGCCGTAAGAAGATAGATCGTATCATCGGTATCGGCCGCGACTTAAAGGAATATGCTTCCGTCTTCGAGATTGAGAAGGAGTTTTACACGACCACCGAGGAATTTATCAAGTCTCCTTCCTTCAAGAAATTCAAGGATGAGTTGATCTTGATTAAAGGTTCCCGCCATTTCCATTTCGAGCAGATCTCCGAAATGCTGGAGAAAAAGGTGCATGAGACGATCCTAGAGGTAAATCTGGACGCGATCGTACACAACTTCAATCAGTATCGTTCCAAGCTAAAGCCGGAGACTAAGATGGTTTGTATGGTAAAAGCTTTCGGCTATGGAGCCGGCTCTTACGAGTTGGCGAAGACCCTTCAAGAACATCGTTGCGACTATCTGGCCGTGGCGGTAGCCGACGAGGGAGCCGAATTGCGTAAAGAAGGTATCTCGATCCCTATTATCGTCATGAATCCGGAATTCAGTAGTTTCAATGTCTTGTTCGAGAACCATCTGGAACCGGAAGTCTATAGCTTCCGCCTATTGGATGCCATGATCCGGGAGACCGAGCGCAGAGGCATCACCTCTTACCCTATCCATATCAAGATCGATACCGGCATGCATCGCCTAGGGTTTCAACCGGAGGATGTCCCGGCGATCTGTGAACGCTTGAGAGCGCAATCCGGGGTTATCGCCCGTTCGGTCTTCTCTCATTTAGCCGGAAGCGACTCGTACGTCTTCGATGATTTTACCCATCAACAATTGGATAAATTCACCAAAGCCGCAGGGGAATTAGAAAACGGGTTAGAGTATAAGGTAATCAAACATATCCTAAACTCCGCAGGAATCGAGCGTTTCGCCGCTTATCAAATGGATATGGTACGTTTAGGTATCGGTTTATACGGGGTAAGCGCATCCGGACAAAAAGGCTTACGGAACGTCAGCACCTTGAAGACGACGATCCTGCAAATACAAAACGTACCCGCAGGGGATTCGATCGGTTATAGCCGTATGAGTTATGTGAAACGTGATTCCCGGATCGCTATCATCCCGATCGGATACGCCGACGGATTG
>ULWW01019294.1_pt1 | contig 18849 bp, 16 predicted proteins | sample 1960741 | NCBI WGS metagenome assembly ULWW01 (sample SAMEA4835823, study PRJEB28245) | human gut metagenome | biome: gut microbiome; material: fecal sample | place: Denmark | collected 2008
AAGCTTTACTTTTCCGATGTAGTTGTTGTAAGGGATCGGATTCATATCTTTTTCCTCATTGGCATCCCCTTTGGTGATAAACTGTCCCATCGCCGGGCTGTTGGATACTACACGGTGGGTGATGATCGAGCTGTCTGCATTGTTGCTGTAAAAAGCAATAACATCATCTTTGACGATCGTGTCTGGTTCTTCATACCGGACATAGACCAGGCTTCCCGTCGGGATCGCCGGTTCCATGCTCCCACTGATCACGGTGTATATCTGAAAACCAAAAGCTTTCGGAAGCGTCAGCGGAATACAGGCAAGAATCAGTACTGTCAGTAAAACAGTGCCCAGTGCACTGCAAAATGCAGCCACCGGGCTTTTCTTTTTCTTCGTTCTCTTCAAAAAAGACTTCTCCTTTAGTGCCGCGCTTTTTTTATTTTGCACGTTTTTTCAAGAATACAATCAGTCCTACGAGAGCTGCTACCGCAACAACGATAATGCCGATCCCTGCTGCGATCGGAGTCTTGCTCGTCTTGTCTTTCGCATCGATATTTCCTTTTGGAGTGTCTTCATCATCCAGATCTACCAGAGACTTTGGTGTCTGTTCATCCTCAGATGTTGCAGTATCTTTATCTTTAGCTGTCGTATCCTGAGAATTGTTATCTGTCATTGTACCATCGGTTGTACCGGTTGTGGTTCCGTCTGTTGTGCCACCGGTAGTTCCGGTTGTAGTGCCACTGGTAGTTCCGGTTGTAGTTCCACCGGTAGTTCCGGCAGTTCCACCGGTTGTGCCGCCTGTCGTGCCACCTGCTGTACCGACATTACCGGTACCTGTGCCAGGAGTTGCTGTACCAGGAACAGTCGTTGTGATGGTGGTTGTTGTTGTAACAACACGGTCTGTAGCACCCGGTTTGTAGGTAAACGTAAATACATTCTCAGATTCATTATTACTCAAAGTCTTGGTAAGTGCAAGAGCATCTGGAATATAATTCTCGATATACTGATAAGCGACGATTGGTTTGTCACCGACATTTCCGTAGAAGGTCTGGCTTTCTGCAAGCGCCTTACCGGAAGCATCCTGATAGTTTACGGTGTAGGCAACCATGTCCTTTTTGATTCCATAGGCTACTACATAGTCGGCATCGCCAGTTACATTGTCTAATACAGGAGAAGCAAGAGCTTCTTCATTGTCACGTCCGCTGAGACGGATTCCTTTGACATAGTATTTGTCATCGGTTACCTGAACGTCCTTCAGATTAAAAGTAACAGTAGAACCGGCGACAAGAGAATCCCGCTCCTCTTTAGCCTGGCCGTTTATCGTTCCTTTATTACCTGCAGATAAAGTTACCTTATAGGTATACCCGTTAGCAGCCATAACGCTCATCGTGGATGCACCGATCGTCATTGATACAGTCAGAAGAGAAACCAGTAATTTTTTCCATCTTTTCATCTGCTTACTCTCCTTTCCGTCTGCGTTTCTTTGTGTTCTTGTTATATGTGTAGATTCCGTATGCCAGAAGGATCAGTCCACTGATCAGTGTAAGTACACTAAAGAGAAGGACTCTTGCGGTATCACCGGTCTTTACGGTATTGGTTGTCTTGACGATTTTCGTCTTGGTAATGGTATTGCTTACTTTTACCTTTTCCACTGCAAAGTTCATACGAAGCTTTGCGAGCGTGTTCTGATAACCATTGCCCTGTGTCTCACCTTCGATACCGATGGTAAGGTGTACGGTTCCGGTACCATTGGAAGCAAGACGACCGAGGTAGAAATATTTCTCGGTAGAGTTTCCAAGCTCCTTCAGACCTTCACCGGTCTTAGAAGAACCTTCACCTCCGACGGTATCACTGTTATAGAGTACCTTTTCGGTATTGTCACTTCCAACATAAGTCAGCTTGTATTCGTAAGCACCGCCTTCAGCGGATTCCTGTGCTTCCTCCAGTGTCTGGATGATCTCATTGGTCATGTACCAATCGGTCTCGCCTTTATCGGAGTTTTTCAGCTGAACCTTCAATTCGATGCTGTCACCCGGCTGGATCGTTGCCAGCTCATCGGAAACAGTCTTGTTTTCAAAATTGCTTTCCATCTTGTCGCCGGTGAAATGAACCTGCCATCCGTCGGCTCCCTGATAATCCTTTGCAAATGCAGTTGTGTGTACCCCTGCTGCCATTATCACTGTCATGGCGAGGCACAAAATTTTCTTTTTCATACTCTGTACCTCCCTACTGTAAGCTCATTGTTGTTTCGTCGTCTGATACATTCACGTCCACGCCCCAGGCACTCTTGATTGCGTCCTTTGCGTTGTGTGTCTGAACTGCATCCACCTCTGCGTCAATGTGGAAGGTGTAACCATTGTACTTGTAAGTATAAGTGATGGTTTTGTCCTTTACTGTTTTCTCTACCTCTGTTGCAATCTTCGGATCAATGCGGAGTGTGTCAGATAATGCCGGTGTGGTATCTCCGGCTTTTACTGCCTTTGTGTAATAAAGAACGGTTCTTTCGTCGGTGGTCTGCTGATCTGCAACTACCCAGCCGTTAGCGGTAAGGAAATTCAGTTCGATCAGATCTGGTGAAAGAGTGGTGTTCTTATTGCCCTCTTTGTCCTGCCAGCTCTTGGTAAGGATCACACGCACGAAGGTGTCGATGTTACCGCTGTTCTGAACACTGAGCTCTTCTTTGTATTTCTTTCCGGGTGCGAATTTCTCCTTTTCTCCGAGAAGGCCTGTCAGGAGTTCCCCGTTTGTTACTTCTTGCTGGTTCTTAGATGTAAAATCCTGGCTGCTGACGACATCGCCATTCTCTAAAAGAGATACGCCGATATTCTGCATCTCGATCTGTGCGGAATAATTCTCACTGTAGTAGGTGAGTGCGGCACGTGTACTGCCGACAGTACTGCCAATCAACAGGAGCGCTGATGCTGTCAGAAGCAGGGCCGATTTTTTTGGAAATGATTTCTTTTTCTTTTTCATCTTCGTTCCCTCCTATTCTGTGGTTTTACTGTCTTCTGTTGTCTCAGTTGTGATTACATGATTCCAGTCTGGATATGGCTTTCCATTTTCATCGTAAAGAACCGGTGTGCATTCCTGGATAACCACGATATTGAATTCTTCCGGTTTATCCTTCCCTTCCGGGAATTTGTAAGAGATATTAAGTTCCTTGAGTTCCGGTGTGGTTTCGCCTGCCGGAAGAACGCCTTCATAGTGCCAATAACCATCATCTTCGGCTTGCCATCCGCCATTCGGAGCAGTATAGGTAAGTTCCATTGGGGCAAATGCTTTTACTCTTACGAAGCAATCATAATCACCGGTATTTGTAATGGTGACGTGCTTGCCATCTTTATCGACTGTTTCGTTAGGGATGGTTTCGGTAAATCCCATATTCATCGTCACACCGCCACCGGCTGTTGTATAAGTTGTGAAGTATGCCATTGCACTTCCAACTGCCAGGGTTCCGGTAAGAGCAAGTGTTGCTGTTGCCATGATAAGTGGTTTTTTATGTAACTTTCTCATTCCGACTCCCCCTTCCTAGTTCTTTTCTGCCGGTTCGGTGTACTGATACTGACCATTTTCGTTCAGCTTGAAATTATTTTTTACACCGTAGCCGCCATTCATATTGTCATCGACATCATTTGTAAAGGAAACGGATGCCAGATCGCCCTTTGCATCTTTATCGGTTGCTACAATCGTTGTCTCTTGATCATTTTCTGAGATAAGCTTGTAGCTTGCACCGCTGTACTCTTCTTTAACAGTTACTGTAGCTCCTGCAGGAATCTTTGTAATTGTTACGGAAGAGTCACCTGCGGCCTCAAAGTCAAGTGATTCGATGCGGGTTTCTGTTTTACCCTTAAGAGGTGTAATCTCAATCTTGAATACGAAGGTTGCTTTTTTACCGGTTGTTGCATTGTGATTTTTAAGTCTTTTATTGATTATCAGATCACCATATCTTGCATGTTCTTCATGTTTCAGACCAATTGCATTGGTAGCTGTCAGATCGTAGATCCAGTTATCGTTACCATTGCTGTAATAATTATTGGTCGGAAGTGATACCAGGTAAGGTGTAAATGTATAGGTATAATTCGTGGTAACTACTTCCGGTGTATCGACAAGGTAAAGTCCGGTAGCAAGATCAGCCAGACTTCCGGTTCCAGCTTTTAAAGTAACTGTAGCGGTTTTTTTACGGATTTTGTCAGCATCTCCTGCGCCTCTTTGGCACGGTCAGCCCATTTGCTTGCTGCCGTATCTTTATCATCGGCACTTACCGAAGATACATCCAGTCCGGTGAAATCTTTGGTTGCGGTATAGTTACCGGATACGTCTACATCTGCCACCTTATAAAGATTCACTTGAATGGCGGTAGTTGTCAGTTCGTTGCCTTCCCCGCTTACATTAAATGCAACCGAACACTTCCGGTTCGTATCGATCGCATTCGCAGCTCTGGCACCAGGCAGAGTGAGAAGCGGAAATGCAAGAGCGAGAGCTAACAAAAACGTTGTTCCCTGTTTTAATCGTTTATTCATCATCGCCTCATGTCCTCCTTAAGAAATCTTGGTTATTCTTTGTGAGCTTTTCTCTTGGAAAGGAATCGCAAGAGAATGATCACAAGAATCGTGATTGAAAGTCCTAAAATTAAATAGAGCATATAATAATTCTGAATGGCTTTTACCATAGAATCTGTAACTGATTCGGTAGCATCCTCTTCGCCGTTATATGGAACTCTGGTTCCTCTTACGAGAAGACGATGGGAGTTGACTCCATATGGTGTACAGGTAAATAAAGTTACCTGGTCTTTTCCTTCTTCAATCTGGAGTGCTTTCTCCAGTGTTTCATGATCGTCTTTGTCTACCATTGGAAGAATCTGGTCTACCTTGTAGGCAAGGACTTCATCCAGTACATGGATGTAAAATTTATCGCCAACTTTGAGCTGATCGATATCTGTAAAAAGCTTTGCGCTTGGAAGTCCACGGTGAGCTGCGAGAACACTGTGGGTACTCTCTCCTCCGATCGGAAGCTTTGTGCCGTTCAGATGTCCGACTCCTGTCTGAAGTTCATCATCACCGGTGCCATGGTAAATGGCAAGCTTGATGTTGATCTTCGGAATGGAAAGGTATCCCATTACACCGTCATCTGCAACGTTCAGGATCTTCCAGTATTCGGTATCTTTGATGTCATTTTCATCTTCACCAAATACATCTCCGTAGAGGTTGTTCTGCTGAATGGTATCATTGAAAGCTTTTGCCTTTTCCCACTCAGAGGTGAAGTCCTCCGGTTCCATGTCCTGTATTGTATTGTCATAGCTGCTGATCAGCTGATTCTGTCTGTAGGTGTTCCACTGGTTGGATACCGTCGGGTAGATCAGAATCCCAAATCCTATCAAGAATAACAGACCGAAAAGGAAGGTTGAGATTTTTCTTTTCATAGGCATATTCCCTTTCTCGTTCTTATTCTCTTTTTAAGAGGTCTCATTTTTCTTCTTTTGAAGCTTCTTCTCCTTTAAGTATAACACAAGGATGAAGATTGTGGTAATTACAAGACCAATAATTACCCATAAGAGATAATTTGTATGAAGACTAATTCCGCTGAGCGGTGTCTTATCATCGGCAACTTCCTGTTCCACATAAGGTACTCTGTGACCACGGACCAAAAGCCGCTCGGTATTGACTCCGTATGGAGTACAGGTAAGAAGTGTTACAAGATCTTTTCCTTCTTCTACTGCAAGAGAGGAAGTTTCTTCCGGTTTTACTACGGAAATCTTGTCGACTTCATAACATAATGTTTCGTTTAATACATGGATCAGAAAATGATCGCCTTCTTCCAGCTGATCCAGATCGGTAAAAAGAGACGCACTCGGAAGTCCACGGTGTGCGGAGATAACGGCGTGTGTACTTTTACCGCCGATTGGAAGAGAGCTTCCTTCCAGATGTCCGGCTGCCTGTTTGAGAACATCTTCGTCGGTAGTGTGGTAGATCGGAAGCTTGATGTCAATCTTCGGGATTTCCACGATTCCCATCATTTCGTCACCGGCAATATTCAGAGCATCCATGTAGGACTGGTCTTCTTTGTCACTGGCTGCGGCAACTGCAAATGAGTCAGGAAGGATACTTGGAAGTAATGCTTCGTTGTAAGCTTCTGCTTTCTGCAGTTCTGCGTCATAATCAATCTCATGTGCTGCATCCTTTTCGGATACAGTCTGTTCATAACTGCTGATCAGTTGCTTCTGCCTGTAGTTATTCCACTGGTTTGCAACGAATGGATACAGCAGTAAGGACAACCCGGCTAAAAATATGATGCCAATAATAAGTTTGTTTGCTTTGCGTTTCATCCGAATTCTCCTTGCTGTTGTATTATTTTTTAGGAATCCGGGGCGACCTGCCCCGGATTCAATATCTGATTATAAATAATTATGAAAGATTATTTGTTTGTTTTTTTGCGGCTTGCGAAGAATAAGCCAGCTGCTGCAATCATGATGAGGCATCCAGCGATTGTGAAGATTGTAGTACCGATACCACCTGTTGATGGAAGAGCATGAAGTTTGGTATCATTTAATTTACCATCAGCTTTAACCGTAGCTGTAGCTACACCAGTCTGAGTAAGTGTAATATCTTTGCCATCTGTATTGATAGAATATCCTTTTGGTGCTTTTGTTTCTTTAAAGTGATAAGTACCAACATTTAAACCTTCTACAATAACTTTACCGTCTTTATTTGTTATAACAGTTGTTGTTGCATCTTCTGCGTCTGGAGCATATCTATAGTTTCCATTCTCTTGCTGTTTGAATTTTAATGGTGTATTTTCTCCAGATTTGTATACTTCAAATTCAGCGTTTGCTAAAACATTTGTTTCAATACCATTTCCAAATTTAACTAAAGTGATTTCTCCTGTAAATAACTTAACCGGTACATTATTTCCACCGTATTCTACACCTGCTGCATGGCTACCTGCTTTATTCTCTACGTTTAATTCTTTAACTTTTGCAGTATAAGTAACTGTAATTTTCTTTCCTGCATTTAGATTAGATGTATCTGCAACTAATTTGTTTAAGTTAATAGTAAATCCTGTTTGGTCTTCATTTACTTCAATTGTACCAACCGGGTCAGTTTGACCTTCCATTTCTACAGTACTAATAGCGCCTTTGCCTTCTAAGTAGTAATCTGCACCAGTAATTTTATCAGTAATTGTAAATGTTCTGTTTTCAGTATTAGCTGCATCAATAAATGGTACATATGCTTCGATTTTATAAGTTACGATATCTCCGATTGCTACTACATGATCGTCATCAGCTACTGTTTTGTCTACAGTTGTTGGAGATTTTTTAGCTGTTACTTCTGCATTTGTTAATGCTGGATATGGTTTTCCAAATCCTACATATGCTGTTGCTGTTTTATAAGTAAATCCTGTTTCTTCTGCTTTGATTGCATAAATACCAGCTGCGCTTACTTCGCTTTCTGTTTTATCTGTTGATACTGTGAAACCAGTAAGTGCTGCAACTTTACTTAATGCTAAGTCAATTTTTGCTGCTGTAGCAGTTTCTGCAGTTACACCTGTTGGTAATTCAACATTATTATCATTGTACTTAATTAATCCCCAGATAACCTGCTGCTGTGCATCATCTGAATCTTTAAGTCCGAATGCTTCTGTAAAGCATGCTCCTGCACCATTAGTAAATGCCCAACCAGAAGTTTTGGTTTCATCTTTCTGGATAATCTGCATGTACTCAACTTTATTAGCTTTGTCAAAGTTTGTAAGTGTAATTGTTGCTTTTGCATCCGCTGCAAACGATGTCATACTCATTCCGAGTACCATAGCCAGTGTTAATAACACTGCAAAGATTTTTCTCATCTTCTTCATATTTTTGTCTCCTTTTCTTTTAAGGACTTTGCCTATTTTTTATTGTCCCCTCATATGGGATAATAACGTTTTTGTGTGGCAAGAAGCCACTGAAAAATTAATCCTTACAATTATTTTTCCAGCACCTCCCTGCATTTGTTTTTATATAAGATCCATGCGGCTGCAAACATAAGTAACATGCCGCCAATCATATACAAGTAAATTCCGGTGCCTCCGGCTGATGGGAGGGCGTAAGCTGTTTCATTTTTAAAGTACAAATGAAGCGTTGAATCAGATTCTGTAATTGTACTTGTATCAATTGTACTGTCTGTTTTTTCTGAAGTATAGGATACGAGACTTCCACCCTTTGTTATACTGAGTGACCAAGTTTCTTCGCTTCGTACATAGCCGACAGGTGCTTTTGTTTCTCTTAGTACATACTCGCCAGGTGCAAGGTTTGTTACAGTTTTTTCACCTTTTTTCCAGATGATTTTTCCATTGTCATTTGATGTACCAATATATACTGGTGTATTATTTTTTAGTAATTCAAATTCTGCACCTTGAAGTTTGACCTGATTTCTGCTAGTACTAACTTTTACGATATCCCAATCTTTTGTTGCCTTTACATTTGTAAAAGTAACACTTCCAACGGTTCCACCACTGTTTTTATCATAAGTGTAGTTTTTGATAACATCAACATCTTTACCATTACTATCAGCGTTTGTCTCATATCCGAGTTTGAATGTGACACTCTCTTGTCTCTCATTACGAGTGTTTCTACAGTTTGTAGTTTCATCAACCTGATAATTGGTTAATACATATCCATTCGAATTTACTTCGCTTATGGTATATGTTCCACGAGGTAAATTCTTCAGATCTTTATCAGCAAGTTTTACTTCAGTGAAACCTGCTGGAATAGTAATAGCAACTGTTTTGATTTCACTTCCAGACTCGTCTTTAATACTGAAATTGAATGTACACTCTGTTTCCAACGCACTTTCCAGTTTCTTTGTAATCTGGATTTCACCTGATACAACTTTGATTGTATAAATGCCATACAGTTTTGCAGAATCATTTTCATTTACAGCTTCTACAATATGGCCTGTACCACCTGCTATATTTCCGCCTGTATTTGCAGTACTTCCGTCTCTTCCGTCTGATGGTACTCCTGCATCATAACTTACTTTTAGATAATATGTAGTCTCTGTATCTGCAGTTAAATCTGTAACCTTAGTTGTACATTCTGGATCACTGTACCATTCAGTTGTAAAACTACTCTCCGGAACATTATACTTACTAGTATTTCCTTCAAGATCGAACATTTCCTTCAATACAGTGTTTGTATCCGGAAGACTATCACCTTTATAGATCGTGACTTCTTTGTTTTTGACCTTCAGTTCGGCTTTTACGTTAACCTTAGGTTGAGGAAGAACTGCATCGCCATATCCGGTATGGATCATGGAATCCGGTGAAATATTAGTAGGTACATCATTGCCACCGATATAGTCATCTTTGGCTTTTACAGTAATTGACTTTTTCCAATTTCCATTCTTACTATTCGGAATTGTTTGTTCATTCCAAACAATGTACTGATTACCAGTAGTTTTGTCATAATATACTGTTCCACCATTATTTAATGTGATTCCCTTATCGATTCCCGAATAATTGGAAGTAATTGGGTTTCCTGAATCATCCAAAATTACAAATCTAGGATCAATTACATCTTTTATTTGCGCATTTTTCATGTCCTGATCGTGTGTTATTGTTGTCTGGATGTTTTTGAAAATAGTTTTTAATTCATCAACACTCGAAGCAGGATATGCGCAACCTTTAGATGCGATATTATCTTCCAACCATTCTTTAGTGTCCTCATTAAGTTTTAAACCAATTGTGTAAACAGTAATACCTTTTTCTTTGAGATTTTGAGCTTGCAATTTAGACTTATTTTTATCGTCTTCACTGCTCGGATCTCCATCTGTAAATAGAATTACATAACGCGGAACATTTTCTTGCTTATTTTCTTCTAGTTGTTTCAATGCAAGCTTTAAACCAAGTTGTGGAGACGTTCCAGCTGATGCGTAGATACTACTGATTTTCTTCACTAATTCGTCTTTGTTAGTTCCAATCGTTGTGAGCTCACTCACTAGGTTTCCAACATAATTAAATGTTGCTATGCCAATTCTGCTATTAGTAGAAGAAGCTGCCATCGATGTAGTAAAAGTGGAAGCTGCTTCCTTTAAACCGGTTAAACTACTATCAATCGTATAAACTGTTTCTTTGCTGGCATCTTTAACGTTATTCCAGGAATCACCGTTGTAATATATCCACTTACCATTAAGATATATCATCGGTTGTTTTGCATTTTTATAACTCCAACCCCCGTATGTGACCGTCTTAGTTAAATTCGTGTAATAATAAACCTTGGTTGTATCTAAAGTATTTCTAATATCTTTATATGGCCCAACCTTCTTAAATCCCTTAGAATCATAATCATTAGAATCATATAACATACTTCCCGACGTATCAAAAACCATCATTACATCTGCTACCGCAGCTTGTTCTGAAGAAGTTGTTGATGTTAATTTGGAAGCCGCGCTGATATCTATCTGATAGGTGCGTTTATCCCAATCAATTACTTTTGCTGTTTTATTATAGTTGAGCGAACTGTTTATAAGTTCTTCTTTTGTCATATTCAGGATCTGATAATAAGAGCCTTCCTTGTCTGTATATTTTGTTGTTCCATCAGATAGATATAAAGTTGCTATAGCTGTATTGTTGCTGTCTAACTCAACTTTTACGATCCAGGTATCCAACGATGGGATGTAGCCGCTAGGTGCAGCATCTTCACGTAATGTATAAGTTCCTACGCGGAGTTTGGTAAATCTTACATTACCACTTTCTCCTACTGAACTTGCAGTTTGTGTTTCGCCTGTTTCATTATTTACTAAGGTAAATCTAGCGTCCTGTAATCCTTCGTTGTTCTTGTTTACTTTTTGAAGATTCAATTCAGCCATCGGAACCTGGCTAACTTCTGCTATACTTGCTGATGGAAGTGTGAATTTCATCTTACAGTTTGATTCTCCGGCACCACGTTCCATGTACAGAACGGTTAATGTATGTTCTTTTTCTTTTCCTTCAGGAGTAAGCTCATCAGCTGTTTTTCCTAATTTCTCCCATATATCAACAGTTTCGCTAGCTGCCTGATGAATTCCACCAAGATCCAGAACCACTTTACCATCGAGCAACACCCATAAATCATCATCTCCGGTAAATTCATAATTCATCGGTCCTACATAATCTCCGATTTTAAACAAAACATCGTACCGCATTCCAAAGAAATAATTCTGTGCTTTTTCGGAATTTTCATAGCTGAACTTCCGCTCATTCTCCAACGGATAAAAACCAGCTCCTTCGGTGGTAAGTATCTTACCATTTTGGTCTTTCACATCTTTTAACGTGTAGGTATCTCCCTTTTGTTCAAAACCCAGCTTTAAATCTTTGTAAACTTTTCGAAGATATCTGGTTTCATAATCATCGTAAGAGCGGCCAAACCGATCGTATTTTTTTACCTTTACGCTACAAGTAGCATCCGAGTCCTCGAAGAAACCCGGTTCCGGATAATTAAACTCAACCTTACCATTCTCATCCAATCCTTTAAGAATGTCTTTTACAACGCTGGTACCCTTCGTATAATCATTGGCACCAAAACTACCAATTGGAATCCAATATTTGTACTGTTCAAAGTTTTGTTCTCTAGTTCCTGCTGTTAATTTTCTTCCATTGTTTGGTTTCTCACCAAGCATATTAAACGAAAAATATGTATTGTTATTATTTCTGGCTTCGTCGTCTGTTACAGCTTTTACAGTATAATCATAAAATGTTGTAGCACCATCGAAACCCTTAGTTTTAGGAGTGTAATATACTTTAATCGTACAATCTTTAGTAACTGAAAATTCATTATCTGTATCCACAGGCGTTGTTGTTTCAGTTCCGTCTGCTGCTGTTTCTACTTTAGTAACACTTGCGACATTCCAGTTTGTTGCTTTCGTATAATCGTTGATTTTACCTCCGATTGGAAGTGTCAATACATCATCTGCATATATCTTTTCTTGGGGATTTTTTGTATTATCATAGTGTTCTATGGTAACAGTAACTTCTGAATCACCTTTCTGAACAATGACATACTTGGAAAAATGCGGAGCATCGAATACGACTTTTCCTTCTCCATCAACAGCACCGTTCATGTCTTCTGCTACATTATTATCATCTACATGCAGTACTGCAGCATTTTGATCGGATGTGATCTCCGGGGTGTCTACGCTGACCTGAACCGGAGTGGTTGGCTGTACTTCTGTACCGTCTACCAGGAATTTAATATCATAAGAGAAAATATTTTTAATTGAAAACTGTTCTTCAATTGCCTTTTCTTCTACTGCTTTTTCGATTTCTTTTACTTCATCTTCTGAAGTAATCTCTGATACAGAAAGCTGTGCATTTTCAGGAAGAGCATCTGCTGATCCTTTTACTTTAACAGTAGCATTTCCAACTTGTACTGACCATTCTTTTTCCGAAGGTATTTCGATGTCAGTTGTATTAGCCTCATCTCCTGTAGCCTCATCTGCCACCGGTTCTGTTACGACTTCGGCCTGGCTCTGGCTGTCTGTGTTCTGTGGCTCATCAGCGAATGCTGATGTCGCACTGCTAAGCACTAATACCATGCAAAGCATGAATGCTATTAAACGTTTCTTTGTATTACTTTTCATGGCGTCCTCCTTCTATTCCTCAATTCTGACTTCATAATTGTTATCAAGTGCTCCGTCTATCAGCTTCAATAATTCAAGGGCACTGCGGAAATGCTGCTCTCGCTGCTCTTCCACCCAAGTAACGCTGCCCTGCCAGGTACCGTTCTGCTGATCCATGATTTTTATTAAAAAAGTTCTTGTATTTTTTTGCTTTTTATTCATGTCAGTTTTCATCTGCCCTTCCTAATTATTTAGACTTTTTTATCTTATATAGGTATTGTATCTGACAAAGCATTACGTGAATCATTACCAATAACGAAAAATATTAACTTTTTTAAGCTATAACAAGAAATAGTAATGTTTTTGTAATAATATAATGATTTGATACCAGGGTCAAAAGGTCAGAAAACCGATGCAAGCTTGCTTGCAAGAGGATTTTTGACCTCTTGATCCACCAAAAACATGAGTAAGTAGCCATTTTTCAAAGAAAAATGAGCGGATTACGAATGCTTTTGAGGACTGCGAGAGTGCAAAGCACGTAGCAATCTGGTATCAAAGGGGGCAAAATACCTTTTACCCCAACATCATGATTTGTAGGAGTGCGTAATATTTGTGTCTGACTCTACTATATGTATTGGGATATTAGAATAGAAGTAAAAGTGGGGAATAATGTGATGAAAGTGCAAAAAGTATAGCTTGCGGGGAGCGCATAGAAAAGGAGTAAGCTGGTTATAGAGGTGAGGGAGAGGGATTTTCCGGACAAAAAGATCCCGTGACTGATATTGGGGAGATGTACTGCATCTTAGACGGTGATCAGTCACGGGATGGGGGGAAGGGTTATTTAGTTTTTATTCGATGCCAAATTCTTTTAATAGTTTCTTTTGGTATTCGATATCTTCGGTAGCACGTTCGAGGTCATTGTAGCGCTTGGATTTTAAGAGATATTTGTTTAGTAGTTTAAATTCATTTAATTCAGCTCTGATTTCTTCCCTACCTTCTTCTCTGGCATCTTCCTTCAAGGTTTTCTCATATAAGTCTTTGTCATATGTCGTCAGGATCATATTTGTCACCTCCGCTCGATATTTTTTTAGAAACTCTGCCAACACGTCCTGATTAATACAGGTATCAATTGCCTTTTCTAATGCATCTTCCACAGAAGGTTCCGACTGTATATATTCCCTGACACATTGGACGAATATGGAATATTCTTCAAGTCGTCTGCAGTGCTTCATCAGCTCCTGATTGTGACCATAGTTGATATTCAACATGGTTGCGGTGCATTCCAGGCAAGGTGCTTCGTTATCTGTATTTTCAAAGCAGTCTGAAAGCCTTAACTCCATGGAATCTGGCTGATTTTTTGTACCATTGTAAAAGACAATATATTTCGGTTTTGGAAGCCGTACTCTTTTTTCATGGTAGATCATCAGATTATTATCTGCAACATACTAAAGATCATTCTCCATAACCGGTCCTTATACTGCCGGTTGTGAGTTTGTTTGCTATGGCGAGATTTCTTCTTTTGTTTTCTCATTGCTTACCTCCATTATAATAGAAAGCAGTTCATAAGTAAATTCGCCATATCTCATGTTTCATGTAGATATAAGATTTTTTCTACAATCAAAGAATTCATATATCATATATGATTCGATTTTCTACATACGCCTATTCAAATGGTACTGGAGTTTTTTGTGAAAAGCAATTAAGAAAGAATAAAATTTTAAGATAATTAAAAGGCACCCTCCGATCACATTCCGTGATCAGACAATGCCTGTATAATTCTTATTCATTCATGTAATGATATCTCTCGCAATGCCATTCCTTTAAACGAATGCATTGCTGAGAATTTTAAGCAGTTCAAGTACGCTTACAAACTGTTGTGTAGAGTTACCTTCAATCCAGCGGACGATGCCCTGCCAGGATGAATTCTGGCGGTATCTGACATTGAGAAAGAAAGTCCCTTTTTGTCCACGATTCTCGATGAAATCTTCCGGTGACTGTACTTTATCAAGCCGGTCAACACCTGAAAACTGGGTTGAAGTGAAAGAACGTGTGCTGGTGGATGCCTGTGGAAATTCGAGTTTGTCGAAGAAATCATCAGCTAATTCGATCAGCTGAAGGATATTGGTGAATTTCCAGGGTTCTTTGCTGTAGCAGTGATAAATCCGACCGGACAGCTCTCCATCATTAATATTATCAATACACATGTTAATAAAGTTTGGTGCATACCAACTGATTTGATAGCTTTGTTCCATAAATTATCTCCATTTCTGCCCTGCTGCGAAGATAACATGATTGCAGCTTACCAGGTTTTATTCTCAGTATTGAACTGAATCGGTGAATCTTGCCGGTCTACTTCGGCTACAGAGGACACGAAGTAGTCCAGGTACTGCTTCCAGCTTTTATGCTCTCTGGAGAAGTATCTCTGGATTCTGTCGAAAATCATGCTGCAGTTCTCTTTGTTCGTACCAACGAGAAGTATCAGAAACTGTGATGGGCTGTATTTGGTAAAGGAGTCTCCTTTACGCAGACACTGCTGGATCGTATTCTGAAGCTCACCTGAAAGAACTTCAAGCTTGTCCGGCTTGTCCATCGGCATTCCTTTTCCGTTGGTGATGCTACATAACATTAAGTATACGGACTGTCCGTTCCTCTCAATGATTCGGGAAACGAGACGGTAACGGTCACGGAAACTTGGCAGGCTACAGTAAAAAGCACCGCCGCGTATATCGTCCTCTTTCAGACGTTCCTTGATGTCGCCGAGTTCCTGTGGTTTGTAGTTAAGGCGGCTGCTCATCTGCTCGAACTGCTGCATCATATGTTCAGAAGGGCGGATTCCAAGCTCTTCGAAAAATAATTTGGCAGTGTTCTCATATTCCTGCACAGCATCCTTATAGCGGTTCAATGCCATATAGCAGTCGATGCGGACGGATTGCCATTCATCGAACGGATATAACTGGCATGCCGGCTCACAGAAACGAAGCGCCTCTTCATAATCTCCGCGTTCGATCAGAAGCTTACAGAGCTCCTGAAGGGATTCAGAATAAATATTCTTATATTGGACGCTTTCAACAAGGACCCATTCATCTCCTGAAAGTTCTGGAAGAAATTCCCCACGGTACATCAGACAGATCTTCTTAAGAAGTGCCAGCTTTTTTACCTTATCGGTACACGTCTGCACGTCTTTTGACAGAACCTTAAACTGATGTGCATCAACTTCGGTCGGCATCGGAGCATCCCATCGATAAATACCTTTTTTGATGTTGATATAATCATGACTCGGAAGTCCGGCATCTACGATGATCTTTTTAAGACGGTGTGCGGTTACCCGAAGGTTGTTGGCAGCATCGGCAAGTTCTTCTCTTCCGTACAGTTCATCAAGAAGCTTATCTCTGGAGATACCGGTATCGCCATGGTAGAGTAATATCTGCAACAATTTCATTGCTTTTGTCGTTGTGTTGCGTCCGAATGATACGGGAATCTCTCCGTAGCTTGCTGAGAATCCTCCGAATAAACGAACCTTTAAGACAGGTAAATGATCACTCATAAATTAACCCCCAATTTTACTATTGTGATGGTTTATAACTGATTTCTATTGTAATGGTCTTTGATTTCTTTGTCAAATAAATTAAAGCATATTAGACCAAATAACTTCTTTTAATGTTTTGATTATGCTATAATTTTTCTAGTTGAGTTTTTGGGACTGTTTCACTGTGGAAAAGAAAGGAGGAATTCTGTGCGGCAGAACGGTTTATATGAACAAAAAAAACGCTGGCAGAGGATTTTTCTTTTCTTTTTTCTGCTATTTCTGACAGGTGTACTGATACCTGGCGGATGTGCATCGGGGGGGAAAAAAAGCCAGTCCGGGGAAAAGGGGGATCCGAGAGATCCATCGGTGCAGGTGCTTCAGACGGAGGCTTCCGGTGAAGTGACATATGGAAATGACCTGGTTGTACTGGATGCATCCCATACGGCAGATGGCTATGTGATGATCTGTTATAATGGAAGTAATGAAAAAGTCAAGCTCCAGGTGACATCCCCGGATGGCACAGAGTATACCTATCCGGTTACGGTTGTTGGTGATTATGCGGTTTATCCGCTTCCGGGCGGGAATGGTTCTTATAAGGTAACACTTCTGGAGAGTGTGTCTGTAGATGACAATCTGTATGCGGTAAGCTTTACCCAGGATCTGGACGTACAGATCACAGATGAATTTGCCCCGTTTCTGCATCCGAATTATTATGTGAATTTCACGGCAGATTCCAAGTGTGTAAAAAAGGGTGAGAGTCTTGCAGGAAAGGACTGCTATTCTGATCTGGATGTGGTAACGCAGATTTATAATTTTGTAATTAAAAATATTTCCTATGATAAAAAGAAAGCGGAGAATGTTCCGTATGGGTACACACCGGATCCGGATGAGACACTGGATACCGGGAAAGGAATCTGTTTTGATTATGCGGCGTTGATGTCGGCAATGCTCCGGTCGCAGCGGATTCCGACGAAGCTTGAGGTCGGCTATTCCGGTGATGTGTATCATGCATGGATCAGCTGTTATGTTGATGAGATCGGCTGGGTGGATAACATCATTGAATTTGACGGAAAGAACTGGTCGATCATGGATCCGACACTTGCTGCAAACAACAGTGCTTCGGATGTGAAGAAGTATGTGGGAAATGGAAAGAATTATGTCACAAAGTATACCTATTAGATAAAAGGAAGCCGGATAAGAAGAATGTGGCAGGAATGTGAAAAGGAGGATGGCATATATGGAAAAGCGGACACAGCAGGGGAAGCTTACGAATCTGGAAATTGCTTCGTTCTGCAGTGAAATGGCAATGATCCTGAAGTCTGGGATTTCTTCCCTGGAGGGAGTTGATCTTCTCCGGGAGGATGCGCAGACGAAGGCAGAAAAAGAGCTGTTGGATGAGATTTATCAGTCAGTGATGGATACGGGCAGGCTGGATCAGGCGCTGGAAGAGACGAAAGTATTTCCGGAGTATCTGATCCGTATGACGCAGATCGGAGAAGAGACAGGAACTTTAGATGAAGTAATGGAATCTCTGGCGGAGCATTATGACCGAGAGGAAGCGATCAGGAGAAGTGTCCGGAGTGCCATCTCCTACCCTCTTCTGATGATCGGGATGATGCTGGTGATCATTATCATTTTGATGACAAAGGTTATGCCGGTATTTGATCAGGTGTTCCGCCAGTTTGGTCAGGAAATGACCGGATTTTCAAGAGGGATCCTGCTTGCAGGCAATGCTCTTTCCAGATATTCGGCGGTGCTTGCGGTACTTTTGGCGGTGATCGTCTGTGCGGGTATTTATTTTACAAAGACAGAGAGCGGCAGAAAGAAACTGTATCACATCGGATCCGGGTTTGCATTTTCAAGGGAGCTGAAGGATAAGCTGTCGGCATGCCGGTTTGCCGGAGGAATGTCACTGGCACTGAAAAGCGGACTGACGCCGGAACAGGGAATGGAATTTTCAGAGAACCTGATCGAGGATGATGATTTCCGGAAGAAAGTAGCAGAATGCAAAGCGGATATGGAAAATGGAACGGATATCGCAGAGGCACTGGTGAAAGCCGGAATCTTCACAGGTGTTTATGCGCGGATGACATCTATTGCCGGGAAAGCCGGAATGATGGATGAGATGATGGGAAGGATTGCCGATGAGTGTGAGGAGGAAGTGGATGAAAAGCTTTCTTCTATGATCGCAGTTCTGGAACCGACGCTGGTGATCATCCTGTCGGTGATCGTCGGAACGATCCTTCTGTCGGTTATGCTTCCGCTTCTTGGAATTATGTCAGGACTTTAGGAGGTATGCTATGTGGAGAAAAGAACGGGAACGGTTTTATCACGGAAAACGGCAGCACCCACTTCGGAATTTCTGTCTGTCCCTTCTGCTGTTTGTATGTATCTGCAGTGCTTTTTTCAGTGGATTTGAAAGGCTTTCGGACACGACAAGACGCAGGCAGAAGGAAAGTCTGGAAAATGCACTCTGGCGTGGTGTGACGCAGTACTATGCGCTGGAAGGACACTATCCGGAGACGCTTGATGATCTGACGGAAAACTGTGGGATCCAGTATGACAAGAAGCAGTTTTTTATTGATTATCAGATTGCCGGTGCCAATATTCTTCCGGACATTACGGTGATCGAACGATAGGAGGAAATGGGCATGAAGCGTAGAAATGAAAAAAAGCATGTGATTGATTTTCTTTTTCCTCTTGCAGTCTTTTTCGTGCTGGCGGCATCATCGGTCGCCATTGTGGTTCTTGCATCGGGATTTTACAGCCGGC
>ULWW01050848.1_pt1 | contig 18811 bp, 19 predicted proteins | sample 1960741 | NCBI WGS metagenome assembly ULWW01 (sample SAMEA4835823, study PRJEB28245) | human gut metagenome | biome: gut microbiome; material: fecal sample | place: Denmark | collected 2008
TCTCGGCGATAGACACTGTAGCATCTCTCTGTGCATCAGATACCTTTTTGAGATCTTCAGCGTATGTCCTGAGAGAGTCATGAAGTGTCTGCATAGCAGTAGTGCAGTCTTTTGCCTTATCTATCCAATCTTTATAGGTTGATATAACTGTCTGAATATCAGAGCTGTATCTTGAAATATTGATTGAACCATCCGCAACACGAGTCTTAATCTCTTTGGCAAGTTTCTTGTTTATTGCACCAAGACTGATTGCTTTGTTAAGATAACTATTTGCCGTATTAAGATACTTATCTCTACCTTTCTGCTCTGTATACATCTTTGTGTATGTATTACCCACAGCAGACATATAATTAGCTGTAGCAGAAGAGTATCGCTTATCATTTAGTTTTGATTCCGCTTTGGATATATTGGAGTCGATTTTCTTTTGGAGTCTGTCTAGGCGAACTTCAATCCAATCGAAGAATTGAGATGCCCAATCAGAGAGTTTATCGAATGCAGTCTTTGCAGTGGATGAACTACCTCCACCTCCACCACCTGAAGTTCCACCACCTGAACTACCATGCGAATTAACAGATGCACCGCCAACGGAAGTTTTGACAAGGCTCTTCATGGCATTAAATGCATTATTTAAAGCCTCTGACTGTTGCGCTCCCGCAGTTCCTGTAGCTTTAAATGTACCATCAGGATTCATTACACTATTTTTTATACTCTGGAATGTCTTAATAGCCTGCGTTGCAAGATCAAGTCCTTTACACAAATCCATTAAGTTCTTAATATCACCATCAGTCGTAAGAGTAGGGTTATTTAATTTCTTCACTGCAAGTAAAGCAAGAGCCTGTGAACTTACGCCTGACTGACTTGCTTCGTTTGCAAGCTGAATTATCTCGCCAGCAGTCGCATTTGAGAATAATTCTGTAGCATTGGTAGTATCAATCTTTGTGCCATGTAAACTAAGACCAGCCTTAACAGCTTCCTCTGTAGCTATCTTTTCTTCGCCCAAATTCTTTGCAAGAGTAGCCTCAACAACGGCGGCAGAATTGGTCACTCCCATATTATCAAGCTGTGACTCATAATATGCTCTATTTGTCTCGTTGAGATTAGACAGCACGGATTCACTATTGACGTATTCTGTGGCTAATTCATTAGCTATTTTCTGGCAGTCTTCCATTGAAGATGACGCATCGCCAAGAAGAGTAGAGAATTTTTCCCATGTGCTTAGTCCCTTGATTGTTGCGTCAAAGCCTGATAAATCATCTACGCTTACCAAACCATCAGAAGCCTTTGTACCAAGTGCATCAGTTATTGACTTGATATTTTTGGACATTGCACCAAGCTGAGAGTTTTTATCGGATAGACTATTGATATATTTAACTGCTTCTTCGGCAGAGTAACCCAGATTATCGAAATAGTTTTCTGCTCCATCTGTATCTCTGAATGTATCTATGGTTAATTCGCCCTTATCGGCAAGGGCTTGAAGATCATCTGCTACACCCTTTGTTGCATCATCTGTTGACGCTTTGAGCTGTTCCCATGCAGATGATAGGGTAGAAACACTGATTTCATTGTCAGGAACATTAGTCTCCAAATATTTCTTCTTCGCTTCAGTTGCAGTGTCACAGTTTGCGGCAACATCATTCCATCTATCAATTTCTTCTTGTGTGTTAATAGAATTTTCTTCAAAGAACGGAGTAAGGTCTTCACTGTATTTTTCTTTTGCAGACGAGATAGCATCATCATAAGATTTTTTTATTTCCTCATCGACATTTTTACCTATTTCTACTTGGAATTCAATAGGTGCTTCACCACTAAGACTATTATATACATCTTGTAATACCTTTTCAGAATTAGTAATATCCTTTGTTGAATCTTCGGCAGCTTGCTTTGTTTCTATTAATTTTTCTTTAGCTTCATCTACACCATTACCTGTTTTAAGTGCAGTGTTGTAATTATCTACTGCATCAACTAAATCATTATAAGATTTAGAAGCTTTATCATTAGAAAGTATTTCTGCCTCTGCATATTTCTTAATTCTACTGTTTGCATTTGCCAATTCATCAGTATCAAATGAATCATTTAAAATATTAGATAAGGTTGTTTTTAGCGCATTTACTTCAGGATTTGATTCACCAAAATCATGATTTAAATCTTGAAGTAAATTGGATATTTGGTCGTACACTTCTTGACGAGTGCCATTTGATACAAGATCAATTTGATCTACACCATATTGACCTTTTGATTCATATTTTTTTATGCCTAAAGTGTCGTATTTTTCAAGATACTTTTGCAAATCAAAACTAGAAAATTGAGTAGAACCATATTGTAATACTTTATTGACATTAAAATCTTCAGTTACATATTTTTCGTCTGCCTTTATATCACTGTAATTTTCAGCAACATAATCACCTGCTTTTTTCTTAGATAAAATACCTAACTTTTCGATTTGTTCATCATATTTTCCATTAACTAAATCAATTTGTGTAGCTTCTTCACCATATTTTTCATATAATTGATCTTGAATGTCTAATAATTGCTCTTTGATAGATTTTACTTCACTTGTAGACAATGAGGTGTTATCTAACTTTTCTGAAAGTTCTTTATATTTTGAAATACTGTCATCTATATTTTGCTTTTCTGTTTCATAAGATGAAGTCAATTCTTCTGAGCGTTTTCTAGCATTTTCTTCAGCATGAGCCAAATCATTTAACCATGAAATTGCTTCACTAACAACCCATGATATTACCATGCTTGCAATCATATTGCCAGCCATTGATAGTGCTCTCATTCCTAATTCAGCGGCTTTTGAAGATTTTGTCACCCCATTTATAGCAACTGTACCGCCATTAGCAGCAGCGACAATATTTTGAGCCTCTTTAGAAGTATTAAGCATAGTTCTGTTAAATGCCGTTTGAGACGTAACACATTTATCAATTTCTGTATTATAAGCTTTGATTGCCGTTATATCAGCATCAGATAATAAATTCTGTCTTTTGAAAAAATCGCCATTAAATAACCCCTTAAATGGATTGTTTAATCCTATTGTATTATTACCAAAATCATCTGTCTTTGTTTTGACTATCATACTATATTTTTACAAGTTGTTTGAACACTTGCCATTATTTAAAAATGAGAGTATTATACAATAGGAGAGGTGGTATATTATGATCAAAATATTAAAAAAATATAAAATTTACTTATCATGTCTTGGTATATTATTAATTGTAGGAATTAGTTTTATATTATATAATTATTATCAAGAAAAAACAGAACAAGAACAAAAACAAAAAATTGAAAAATACATTGATTCTATGGTTGAATCGGAAAATAATATAAATACAAAATTAAACTTAATAAAAAATGGTTCAATGGCTACACTCGGTGATTATGATTATGTAGAAGAACAAATAAAAAATATATGGAATTCCTATGCATGTCTATATTCGTTTCAAACAAAGCAAGGTGAATATTTAGATGAGTATACAAAATCACAAACGAACTATGATACTTATATAGATTATTATAACTATTTAAACAACAAATATGATGCCAACGATTATAAAAACTATAATAAGACTGCTAGAAAACTTATTGATTCGGCAAAATCAAAAAGGTAGGTATTCCATTATGAAAAACACTCAGAACATCGCATCACTAATAGCCAAACTTGAATATGAAGTTGGGAGAGAGTGTTACAATCCAAATTCATATGATGGATATACAGGAATCGAGGGTCTTGGATATAGATATCCTGTAAAATTATATCAAAATGAAAATATGAGAACATATCGTGGTTCGATTACTTCAATTTCTCCATCAGAAGTTCATACTATGAAGTATGTATTCGGGTCTAATCATTTATTCATCGGCAAAGGTATATATAATATACTTAATGAACTGGAAAAGAGATATGGATTAGATTTTGATAAAATGGAAGAGGAATTGGGTAAATCAGAATAGCAGTAAAAGTAAACATATGTTCTGACTATAATTATCAATAACCAAATGGTAAAATATTCCATATAAAACATGACGACAAAAGAGGAGGTATAAATTATGGACAAATCAAACGACCAGTTCCCCATCTTAAAACCTGAAACGAATGAAATTCTTTTATCACGTTGTAGGTTTGTTGAAGTTAAACAACGACATACTATTATGACAATTAATATAAAGGGAAAGATAAAAATCGATACAGATTCTCAAACAATCTATTATCACATGTAATGAAGAGGAGTGGTAATACCATGGATAAAATTCAAAGCAAGAACTTGAATGATAAACCCATTGTAGTCAAATCAGACGTATATAAAGAAAAAAACAAAGAAAATGTAGACGGAGAGAATGTGTATGTATATACAAGCCTCAAAAGAAGCGTTGCGAAATTAAGAATAAAAGAAAAGACCATTTATAAGATTAAAAGTGTATTATGTCTAATACTTGGTATCGTGCTGGCGATGTATTTTTATATAAAACCACAGAATATTAAGACATTTATTAGTTCACTGAAAATTATGAGCTCAAATTTAATAGATACTATATTATTATGTGTACCTATGTGCCGTGAAAGTTATATTTTTAATTATAAATATAATTATTCTCTTATCTTAATTTATTTTTTATGTATCTTATCCTCATTTTTTATAACTATTTTAAATGAATTAGATAAGCATTATATTTTCTGGGCAATAGTTTTTATTATAGGAGGAGTAAATATAGAATATTTGATTGTACCACACCTGGCGAATCAAGGATCATTATTCTGGATAATTTCAACATTTTCAATTTTAGGGTTTACATTAGCCCTTTATTTTGTTCTTTTTATGATTATAACAATATTCCAAAAAATAGTAGATACAATAAAGTGATAATAGAAGAGAGTAGTAAGAAATTACTGCTCTTTTTTGTTTATGCAAAAATAATACAGAGTCATATTGCTATGGCTCTGTATTACCTCATGTGTTAAACGCATGTCAAAAGACAATTGTTTAAGTACTCCTAGTGCAACATATCTATCAGCTAATGGACACCCATTTCTGTTTGATATGGTACAAGACAAAGCTAATGGACACCCATTTCCTTGTTTGTATAGAAGATTATATCAAATATTAAGTTTATTGTCAATATTAAAATAATTTTACTAACCCATACGAGTTAATATCTTCTTTATACCCATCATATATTTTCGTTTCTAAAATATCCCACATAAAATGTCGAATTTTATATCCATTAATATGCCTTACACAATTATACGCAACCATATCTGCTATTTGTAGACCGATACTGTTTTCTTCTTTTACAGTAAAACTTGTTGTCGTTATATACTTATCAATTGCCTCTGGGACATAAATATTAGTACCATTTTGTAGAATATTAAAATAATGTTTTTGTATTTTCTTATTCTGTGTTTCTTCTCTTGATTCAAATACTATACTTCCACGAGTTTTATTTTTCGTCAAAAAGTGTATATAACTATTTATTACAGAAGAAAAAAGTATCTCATATATATCATGAGAAAACTCAGGATATTCATTATGATATTCTTTTACGTTAGTATATGCAGTTATTACTTTAAATTCTGCTTTATCAACGTTTTTTCTTAATGAATCCCAAAATTTAGTATTCATCTCGGCATTTGAGCATAGAAATTTAAAACCATTCTGCTTTTTAAGAATATCAGTATAATGAAATACAATATTAGAATTCCCTAAAATAGATTTCGTATCCTGTATAGATGGTATCAAAACCTTTTTATAATCATTTCTTGATATTATAATACCTCCAAGTAATAAATATGGATTTGTTCTTGTTACTGAACTTTCGTCCAAAAATAATATATAATCTGAATTTGTCATATCATTCCCCAATCATTAGTATTTAATATTACCATTATATACCAATAATCGACAGAATACTATCAGAACATATGTTTTATAGATATATTTCCAGTAATATTGTATAATAAACTATATATTTTACAATTCACAAAATCAGCAGGAGAGGAGAGTACCATATGACGAAAAATTACAAATTACATTACCACCCAAACTTAAACTTAGAAAAAGAAACAACTATTGAATTAAAATCAGTAGAAGAAGTGAGAATATGTCCTCATTGCGGCATAGCTACAAGCCCTACATTTATTGATGGATATCTTATTGGGGATAACAATAGCTATATACCACCAACCGCTTATATAATATTCCATTGCCCAAGTTGCAGCAAACTATATATCGCAAAATATTACATACCACATAACTACTATATAACAAACGACATGATGCCATATGATTTTACGCCCATATTCCCATCATGCACATATCCAGGAAAACACATATTACCAGAATTCACTGAAAATATAAAACAATTGTCACCTATGTTTGTAGAAACATATAGACAAGCTTGCTATGCAGAAGAAAATGAAGACACAATTGGGTTAGCTGGGTTAGGTTATAGAAAAGCAATTGAATTCTTAATCAAAGATTATCTTATTAAGGTAGATTCAGATAATAAGGATAAAATTATTAAAATGCAACTAGGAAAGTGCATTGATAAATTAGATGAAGATATTCAAGATATCGCAAAAGCGGCTACGTGGTTAGGTAATGATGAAGTTCATTATTTTAAGAAACATAGAGATTATGGTATTGATGACATGAAAGACTTTATACAATGTTTGGTAGCAGATATAGAAAGATATTATGTTAAATTGAAAGCAAGAGAGTTCGTCAATGCGAATGATAATGCTACAAAATAGCATAATAAAAGACACCTTAATTGGTGTCTTTAAATTTCATATATTCACTTTCAAGTTTTTTGAAATCACAACATGTATAATTTAATCTATGATTCTTATTACATCCAATTTTATATACAGCATTTGCTTTTTCGTATATATCAGTTTTATTATTTTTACAATAATCATACTCGACTTTAAGCAGATCTGCATACTTTTTATCACGTTTTGAAATTTCAGAAAACTTTAATTCTGTTAATACTTCGTCATATGCTGGAATCATAAATGAAAATCTAATAGAAGATATTGGAACAGATTCATTATATATCAATAAACTTGTTTGATATTTCTTTGTTGTGTGAGATATTGGTGCATAATAATCAACTCCATTAATATTAAGCACAACTCCACAAACAAATTTATTATTTGTACTATAATGAATATTGGGTACTTGTTCATCTATTGTTTGCAAGTATCTTACATAATCCTCATTTATATCATAGAATTTCAGCATATTTCTCCTTATGTATGATAAATGGGACGAAGATTTTATCTCCGTCCCTGCATTAAATTTTCGCTCTTTCGGTGGCGAAACACCTAGCATTAAATCCTTCAGTTACGGTTGAAGCATACCTAGCATTAAATCCCAACTTGCGGTGTTGGCAACCTTGCATTAACGAAATCATTTGATTTCTTACTTATATTATATATTGTAACACATAAAAAATGTCACCAAAAAGAAGATAAAATTTTGTACATAATTACTTAATTCAACTCATTAACAATGGCTCTCCAATATTGGAATCTACCATCCACATTTTCAGCACTTGTCGTTCCTTGCTGGACAAAGAGCTTATACTCCTCATTGTCGTCATAAGTATTTAAAAATTCTGTTATCTTATCCACCAATGCCCCGAATGATTTCTTGTTCTTAACAATCTTATAACAAGCATATAAAATCTGCGGAAGGGAAGTTACAGGAATATCTAAATCTTCAAATGAAGCATCCAATTTATTCATAGCTTCCTCAAGAGTATCTTTCACATTAAGATACTGATCTGCATATTCTATAACAAAATTATCTATATCATTAGCACGGAATGAAGTAAACTGATGCTCCTGATTTGTTGCGATGAGCATAATAGTCTGGATTATAACATCTCTGTCAGTACCATTCTTTCTCTGATTAGGACTCATAAGTTTATCCATTAGAGGATTAACTGAGAGAGAGTAGACCATATCGCTGAATTCATCAGAACATTTGCATACTCTTAATAATTTTGCTCCAAGTTTCTTTCCACTATTCTGACGCTCAAACATCATTTTCACATCATCGTCTGTATAATCAGATAATATACAAAAATCTAATGTGTCAACTAGGAGGGCTTCCTTTACAATGTCATCAAGTTTACTAAATCTTTTCTTAGCTATTTCAAATTCCTTTTCAATCTCTTCACCATTTTCCTTATATCTAATAACTACATTAGGAGTATATTTATTAAGGGCAAATTCATCATTGATATACTGAATACAAGTAGAAACTCTCTGAGATCCATCAAGAGTAGCCATTACATTATTTTCTTCTACAAGATAAATAGGATTAACAGGAATACCCATTAACAGGCTGTGAATCAGAAGACTCTTCATTTGAGTAGACCACTGATTAATTGGTCGCTGTAACTTATGACTGAAACTAATATTGCCTTTCTTATATTGACTGTTTATCCATGATAATGTTTTAGGTTTTGTAGTGTTCTGCATTTAATTACCTCCAAAATTAAAATTTTTGATTTGTTGCTTTTTCAAAAATATCACATTTTGAAGTAATTGTAAATAAACAGGAGATTCTTTTTTTACAAAAATGCGAAAAACACATATGGTATAGAATGTATGTTCTGGATTTATATATTTGGATAAATATGGTAAGTTGATACTAAGCAAACTGTATCTGAGCCATCGTATCTCAGATCATCGCAAGACAGAATGCTCGGTATTATACCATACGAAGTGCCATAATTGTAGTTGGCACAAGTTCTTTGGAAAAGTAAATATCTAGCCCTTTCTGGGCAAATACATTTCCCAACTTTTATATATTACTACAAAGAAGGGAGGGTAGAATTGTTCGACATTTTAACGAACGTAATTAGAGTCTTAGGCTATGCAAGTATATGCTATTTAGGATATTTGGGTTTAAAATTAGTTGTCACAATACTGATTTGCAAACACCCAGAATTATCTGAAAAGAAAGTTCAATACATTACTCGCATGGTCACAAAAGACAAACATCAATCTAAATAATTCTATTTTTGTATTCCATATTTATTTTTCTCCTTTTAAATCGGGGAGAGTAGTTGCAATGGCTACCCTTCTTTTATACTTTACATCCAGTTGGCTTAAATGTCGTCTATACATTTATTCTCCCTTAATCAAATAATAATATAGTATTTTTGATTTTTTGGAAGAAATATGCATCAAATTATTTTTTCTACTATCCTTTATTGCCTATATATTATATAATTATAATACAATACATAATTATTAGTTCATTATAGTCGCTTCCCTAATAACCGGGCTCGCTACCTATAATAAAAAATAATCATATGTCATTGGAGGTGACTATGATGGACATAATAAAAAGTATTGTTGAGTGTGATTCTTTATATGGTGTAATCGCTCTTTTTATTCTATGCACTCTACTTGGGTTTGTATCATGGCTTTGTTATAAGGTAATAATCGAAGTCAAAAAACTAATCCAATACATAGTTAATAAAATTACAAAATATAAAGAAATTCATGCAAAAGCCCAGTACAAAGATGCTTTATTAAAAGTTGATTTAACTGAGCAAAATAAAGAAGGAATTGAGTAGAGTAATTCCTTCTTTATCCCACCTTATCGACCAAGGGATTGTTGGTTCAAACGAACGTAGAAGTAGGAGATAAGTTCCTAACTCATAAATTCATGGCTACGCTCCATGTTAGTACCGAATGGCTATTCTCATCAGTAGCATTGCATCTACTGAATCTCACCCATAGCATTACTGTGGCGGTTATTCCTTATATAAGGAAGCTTCCGACCTGACCATACGAGTTCACACATTGTCACTATAGCCTAATTTGTTACCAAAATAGGAGAGTAGTGTGAGGTTGACGTAATTCCCAGTTATGTGTTTATGTCACACAAGTCTATTCAGACGTTATAGGGTGTTTATCACCGTGTATCTCACGGATAACATACTTTAAACCTCTGTATCCAGAGTAAATTGTGTATGTTGTCGGCATATTCAAAAACTGAGGGAATACATTTTATCCCTACCGACATTTTTAAAAGATAATGCTGCTCCAATTCCTGTGAGAATAGTTGGTAACAATCCAACTGTATCTACAAAATCAGTAGCACCCTTAAGAAGTGTGGATAATAAATCAATTCCATTCTTGATAGTTTCGGAGTCGATCACTTTAAACCAAAACTCCTGGGCACGATTCTCCAACTGTGCCATTTTGCCATCAATACTATCAAGATAAGAGTTTAATTCTTTTTCCGCTGATCCCTCTGAATTTTGAGCATCTTCATACACAGAACGAAGCATATCTCCATTCTGAAGAATACTTGCGGCAATGTTGGATCTATTTTTCCCTGCGATAGTCTCCAATAAAAGATTAAGATTATTTGTTCCTAATTCTTTATCTTTTTTTACAATATTGTCATACAAATCTGCGAGTCCTTGCATAATTTCATATGTACTTTTATAATTTCCGTTAGAATCAAGAATATCAAAACCTTTTCCATCTGACGATGCAGCTTTAGTTGCATCCATGATTGTATCTCTAAGTTTAGAAACGGTAGTAATCATTCCATCTGTTTCTTCGCCTAAATCTGAAAGCTCCTGTTTAGCTTCCTCTGTACCAACCAATCTAAGAGAAATCGTCCTTAAACCTGCCCCTACCTTAGATGGATCTTGAGTTATAGCATTGCCAGCCGTAGTCAACGAAACAGCTTCATTAAGATCGTTGTTTGCAGTTACCAATGCACTTGCGGAATCTTTAAGAGCAGTTGCTAATCCATCTGTCGAGATACTATAATTGTTGCCAATATTATTGAGAACATCAATTATATCCATTTTATCAAGATCTTTATACGCCTGACTCATTGATACAAGAGACTCCGTTGCTTCGTCTATTCCTTCAAACTCTGATACATTTAAAAGAACATTGGCATCCTTTGCACTTTCCGCAGCTTGATTCATTGATTCTCCGAGACGCATCCAATCCGCTGTGGAATTTTGTATCTGTTTTGCAGTTGTACCAACCGCATCTGCCGTATCGAAAGTAGTAGCTTGATAATCTTTCAAGCTTTGAACAGTCTCATCAGATACTTTTCGCATTTCTGTAAAGGCAGTATTAAGTTCTCTTACAACATTAAAACCTTCTTTACCCAGATTAATAACATCATAAAATCCAAACATACCTGCCATCTGAGCGGCTAATTGATGGAATCCGCTATTCTTTAAAGTGTCCCACAATGTTCTGCCAGCTCGACCAGCTTCGACTTCGGCATTATAAATCTTTAAGATTTCACCATGAATCTTGTCAAGACTCATACTAGGATTACCACTTTCAATTTCTGCATAGTAAGCTTTAATCTTAGCCTTAGCCTCAGAAGACATCTTGCTGTTTTCATTAAGAAGCTTATGAATTTTATCTAATTCTTTCTGACCAGAAACAAAGTTATATCCCTTTTCAGAAGCCGACATATTAGTAACAGTAGCGATAGTATCTTTGATTTTCTTTTCATACTCGTCCAATTTAGAAATATCATCACTTGTCACCAAACTAGCATCTTTGCCTTTTAATTCATTAAGCAAAGTTTCGTACTCATGAACAGCATTCTTGACAGCCTGTACATTTTCTAAATATGTACTACTTGTCCAACCGCCATCATTGAATCTGTCAATGGTTGTTTTATATTTATCAATCTTACTATTATAAGAATCCAAACGCTTATCATACTTATTGAGGTTTGCATTGGCATTCTGTTCTTTAGCTTGTGTATTTTCCTTAATTTTCTGAGTATTCTGTTCTAATACATTATTCTCTTCTTTAATAGCATTGATAACACCTGATGTATCAAAAGCGTCTGAGTCGCTTTTAAAATTGTTAATTGTATATCCATATTCTTCAAGAAGTTCGAATAATTGACGAACACGTTCATCAGCACCGGTTTCATCTATTCCATCTGTAGTCCATGATAAATGAAAATATTTGCCATTATGTAATGAATCAAGAATGTTTTGTAACTCATTTGCATCTGTAAATATTTTTTTAATCTCTTCTTCAAGATTTTCAAGAGATTTCACACTTGAAGATGTATCAATATCACTGTGAAATGCGTCTTTCTTTGTGGTTTGAGATACAGCATTTTTTACAGATTGGGCTGTTTTTTCAGCCTGATCCTGAGTCTCTTTTAACTCGGATTGTAAAGTATTGTTTAATGTGATTACTCCATTTTCTGTATCTACCCACCCTTTTATAAACTCTTGTGGGATATTGTCTTTTAAACCATGTTCAAATTCTTTTACTTGGTCTAATGGAATATCCATTATTAATGCAGAACCTTTATCAAAATTTTCAGCATGTAAATAGTCCCAATCCTTAACGATTGCATTCATAGATGTTTCTGCTTCACCAATGCAATCTGCAAATGAAGAAATAAGTCCATAATCGCCAGTATTCATTCCATTTGGATTTGATAAAATAGCAGTTGATTGTTCTGAATTACCCCAATGAACATATCTTGCAGTATTTTCTTCTTGTGGAATACTATTTACGGCAGACTGAATCATTTGTTTATGAGCTTCAGTTACTTTTTCATAATCAGAAGCAGTCTCTTGCAACTCACTTTGGAATTTATTTTGTTCTTCAATGGCAGGATTAGAACCAGATGAAATATTCGTTTCACTGGCAGGCGTGACATTCTTGATCTTCGCTAATTCAGTTTCAAGTTCCTTAACACGATTAGTAAGATCAATGACCTCCTGAATAGAAGTGTTTACATCAAGTCCATTCTTGAATACATTTGTAAAATTATTTGCAGATTTAGAAATTTCGTCAAGTTTATTAACAATAATTGTCAATTGACTAATTACTTCTGAAAGATCAGTTTTACCAAAAAGATTTTCTATCGAATTATTAGAAGTGTTTTCAGATTTGATTATATTATTCAAAGAACGCTGTGCACCAGAAACTGCTGAATAATAAGATTTTTCTATATCAGAATATAAATAATCTTTACCAAACTGTTGTTTGGACATTTCTCTCATCTCAGTAATGAAATTCTTATATGCAGCAATTTTAGCATTCATGTTATCATACTGATTAATGTCGAAATTATCAAAATAACCTTGCATATTAGAATCAAGAGTACCTGACATTTTTAGTCTGTTAAACAGATTCTCATAAGTATGTAACAATTTTGCAGTCCTTGACTGAACTTCGGCAGTCATTTTATCGTCTGAGCCAAAATCTAAATTCATATTCAAACTTAGACTAGATGTTTTCTTGGCTAACTCAGAAATAGAAGAATCTACTCTATTGATCATAGTTAAAAGAGGTGAGAACTCGTCACCATCCCCAACATCAGATATGACTTTCCGCATTGAACCAAGATGAGATTCCATTTTCTCGAATAAATTGATAACTGTCTTGAGTTGTTTTTCATCAACTATTGAATTACCAATACCTTTTCCATTACCTAAACCAGTTCCAAACGCCTTACCAGAAGCAAGAGATTTAACAACCTCTACCAACTTATCCAAACTCTTAACAGTCTCATCTATTCCTTGATCTTTTATCTGCACAACAAATTCTTGTGAAGATAATTGCTTCCTATATTTTTGAATCACCTTTTCGAATTCTGCTTGATTCTTTGAATTAGAAAAGTCAAAATACATTTCAAGTTTATTATTTTGTAACTCTTTTTGTCCTTCGGATAACCCTTTTAATATCTGAGCAAGCAAATCAGATTTATCCAGCACAATACTGGCGGTCATTGAAGCAGCTACATTATCTGGCATGTCAAATACCTCCTATCTTTTTACATATTTATTTACAGTGGACTCCCAATCTTTCTTGAAACGATCTCTCGTATAAGATTCAAGACTTTCGCCCTGATTGAAATATGGATTAGTCCACGAATTCCCACTTCCAATATTTCTATTTCCAAACAGAGGGTTAGGTCTTGACCAAGCCAAAGGCAATCCATGTATTCCCTGATTCCATTGTAGATCCAGTAAGAATGAGACTGGATCAATTGAAGCACTATATTTGTTTTTCCATCTATATATAGAACTATCATTTTGTGTAGATAACCTTTCAAACTGGTTTATATCGACATATGAAGTAAAATATATGATAGCTTTACCATTTTTTTGTACAAGCTTATGTGTGTAATCTAATGAGTTTACCATTGTGCCTTGACTATCAATAAACCATTCCAAAGTAGACTTTTCTCGAATTTCTCTTTGTGCTTTATTGCCAGCAGAGATATATCTATCCACGTATTTTTCTGTTAATCTATCTGCAAACTTTTTCAATTCTCTATCATTTATTTTTATGCCCGTAGCTCGAACAGCCATTTTATATCACCTCCGTTTTGGAACATTAAAATAGGAGAGCAGTATTACCACTCTTCATAAGAAAAGCCCTATACGCTTTGACACGTATAGAGCCTGTTTATTTCACAAGAAATTTGAATTTCTTATACACCTTTTAACACATAAATATACTCATTATTATTATGAATATCTTCACTGACTGAATAATTTTCAAATTCAAAATTATGATATATTGATTCGCATTCAATTTCATCGTGTGTTTTTAGATCAAGTCTCAGCTCATGTGTTCTAATAGTCTTTATTTTATTTCCTGAAATCATACAGTCATATAATAGAGGACTAAATGACAGTAAATAGATTACAATATTACTATTGGAAGTGTAAGAGACAGACTGAATTAAAGCTCCGTTAAGTTTGATAGTAACATCATTATCTAAGATGAAATCTACAGAAGTGTATTTATCAAAAATTAAAAAATCATATTTTTTATCATTTGCAATAATTTTAAATTCTCCAAGATGATTTAAATTATTCATGTTCTATACCTCTTTAAATCCACCATTCTTAGCAAACTCAACAACCTTATCTAAATCTTCCTTTGGAATCTCATCGAGCTTCTTATTCACAATATCAACAAGTGGTGTGAGAGTTGCATTTGCCAAATCAGAAATTCTTCCAATCTGTTTACTAATAAATGCCTGAGTAGTTGTCTCATTGAACTGAGTATCTGACTGTTTCATTGTTAAAATGGTCTTAAACTCACTTAATTCACTCATAGGGATAAGTGGATCAGCCTTATCAGAGCCAACCATTAAAATATCAAGCAAACCAGAAGATTTAAGTGCATCATATCCCTTGATGAATCCTTTATCATCCTCATCAATCTCAAGGTCGGTATATAATTCAATCACGGCACGACAAAACTGTACATACTGAGCAACAGAATTTACTCTAATCTTATCTGTTTTACGATATTTTGTTACTCCGTTATCATCATAAGATTCCTGCTCAAATGTTGTCTTATCTACAATCAACTGTGCGTAAGCATCTTTCTTAATGATTGATACATATGGAGTGATTTTGATTTCATCCTTAACGAATCTATCCTTTAACTGCTGAGTTGCCATGTTATTGTATTTTTCTACAAATTCTAAAATTTTCATATTCCTTTTTCTCCTTTACAAATGTGATTCATTGACAAACTTCTGAATGTCGTATGTATATCTAGTACGTTTCTTTTTACTATCTATTGGAATAGCATTATTATTTTTTAAATCATTAATATTAAATGACTTCTTATTTATATTCTCCATCATCTTTACAAAATTACAGATTTCTATAAAGAATGTGTCATTATTTCCGTTTCTAAAATTACAAATAAATCCTGCTACAAGATTATGTTCGCTTGCTTCTTGTAGAGATTTGATCTGATTATCTCTAATCATTGACAATGAAATACTCGTTCCTTGTGTCGATTTTAATTCAAGCAAATATAATGTTCTTGATTCATCATCAAATAAAAGATAATCACAAATATTACTACTAGCGAATCTAGTATTGTCTCCGTTTCCAAATGATGCTGCGTTGTCTCTAAACCGATATATCCAACATGTATCTGGAACAGAATCTTTGATCGCTTGCTCAAATCGCTTACCTTGATTCTGTGCTATTTCCTTTCACTCCTTACATAACAAAAAGAGAGATCTCCGAAGAAATCTCTCTTTCTAAAACATATTTATTTAATTTTACATTGTTATTATCATAGGATATAATTCCCATTTACCATTAGGATACCTGTCAACATTTTCACTAACAACTTCATGTACTTCGTCCAAACTACCAACATTCTTATCAATGTGAATAACCTTTCCTCCTAAGATCGAAATCTCTTCACATATAACATTGTAATATTGCCTATCCATGTGATCCCCTCCTTATTTTGATATGCAAAATAATTCATACATATCAACCTTGAGTGTACGAGATAGGATAATAGCATTTTTAAGAAGTATATCATTAGTGTTGTCATTTTCAATTTTGCTAATAGCCGCAACAGACAAACCTGTTAACTTTGACAATTGTTGTAATGTTAATCCTCTTTGATTTCGATAATACCACACTTTGTTCCTCATAATATTAATATGTACAAATGTATTTTATTTATGTAGTATATTATAATATGAGTAATTTTTACTGTGGTAGAAATATTCAATCGTCCTTAATTGGTAAGCTTAACACTTCTGGTTTCAATTTTTCGTGGTAAATATCGTCACCCCCAGCGGCTTCATAAATTTTCCCTAACTCCGTAAAAGTTTTTAATCCAGAATTGTCAACATAACCCTTTTCAGAAAATTTAGTATGTAATCCATATAACTGATTTCTTAATGTCGCAACTGTACGCTCTTTATCAGCTCTTTCTTTTTCAGTTAGTTGACATTTTATATCATCTATACCCTTTGACATTTTAGATATTTCTTTGTATTGCCAATTATCATGTTTTTCTAAAGTCATAAGTCTATTCTCAACATTTTCTTTGTCCTGCTCAGAACCAGTTTTAATTCGTCCCTTCTCCTTGAAATAAGAAATGAGATCAATTATTTCTTTAATTGCAAATAATAGTAAAAACACTGCCAGGATAACACTTATATAATTTTGATTAAATACGGCTTCTATATATTTCATTCAAGCCACCTTTCTAAGAACATAGATTCTTGAAAGTTTTCTTAACAGCTTTCGATGTTCCACAAGCTTTCTTTAATCCTTGACCAAACACACCAGGATATTCAACACCCTTTGGATTTTTTCCTTTGAGTAAACATAATATTTCAAGTGCTGTAACCATCCATTGACATTCTGACATTTGAACATAATGCGAACCAAATGCAGCATCAGTAGCAAACCCCCAAATTCCATCTACTGCAAGACCAGCACCATAATCCTTATTAAGTCCTGTTTGGACTACCTTAACAGCAGCTTTTTTTGTCTCAGTTCCACGGATACCATCAACAGTAATGTTACATCCAGCAAACTTATTCGCCTCAGTCTGTCCCTTTTTGATAATGGAGGCGGTGGAAGATGTAGCTGGTTTTGAAGATGTAGGTTTAGTAGGAGATGGCTTGATGATTGGTCTAATAATACTTGAAATACTTGATACAACACCAACCTTAGAAGCATATTTCTTCCATTGAGCTTTATCAAAATATGCTTTATTGAGATCAAGATGTCCATTATAACCATTTAGTTTACCAACAGAACTATACTGTCTAATCGCACATGAGTAAGCTCCTTCATTCCAAGGAGCAGTCTGATAACCTGTTTCATTATAATCTGGATACTGGGCAATCCAAAGTGGAGCACCTACATTCTTAACATAATTCATAGCCGATTTCTGTATATAGATAAACGGCTTAATCTTAGTCTTCTTATATACATAATTGCACCATTCTTTACACCAAGCATAATCATTTTTACCAAATTGAGAGTTACCGCCCGATTCCCAATCAAGAATGAATATAGCCTTACCTACATATTTCTTCGCAACTGATAGAAAACGATCTGCTTCAGCCTTAACAACACCACCATTGGCATAATGATAAAGTCCAAGGCACTTATTGAGTTTGAGAGTCTTGTCACACTGTTTTACACAACAATTACTTGTGTATCCTGTACCCTCAGTTGCCTTTACAATAACAAAATCGCAAGGGACTTTACTAAGATCAATATTTTCTTGCCACGCTGATATATCTATGCCATTCATACTAGCCATAGTTACACCTCCTCGTGTTTTGTGTCATAAAGTGCTGTATCTATAAGAGAATCAAGATAATCACCAAAATCCTCATTCGCTTCACTCAATACCTTATATACAATTGTTGGAAGTGCTTGGAGTATCTTAGTCTTAGCAAGCTCTCTAACTTCATCCATTTTATCCTCTGTCCATTCATCTGTACCTTTGATATCTTTAACAACAGACTCATAAACTGCCTTGACAGCTTTCTTAACTTCATCATAAAGAATCTGACCATATTTATCTAACTTTCTAGCTTCAAGCCATCTATTCACCGATGTAAGAATTTTTGTACCAATTGGAAGTATAATAGCTGTCCAAATAACACCAAGAATGGTTGCCCAGTCAAGACTATTTAATATATCCTTCATAATTCATTCTCCTTTCCAAAATAAAAAAGAACGGCAAAACCGTTCTCCTTATAGTTACTTATTTAATTTTCTTAATGTCTCTACACATCGTTTTAGATTGGAACATAAATAATCCAATTCATCCCTTGTTTCATATCCACTAAATGTCATGCGAATACCACTATGTATTTGTTTCTCATCTAATCCAATTGCTTTAAGAGTAGAAGATGGTGTCAAATCCCCTGATGCACATGCAGAACCAGTTGACACCTGTATATCTGCCATATCCAGTAATATCATCAGTGATTCACCTTCAATACCATCAAAACAAACA
>ULWW01033637.1_pt1 | contig 18359 bp, 15 predicted proteins | sample 1960741 | NCBI WGS metagenome assembly ULWW01 (sample SAMEA4835823, study PRJEB28245) | human gut metagenome | biome: gut microbiome; material: fecal sample | place: Denmark | collected 2008
GCAAAGGCACTTGTCGAAAAGCTCGAGGGTGATATAGAGAATAAGGATAAGGAAATATACGATTTAAAGCATGATTTAATTTCCAATCAGGTAAAGACCGAGAATGCTGAGGCAAGCATGAAGGAGCTTGAGGCACAAAACAAGGAGCTTTTACTCAACAAGGCGAGACTTGAGGCAACACTTGAGGAGTCGCTTCTTGATGGAAAAAAGCCTGTTAAAAAATCTGCACATGCTTCCAATGGGGCAAATGACAGTAGCGATAAATAGCAATAAAAGGGGAACAGTTATCGTACACTGTTCCCTATTTTATTGCAGGTTTATATAATATAAAATGAGCATCTATATGAGGAAATATATGAGAAATAAAGATTTTGAACTGCTTGCACCGGCAGGAAGCCTTGAGATACTTAAGGGTGTGATAGAAAGCGGCGCCGATGCTGTGTATGTGGGCGGAAGCATGTTTGGAGCCAGGGCATATGCCAATAATTTCACAGAAGAGGAGCTTTTAGAGGCAATTGATTTTGCGCATTTACGAGGAGTAAAGGTGTATCTGACGGTCAATACGCTGATTAAAAACAGTGAGTTTTCAAAGCTCTACGACTACCTGCTTCCATACTACAAAAGAGGACTTGATGCAGTGATAGTGCAGGATATTGGAGTGGTGAAGGCTATCCATGAGTATTTTCCGTCAATGGAGATACATACGAGTACACAGATGACGGTAACGGGAGCTGACGGAGTGCGCTTTCTTTCACAGTTTGGAGTGACGCGTGTGGTCATGGCAAGGGAGGTTTCTCTTGCCGAGATGAAGCGCATACATGAGGAAACAGGCATGGAGCTTGAAGCCTTTGTTCACGGAGCATTGTGCTATTCGTATTCCGGACAGTGCCTTTTCAGCAGTATTTTAGGTGGTAGAAGCGGAAACAGAGGCCGCTGTGCACAGCCGTGCAGACTGCCGTATACCGTGGAGGGCAAAAAGGATGAATACATTTTAAGCCTTAAAGATATGTGTGGTATAAAGGCTCTTGACAAGCTGCATGATGCAGGTGTTTATTCGCTCAAGATTGAGGGGCGTATGAAGCAGCTTGAGTATGCATGCGGAGTGGTAAAATACTACAGAAGCTATATCGACAGTATGAAGCCTGTTACCGATGCTGATTATGACAGGATAAAGGCACTTGGAAACCGCTGTGGTTTCACAGACAGGTATTATTTCGACCACAATGGCTCTGATATGGTGACTTATGTGAAGCCTAATTTCGTTTCAAATGCTGCAGAGCCTTCGCCTGAAAAAAGAAAGCTTTCGATAGAGGGAGAGCTTGTTTTAAGAGAAGGCGAGCCCGGAAGCCTCACTGTAAAAAGAGGTGATGTGACATACAAAGCTTCAATAGAACCTGTCAGCGCCGCACTTAAGGCACCGCTTGATAAAAAGGCCGCTATCGACAGGATAAACAAAACCGGTGATACAGACTTTGAGTTTTCACATATTAAAGCTCAAATCGGAGAAAACGTCTTTGTGCCAAACGGAGCACTAAACAAGCTGCGGCGTGATGCAATTTCAGGGCTTTGTGATAAGCTGTTGAAAAAGTATTACAGGAATGATGCACGATACGCTGATATGTCAAGACTTACAGTACTCCCTGAGCATGTCGTAAAAAGTGATGCAGCACATGATGAAGCTATAAATGATTACACCACCATATGCTCGTGTATGACACGCGCGCAGTTTGATACACTTATTAGCTATGAATGCTTTGACGTATTTTATCTGGATTTTGACATGTATGACAGGAAGACTCTGATACAGCAGTTTGCAGATGATGTGAAATGCCTTACAAAGCGAAATAAGAAGGTGTATCTAATGCTTCCTACGATATTCAGGGCAGATTCATCTGATTATTTTGTATCTATCGCAAAAGAGCTTGATAAGGTAAGCTTCGAGGGCTTTGTTGTGAAAAATTACGAGGAGCTTTATCTGACAGAAAATCTGTTTACAGGGAAAAAAGTTATTTTAGACCACAATATGTATACCTTTAATGATGTTTCAAAGAGTGCTTTTTTTGAGCACGGAGTAAGTGGTGACACAGTGCCGCTTGAACTCAATTCAAGGGAGATTATGCATAGAAACAATATAGGCTCGCAGATGATAGTCTATGGATATTATCCGCTTATGACAACCGCCAATTGTGTGCACAAAAACACAAAGGGCTGTGATAAAAAGCAAAAGCTTATATATTTAAAGGACAGATACAATAAATCCTTTGCAGTTTGTAACAACTGTAAGGAGTGCTATAATACAATATATAATTCACTGCCTACCATGCTCACAAAGAACATAAGTAAGCTTAAGGAGGCAGGTATCAGAAGTTTTAGATACAGCTTTACAATCGAGACTCCAAAGCAGATTAAGGCGGTTATGGATGATAAGGTAGCTGAATATACAAACGGACATTACAAAAGAGGAGTAGAATAACATGGTACATCTGATAGTACAGCTTTCCAAGTATATTATGATAATACTTTTTCTCATATATACTTTTTTATGCTTTCATTTATTCAAGTATCCCGACAAGCCGAAAAAGCAGAAGCATATATATAATCTGCAGAGATTTTATATGTTTCTGATTCATTTAGATGGTTTTTTGGTGCTCTTTGTCACGACAATGGATACAAAGATAATAGGCTTTTATATAGCACAGCTTGTGCTTTTTGAATCAATTTACCTGATTTATCATAAGTTTTATAAGAATGCCTCAGAGCTTGTGCTCAACAATATGGTGATGATGCTTTGTATTAGCATGATTATTCTAACGAGAATTTCGTTTGACAAGGCATTAAGGCAGTTTGTTTTTGTACTTGCCGGAACGATATTTGCGTTTTTAATACCGCTTATCATGCAAAAAGGCACGATGTTTCGAAAATTGACATGGACATATGCCGGTGTGGGAATACTTGGTCTTTTGTCGGTGCTTGTGGTAGGAGTGGCGAGCAGAGGAGCAAAGCTTTCTTTGACATTTGGTCCTGTTTCAATTCAGCCGTCTGAGTTTGTAAAGATACTTTTTGTGTTTTTTATTGCATCCATGCTGTATAAATCAACTGATTTAAAGCAGCTTGCCATAACAAGCGGCGTATCGGCCGTGTTTGTGCTGATACTTGTTGCATCAAACGACCTCGGTGGAGCGCTTTTGTATTTCTTTACATATCTGGTCATGATTTATGTTGCGACAAAAAAGTTTTATATTTTTGCCGGAGGACTCGCGTTTGTGGGGCTTGGAATGTACGCTGGTTATCATCTGTTTTCACATGTGAAAAACAGAATTGTTGCATGGCTTGATCCTCTTTCTGTCATAGACAAGGCCGGCTATCAGGTGTGTCAGTCGCTCTTTGCCATAGGTACAGGCGGACTGTTTGGCTTTGGACTGGGGCAGGGACTGCCAAATAAGATACCTATTGTGTCAAAGGACTTTATCATAGCGGCTATCTCCGAGGAGATGGGTGGTATATTTGCTGTCTGCCTCATTATGGTTTGTGTCAGCTGCTTTCTTATGATATTTAATCTTTCCATGCAGATGAAGGATGTATTTTACAAGTATGTGGCGTTGGGACTTGGCAGTGTGTATGCGCTTCAGGTGCTTTTAACTGTCGGCGGCTCAACCAAGTTTATACCGATGACCGGTGTGACGCTGCCGCTTGTGAGCTACGGTGGCAGCTCGCTTCTATCTACGATGATTATTTTTGGAATGATACAGGGCATGTATATTATGCAGGCATCCCCTGAAAAAAGGAGAAAAATAGATGACAAGAGACGAAAGGACCATGAGACAAAAAACAGACAAAAGCAGACAGCTAAAGAGCCGGGGGCGCAGGAAAGTCAACAGAGAAGGAGAAAACCGGCAGCAGGCGGCAAAAACAGCACGAAGACACAGAAATAGAGAGTATGCGGTTGTTACATATTTTTTCCTTATAGTTTTTGTTGGATTGATAGGTTATTTCTTATATTTCCAGTTTGTAAAAGGCGACGAATTCATCAACAGTCCATACAATTCGCTGCAGGATCTTTTCTCTAAGAATGTAGTGAGGGGCGAGATACAGACTAAGGATGGACATGTCATAGCACGGACAAAGGTAGGTTCAGATGCATCTGAGACAAGGGAATACCCTGACGGCAGGGTGTTTGCGCATGTGGCAGGCTTTGCCGTAAACGGTAAGGCAGGGCTTGAAAAGCAGGAAAATTTCTCATTGCTTCGCTCACATGAGTTTTTCCTTGACCAGATAGTAAATGATATAAGCGGCAAGAAAAATACCGGTGATAATGTAATAACCACACTGGATTACGAAGCACAGGCGGCTGCATATAATGCACTTGACGACTATGAAGGTGCTGTCATTGCAATTGAGCCGAAGACAGGAAAGATTGCAGTTATGGTGTCAAAGCCTGATTATGACCCAAATACCATTGCAAGTGACTGGGAGAGCGTAAACGGTGAGGGCAGCACTTCTCTTTACAACAGGGCAACACAGGGACAGTATGCTCCGGGCTCAGTGTTTAAGATTTTTACAGCACTTGAGTATTATAACGAAAATCCGTCTACATACAACGACTACAGCTTTGATTGTGACGGCAGTATTACAAAGGACGGCTTTACAATCCACTGTGCCGGCAATAAATCACACGGACAGGAGGACTTAACAAAGTCGTTTGCAAAGTCATGTAACTCGTCCTTTTCCAATATAGGTCTTTTGGTAGATAACAATAAGCTTAATACCTTGTGTGACGATATGCTATTCAACAAGAATCTGCCTATAGCCTTTGATTCAAAAAAGAGTAAATTTGCACTGGATAACAATGCTTCGTCAGCTCTGACCATGCAGACCACGATAGGACAGGGAAACACGCTTGTTTCACCGCTTCACATGTGCATGATTGCCGGTGCAATCTGCAATGATGGAAATCTGATGAGGCCATATCTGGTAGACCATACGGAAAATGCTAGCGGGGCGCTTGTGGAGCAGAATAAACCGGCTTCATACAAGCAGATTATGTCAAAGGATCAGGCAGCTTTTCTTCAGAATCTTATGGCAGCAGTGGTATCTGATGGAACAGGCGCAAAGCTAAGCAATCAGAGCTATGAGGCCTTTGGAAAGACCGGAACTGCCCAGGTATCAGATTCTACAGACCAGACCAATGCCTGGTTTGTGGGTTATGGAAAAAAGGATGGCTACAATGATCTGGCAATCGCAGTAGTTGTGGAGGATTCGGGTGCCGGAAGCACATATGCGGTGCCGGTGGCAAAAAAGGTATTTGATAAATATTTCAATGAATAGGCTTGTTGCACTTTTTTTAGAAGTAGGTTATACTTAAGTGTAATGACAGACGTTATCGTTCATATTTCGCTTGAACTGACAGATAGCGTTTAAACCACACTTGGAGGAATGGCAATGATAGAAGCAACGAGCTGTGGCGGTGTGGTAATCTTTCGTGGCAAAATATTACTCTTATACAAGAACTACAGGAATAGGTACGAGGGGTGGGTACTGCCCAAGGGAACTGTGGAATCTGATGAAGAGTACAAGGACACTGCAATCCGTGAAGTGAAAGAGGAGACTGGTGCCAGTGCAACGATAATCCAATACGTGGGTAAGAGCCACTATTCTTTTACCGTGCCACATGATACAGTGGAAAAGGATGTACACTGGTATCTTATGATGGGCGAAAGTTATTATAGTAAACCGCAAAGAGAAGAGTATTTCATGGATTCAGGGTTTTACAAGTATCACGAGGCATATCATCTGCTCAAGTTTGCAAATGAGAAGCAGATACTTGAGAAGGCTTATAATGAGTACCTGGATTTAAAGAAAAGTAACTTATGGGGGACACACAAGTATTATTAGTATTATTAAAAAGCAGTTTTAAAAACTGCTTTTTGAGGTTTTGGAATGAAATGGTATGAGGATTTATTTGTAGGAGAGTCTGTTACCGGAAAGATAAAGAAAATCAAGTGGAAGATAGAGCATAATGCCGGCATGCTTCACACATACATCATCACGTTTCCGTCAAATGAGGAAAACCTTTTGGATATCATTCCGACAAGAGAATTGCTGCAAAAGGGATATCCTAAGAAGAATCTGCACATAATCGCAGTAGCGGGTAATTATGATGAGGCACTTTTGCTGGCCTGTGATATTGTTAAGGAGACATACGAAAATACAGGTAAAACTGATGTGAAGAGCTATTTAAAGAGCAGACGGAGGAAATAGATAGATGATATTTACGATTTTAAAGGTCATAGGCATCATACTCCTTGTAGTGCTTGCTCTTATACTTACAGCGCTGCTTTGCGTACTGTTTGTGCCGGTCAAGTACAGGGCTGTCGGAAGCTTTGACAATACAGACATAAGAGCAAAAGCGCATGCGTCGTGGCTTTTTCATTTGTTTGCACTGCATATAGAGTATGCGGATGAAACTGACGGATATATAAGACTTGTCTTTGTGAAGAAGGGGCTGTTTGCTGATTCGTTGGGAGATAATTATGAGGCTTTTAATGATGATGTAATGGATGATGCAGCTAAAACTGAAACAGAAGATAAAATCAGTGAAAACACCGGAGATGGGCCTAAAATACCGGCAGATGAGTCAGAACACATCACAGATGAACAGGCAGAGGATGAATGCACGGCACGTACGCATAATGAGTACAGGTCAGTAACTGATGAGAATCAGCATATAAAACAACAAACAAAGCCCACTCATAAAAAAACGTATAAAAAGCGAAGCAAAAAGCCACATAAAAAACAATTTAAAGATAAGTCAGATAAAATAAAAAACTGTATCTATAAGCTAAAAAGAGAATACAGTGATGAGAGAAATAAAGCCGCTTTTTCACATCTGAAAAAAGAGCTTTTTATCATTCTTAAAAGAATATGCCCAAGGAGGCTTAAGCTTACAATGTTATATTCAACAGGCTCGCCTGATACAACAGGTATTTCATTGGGAATTTTAGCATGCTTTCCTGTCGGCTATACAAACAGATGGCGGATTACACCCGATTTCGAGAGTGAAAAGCCGTATGCAAAGGGCAGCTTTGATATAAAGGGGCATGTGATAGTAATAAGTATTTTAGCGGCAACACTTAGAATTTTATTTGATAAAAACTGCCGCAGATTATATAATAGGATAAGCAGATAGGAGGAAGATATTATGGCAGATAATAGTTTCAATAACACAGTAGAGTCACTTTTCAAGGGGATGGACAGCTTTATCACTACAAAGACGGTGGTCGGTGATGCGATCCATATAGGGGATACAATCATACTTCCGCTTGTGGATGTGTCGTTTGGAGTGGCAGCAGGAGCATTTTCGGCAGAAAAGAAAAATAACGGAGCCGGTGGTATGGGCGGAAAGATTCAGCCAAGTGCAGTGCTCGTTATCCAGAATGGACAGACAAAGCTTGTCAATGTAAAGAATCAGGACGGCATGACCAAGATACTTGATATGGTGCCGGACATTGTAAGCCGCTTCTCAAAGGGAAAAAATGATGACCTTAATCTCGACGATGTAAAGGTAGATGATAAAGAGGACGATAAGCAGGATTAATATCATATATGAGAGCAAATAAAAAGGACATCCAAACGGATGTCCTTTAAAATTCAAAAGATTCAAAAATAAAGACTAAGCTCTCTCAACTTTGCCAGATCTTAAACATGAAGTACATACATATAACTTCTGTGGAACTCCATTGACCTTGCAAGAAACCTTCTTAATGTTTGACTTCCAAACATGATTTGATCTTCTATGAGAATGGCTGACATTATTTCCATAATGAACACCTTTTTCACAAATTGCACATTTTGCCATGATATTGCACCTCCTTGCATTTCACTAAGCTTACCATACTCTTAAGCTCACAACAAATGTATTCTATCAGATTAAAATAAAGAATGCAAGGATAAAATATAAAAATATTTGCTTTTTGTGAAAAAAAAGGTATAATAACATTAGCTACGTCACAATATGATGGAGGTATATATTATGAAGGGACAGATGGATACCCAATATGGACAAATTTTAATTGATACAGATGTTATTGCAACCTATGCAGGCTCTGTAGCTGTAGAGTGCTTTGGAATAGTAGGCATGGCAGCGGTCAACATGAAGGATGGTCTTGTAAAGCTTTTAAAGAGAGATTACCTGAACCATGGAATAAATGTAAAGGTAGATGAGAACAACGAAATTACGATTGATTTCCATGTAATAGTAGCGTATGGTATTTCGATCGGCACTGTTTCGGACAATCTTATCGAGACGGTTAAGTACAAGGTTGAGTCATTTACAGGAATGAAAATTGCAAAGATCAATATTTACGTTGAGGGCGTAAGGGTAATTGATTAAGGAGGACTACAAAAAGTGGAGATCACAAGCATTAATTCAAAGCTCCTTGCAAGGATGTTTCTTGCGGGAGCCAAGAATCTTGATTCAAAGAAAGACTGGATAAATGAGCTGAATGTATTCCCGGTACCGGATGGTGATACCGGAACAAATATGACAATGACAATCATGTCTGCGGCCAAGGAGGTCAGCTCACTTACAAATCCTACCATGGCAGAGCTTGCAAAGGCTATTTCATCAGGCTCTTTAAGAGGTGCCAGAGGAAACTCGGGTGTTATCTTATCACAGCTTTTCAGAGGCTTCTGTAAGGTTATAAAGGAATACGATGAGATAGATGTCACTATTCTTTGTGAGGCATGCCAGAAGGCGGTTGAGACAGCTTACAAGGCAGTTATGAAGCCAAAGGAAGGAACTATCCTTACAGTGGCAAAGGGCGCAGCAGAAAAGGCTCTGGAGCTGTCAGACGAAACAGAGGATGTTGTCACATTTGTTGAAGGGGTTATAAAGCAGGCTGAGTATGTGCTTGACCAGACACCGGAGATGCTTCCTGTATTAAAGCAGGCAGGTGTTGTTGATTCAGGCGGACAGGGACTTGTTCAGGTATTAAAGGGAGCATATGATGCTCTTATCGGCAAGGAGATTGATTATACAATCGAGGGCGCACCAACAGGAGCAGCTCCTGCAAAGATTTCGGCTGAGACAGAGGCAGAGATTAAGTTTGGTTACTGCACAGAGTTTATTATTGTACTCAATGCGCCAATGTCAGACAATGAGGAGCACGCATACAAGGCATTCCTCGAGTCAATCGGTGACTCTATAGTCGTTGTAGCTGACGATGAGATCGTAAAGACTCACGTACATACAAACGACCCTGGACTTGCACTGCAGAAGGCACTTACCTTCGGCTCACTCAGCAAGATAAAGATCGACAATATGCGTGAGGAGCATCAGGAAAAGCTCATCAAGGATTCACAGAAGCTTGCAGCACAGCAGAAGGCTGAGGAAGAGGCTTATGAAGCTGCTCAGGCTGATGAAAAGACAAATAACATGCCTGCAAAGGAAATGGGCTTTGTATCTGTTTCGATCGGAGAAGGCATGAATGAAGTGTTCAGAGGCCTTGGAGTGGACTATCTCATAGAGGGTGGTCAGACCATGAACCCTAGCACAGAGGATATGCTCAACGCTATCGAGCATGTAAATGCAAAGACAGTATTTATCCTGCCAAACAACAAGAATATCATCATGGCTGCAAACCAGGCAGTAGACCTTGTTGAGGATAAACAGATTATTGTTATCCCTACAAAGACTATCCCGCAGGGTATCACAGCACTCGTAAATTATATCCCTGACCACAGCGCCGAGGAGAATAAAGAGCAGATGATGGCTGAGATAGAAAATGTCAAGACAGGACAGGTGACATATGCAGTCCGCGATACTGAGATTGACGGAAAAACCATCAAGCAGAACGACTTCATGGGAATCGGAGACAAGAGCATCCTTTCTGTTGGAACAGACTTAAAGGCTACCACACTTGAGATGGTAGATGCCATGGTAGATGAGGATTCAGCGATTGTCAGCATCTATTTCGGAAGTGATTCTGATGAGGACTCAGCTAATGAGCTTGCGGCAGCAATCGAAGAGAAATATCCTGATGTAGAGGTTGAGGTCAACGATGGCGGACAGCCAATCTACTATTATGTTATTTCTGTAGAGTAAAGCCTTTTAAAGAATATAAATGATATTTATTATATTTAGGAGCAAATATGGATATAGCTTCACCGATTACCGCGGTTAAGGGAATCGGGGAAAAAACACAAAAAGCATTTGCTAAAATGGGAGTATACACCGTTGGTGATATACTCCTTCATTTTCCCCGGGATTATGTAAAGTTTCCGGAAATAACGGATATTGATGAACTGAATAATGTAAATGAGAGCAGCACCTATGCCATCCATGCTGTGATTAAAAAGGCACCTGTAGTGAAAAATACAGCGAGAATGCAGATTACATTGCAGGATATCGGCTCGCCCGGGCATATGATACAGCTGGTATGGTACCGTATGCCATACCTTAAGGCACAGCTTGTGCAGGGGAGACATCTTATATTTTACGGACATATTAAGCCAAAGGGCGGCAGATATGTCATGGAGCAGCCTGTGGTGTATGAGGTGCAAAAGTACGAGGCTATACGCGATACACTGCAGCCTGTGTACTCCGTGACAAGCGGTGTGACAAACAATCTGATAGTGAAGACGATAAAGGAGACTCTGTCACATGATACACTGCTGTCAGATTACCTGCCTAAGGATATAAGGCACAGATACGGCTTTTGCGAGTATAATTATGCCATGAAGCAGATACATTTCCCTGATGACTTTGACGCTCTTGTGGAGGCAAGAAGACGGCTTGTTTTTGATGAGTTTTTTCTCTTTATCATGGGCATGCGGTATCAGAATAAAAAGCAGCAGAAGGACAAAAATGAGTTTGAGTTTACGGATGATGCTTTTATAGACGGACTGATTGATAAGCTTCCGTATGAGCTGACAGGCGCGCAGAAGAAGACAATAGATGAGATAAAGCAGGATATTAAAAGCCCTTATGTGATGCAGAGGCTTATTCAGGGCGATGTGGGCTCAGGAAAGACGATTGTTGCTTTTCTTCTTATGGCGTGGGCGTCAAAATGTGGCTATCAGTCTGCTATTATGGCTCCGACGGAGGTGCTTGCAAACCAGCATTATGAGACGTTTTGCTCACTGGTCAGTCAGTTTGGAATTGACAGTCCTGTTGTGCTTCTTACCGGCTCCATGACGGCAAAGCAGAAAAGAGAAGCCTATGCGCGCCTTGAAAACGAGAAAAATGCGCTTATTATAGGCACTCATGCGCTCATACAGGAGAAAGCGGATTTTTCCAATCTGTCGCTTGTTATCACAGATGAGCAGCACAGATTTGGAGTGAAGCAGAGGGAGAGCTTCTCGGATAAGGGAAGAAAGCCACATATACTTGTGATGAGTGCCACTCCGATACCGCGTACGTTAGCAATAATCATATACGGTGATATGGATATCTCTGTCATAAATGAGGTGCCTGCAAAGAGGCTTCCAATCAAGAACTGTGTGGTTGGCACGGCATTCAGGCCAAAGGCCTACAGCTTTATTGCTGAGCAGGTGAGAGCCGGCCATCAGGCGTATGTTATATGTCCTCTTGTGGAGGAAACCGAAAACTCGGAAGGGGAAAATGTCACAGACTATGCAAATGTGCTTAAAGCGGCACTGCCAAAGGATATCACTGTAGATGTGCTTAACGGCAGGATGAAGAGCAAGGCAAAGGATGAGGTGATGCAGCGCTTTGCAAATAATGAGTCGCAGGTGCTTGTGTCCACAACAGTCGTGGAGGTTGGTGTAAATGTGCCCAATGCAACTGTCATGATGATAGAGAATGCAGACAGGTTTGGACTTGCACAGCTTCATCAGCTAAGAGGCCGTGTAGGCAGGGGGGATGCACAGTCGTATTGCATTTTCATCAATTCGTCAAATTCAAAGAAATCAAAAAAACGTCTGGAGATACTAAATAAATCAAATGATGGCTTTTATATAGCAAGTGAGGATTTAAAGCTCAGAGGTCCCGGGGATTTCTTTGGAATCAGGCAGAGTGGAGACCTTGCGTTTGCACTTGCGGATGTGTATCAGGACAGCGATGTGCTAAAGGAAGCATCTGAGATGGTGGATGAGGTGCTTGAAGCAGACCCTGCGCTTTGTACACCGGAAAACAGAATACTGAAAAAGAAAATGGATGAATTTGCAAAAGAACAATTAAAGAGGATGAATCTGTGATGAGCTTAAATGGCTAAAATAAAAGCTGATATAGCATGCATGACTATGCATGTGTATATCAGCTTTTTACTTTAAGCGTATTGGAATGGTTATGAAATTGTTATGAAATAAGTATAATCTGCTTACTCAATCTGTCTGATATCGGATATATCCGGGTGAATCGTGAGAGAATAGTTTGTGTAATACACGACAAAGCCGGCTGCGGCACCGTTTGGCTTTTTGACATTTTTCTTTTGCAGATAGTCTATCTCTACCTTGTCGGCATTTTTGCCCTTTGAATAGTAGCCTGCGAGCTTGCCGGCCTCCTCAAAGGTGCTGTCCGGCAGCTCTTTGTTTTCAGCTTTTACAATGACATGTGATCCGGGCATGCCCTTGGCGTGGAACCACCAGTCGTTTCCGGTTGCCAGCTTGAAGGTGAGCTCATCGTTCTGGTAGTTGTTTTTGCCAACGTACATATCAAAGCCGTCCGATGAGATATAGTGGAAGGGTTTGCTCTTTACCTTCTGTTTCTTTGAACCCTTTCCTTTTTTGATAAAACCGTATTCTATCAGCTCATCCTTTATCTGGACGAGGTCGTCAGCGCTTAAAGCGATATCAAGTGAATTCTGAATTGATTCGAGATGGTCTATCTGACCTTTTGTTTCAAGAATCAGCTCGTTCAATGCTTCGGCAGTACGCTTCATCTTTCCGTATTTGTCAAAGTATTTCTGCGCGTTCTCGGCAGGAGTTTTTGTGTTGTCGATAGGGATTTTGATGATTTTGTTGTCATCATAATAGTTTGCAGCTTCAAGAAACTTGTCGTCCGGCGTAAGTCCGTAGCCGAATGCGTTGATAAGTTCGCCGTACACCTTGTACTTTTCGCGTTTTTCGGAGTCCTTAAGCTGCTTCATCTGCAGGGAATATTTCTTTTGGTTTCGCTCCAAGAGAGTATTTACGTGTTTTCTCAGGTCGGCTGACTTCTGGCGTATACGTGTATAGGTGTTTCTCTCAGAGTAGTAAAGCTCTAAAACCTCTGATATAGATTCATATTTTGTGACCGTTAAATCGCTATACTGAGTCAGCTCTATTGAAGAAAATTCCTTTGGTTCATTGCCGTCACGCACGATATTCGGCGTAAAACGATTATTTTTTATGTCCTCCATCATCCATGTGAAGTTGTTTCCCAAGTGTAAAAGCTCATCGTGTGAGTAGGCAGCTACAGGGGAGTCCGCGTCAAGGCCTGCCCGGTGAGCCAGTTCATTTGCCACAAGTGGGCTGATGCCGGAAAAGGATGAGTATATAGCCTTTGAAACAGTAAGCGGCTTTGCTGATATAATATCAACAAACTGCTTCGAATCTACAGTCAGAGGATTATATTTATCCTCCTGTGTCGCGGGGATGGTGTAGGCTCTGCCCGGAAGCACCTCACGCACAGAGCTTACGGATGCGGGAATACGCTTGGCACTGTCTATTATCGTACCATCGGAGTCGGTAAAGATGATGTTTGAATATTTGCCCATCAGCTCGATAATAAGCACCTTGTGGCATAGATCGCCCATCTCGTTTAAGTGCTCGATTTCAAAGTTTATGATACGCTCCATGCCCGGCTGGTAAATCTTTGTGATGCGTCCGTTTGCTATATGCTTTCTTAAAACCATGCAAAATGTAGGGGCAGTGAGAGGGCTTACCTTATTTGTGGGTGTCAGGTAGATGAATGGAAGCGATGCACTTGCAGACATCGAAAGCCTGAACGAGCCGTTTGGTCCCTTTAGGGTAAGAAGCAGCTCATCTGCCTCAGGTTCTGCGATTTTACTGATTTTTGAGTTTAGTATCGTGCTGTTTAGCTCTGCAACTATATTTGAAATGACTATTCCGTCTAAAGCCATGATGTTCCTCCTTATTTCCTGTAAATATTCTAAGGTGCTGAATATTTATAATCATGAATATTTATATTATAATATATTTGACGAAAATCTCAAGGAGTTATATAATAAACTCATCTATGCATATGCGAAAGGAAAAATTATGATTAAAAGTATGACCGGCTTTGGCAGATACGAGTACGCAGATGCAAGCCGTAAGATTACAGTTGAGGTAAAATCTGTAAATCACAGATATCTGGATGTCAATATCAAGATGCCTAAAAAGCTCAATTTCTTCGAGAGTGCAATAAGGACTCTGCTTAAGGAGTACATAGAGCGTGGCAAGGTCGATATTTATATCACATATGAGGATTTTACAGAAAATAATCTCTCATTACAGTATAATAAGGCTCTCGCGGGAGAATATCTTAAGTATCTGAATCAGATGGCGGAGGAATTCGGACTGGAGAATGATATAAGAGTGAGCACGCTGTCGAGATATCCGGAGGTATTTGCGATGGAGGAGCAGCCTGTAGATGAGGATGAGCTGTGGAGCAGTCTTGAGAAGGCTCTTCGCGGTGCATTTGAGCCATTTGTTGAAAGTCGTGTGCGCGAGGGAGAAAATCTTAAAAAAGACCTTTGCGAAAAGCTCGATAATATGGTATCATATGTTGATTTCATTGAGGAGCGTTCGCCACAGATTATTGTCGAATACCGTGCGCGTCTTGAGGAAAAGCTAAGAGAGCTGCTTGCAGACAATCAGCTTGATGATTCAAGAATAGCCCAGGAGGTCACTATTTTTGCGGACAAGATCTGTGTGGATGAGGAGACAGTCAGGCTCAAAAGCCATATCCTTTCCATGAAGGATTCGTTAAATGCCGGTGGCAGTGTGGGAAGAAAGCTTGATTTCCTCGCACAGGAGATGAACCGTGAGGCGAATACCATCCTTTCAAAGTCCAATGATCTTAAGATTTCTGACACAGGCATCAGTCTTAAAACTGATATAGAAAAGGTCAGGGAACAGATTCAAAATATTGAGTAATTTTAGGAGATTGTGATGAGTAACACAGGAAAATTAGTTGTTTTTTCAGGCTTTTCGGGTTCCGGAAAGGGAACTATCATGAAGGAGCTTATGGCAAAGCATGGTGATGATTATGCACTGAGCGTATCAGCCACGACCAGAGGTCCAAGGCCGGGTGAGGAGCATGGCAGAGAGTATTTTTTTATCTCAGAGGAAGAATTTGAACAGATGATAAAGGCAGATGGACTGCTTGAGTATGCCAAGTATGTAGATCATTACTACGGCACACCAAAGTCATATGTCAATGAGCAGCTTAGCGCCGGAAAGAATGTGATTCTTGAGATAGAAATCCAGGGAGCTTTAAAGATAAAGAAGCAGTTTCCTGATACGGTGCTTATGTTTGTGTCAGCGCCGAGTGCAGATGAGCTTAGGGACCGGCTTGTAGGAAGAGGCACAGAGACAAAAGAGGTCTGTGCACAGAGACTTTCAAGAGCATATGAGGAGTCTTTGGGCATAGAGAAATATGATTATTTAGTGGTAAATGATAAGCTTGACGATTGTGTAGAGCTTGTGAATGATATCATCCACAGCTCTGACGACACAAAAAAGAATCAGGATTATCTGGTATCATCAAATATAGATTTTATAAATAAAATGAGAAAAGAGCTTTTAAGCTTTTCGAAAGGAGATAAATAATATGATACATCCATCGTATGTAGAGTTAATGAAGGTAGTAAACAACAATGTAGAGATAGGTGAAGAGCCGGTAGTAAACAGCCGTTATTCTATCGTTATTGCTGCAGCAAAGCGTGCACGCCAGATTATTGATGGCGCAGAACCACTTATCGCACGCCCTAAGTGCAATAAGCCATTATCTATTGCTGTAGAGGAGCTGTACACGGGAGCTGTCAAAATCGTCTCAGATGATGAGGATTTAAAGGAAGGCGAAGAGGCTTAATCTAGGAGGGGAAAGGCTGTTTTGTCTTTCCCTTTAATTGTAAATACTTACATTTGAGAGGTACTATGAAATTATTATTTATTTCGCTTGGATGCGATAAAAACCTTGTGGATTCAGAGTATATGATAGGCATGCTTGCAAATGACGGCATTGAGATGACCGATGATGAGACGCAGGCTGATATCATTATCGTAAACAGCTGTTGCTTCATAGGTGATGCAAAGGAGGAGAGTATCAATACAATTCTCGAAATGGCTCAGTATAAGGAGACAGGCAAATGCAAATCACTTATTGTGACAGGCTGTCTGGCACAAAGATACAAGGATGAGATTTTTAAGGAAATCCCAGAGGTTGATGCCATACTTGGCACCAATTCATATGATACTATAGTTGAAGCTGTCCATGAGACACTCGAAAAACACAGATACAGCAATCTGCACACCTTAGAGGGGCTTCCCAGCATAAAGACAAAGCGTATTGTCACCACAGGAGGGCATTTCGCTTACCTTAAGATAGCGGAGGGGTGCAATAAAAACTGCACCTACTGTGTCATTCCTTCTGTCAGAGGCCGTTACAGAAGTGTGCCGATGGAGGATTTGATTGAGCAGGCGAAGAGCCTTGTGGAGCAGGGAGCAAAGGAGCTTATACTTGTTGCTCAGGAGACCACACTTTACGGAGTGGATTTGTATGGTGAGAAGTCACTTCACAAGCTTTTGGATGAGCTCAATAAGATAAGCGGGCTGTTCTGGATAAGGATTATGTACTGCTATCCCGAGGAGATATACGATGAGCTTATAGAGTCCATGATAAAGGATGAGAAGGTATGCCATTATCTGGATATGCCAATCCAGCACTGCAATGACGATATTTTAAGGCGCATGGGCAGAAAAACAACAAAGGCTGAGCTCATAGAGCGTATCAGAATGCTGCGTGAGAGAATACCTGATATCACACTAAGGACCACACTTATATGCGGCTTCCCGGGTGAGACACAGGATAATCACGAGGAGCTTATGCAGTTTGTAAATGATATGGAGTTTGACCGTCTGGGGGCATTTACGTATTCCCCGGAGGAGGGCACAAAGGCAGCTGCAATGCCTGATCAGATAGATGAGGATATAAAGGCTGACTGGCAGGCAGATGTCATGGAGCTTGAGGAAGAGGTCATTTTTGATAAAAATGAGACACTAAAGGGTAAAGAATTATATGTTTTCATAGAGGGTAAGGTGGCTGATGAAAATGCATATATCGGCCGTACATACAGAGATGCACCGAATGTTGACGGATATATATTCATCAACACTGATGAGACACTTATGACCGGTGATATATGCAAGGTTATGGTGACCGGTGCGTATGAATATGATTTGATAGGAGAACTTGTAAAATGAATTTACCAAACAAACTTACAATCTTAAGAGTGATACTTATTCCGTTCTTTGTATTTTTCCTTATTTCACCGTTTTTTGACGGATACGGAAATTATATAGCACTTGCGATATTTATCATTGCAAGTCTGACCGATATGGCTGACGGAAAAATTGCAAGAAAATACAATCTTGTTACAAATTTCGGCAAGTTTATGGATCCGCTTGCAGACAAGCTGCTTGTGTGCTCGGCAATGATATGCCTTGTTGATTTAAAGCTTATCCCTGTATGGGTTGTGCTTATTATCATTGCAAGAGAGTTTATCATAAGCGGTTTCAGACTCGTTGCATCAGACAATGGAATTGTCATTGCAGCAAGCTACTGGGGAAAGTTTAAGACAACCTTCCAGATGCTTATGGTTATTGTTATTATTTTTAATATCAATCTGCAGCTTGGCTGGTTAAATATCCTTGGAACAATCCTCATTTATGTGGCACTTGTGCTCACAGTTGTTTCACTTATTGACTATATTGCAAAGAATAAGGACGTCTTAAAGGACCAGAAATAGACTATAACAGGGAGAAAAGTATGAGAATAATAGCAGGAACGGCGAGAAGCCTCCCTCTAAAGACTATTGAGGGAAAAGATACAAGACCGACTACTGACAAGACGAAGGAGACTCTTTTTAATGTCATGCAGTTTGATGTTCCGGGAGCATATTTTTTAGATTTGTTTGCGGGAAGCGGACAGATAGGACTTGAAGCACTAAGCCGTGGTGCAGCTTATGCTGTATTTGTGGAGAATTCAAGAAAAGCCGCCTCATGCATCGAGGACAATATCCATTTTACAAAGTTTGATAAGGTCTCAAGGCTCATGATGACGGATGCTGTCACGGCAGTACGTACACTTGAGGGCAAATACAAATTTGATATCGTGTTTATGGACCCGCCATACA
>ULWW01002407.1_pt1 | contig 18267 bp, 19 predicted proteins | sample 1960741 | NCBI WGS metagenome assembly ULWW01 (sample SAMEA4835823, study PRJEB28245) | human gut metagenome | biome: gut microbiome; material: fecal sample | place: Denmark | collected 2008
AGCACGCTTGTGCAGACGATTCTCTATACGCTCAGCATCCGGCAGACGCCGGAACTTTTGAACTGGTACGCGCTCGACTGCTCGAACCATCGGCTTGACGCTCTGCGCAGCACACCGCACTGCGGCGGGATCGTTTATCCCGAGGAAGAGGAAAAGGTCAAGCGCCTGTTCTCACAGCTTACGGAACTCATGCAGGAGCGCAAGCGGATGCTGGCGGATGCCGGTGCTGCGAATGCGGAGGATTACCGCGCGGCCGGCAAGGGCGTGATGCCGCTGACGCTGGTTGTAATCGACAACTATGCCGGATTTATGGAAAACTATGAGCGCTTCGCGGAGCCGCTTTTGAAGCTGCTGCGCGAAGGTATGGCCTGCGGCATTCAGTTTATCGTGACCATGAATGCACCTATGGATATGCGCAGCCGATGGAGCCAGAACTTTACGACGACCATTCCGCTGCAGCTGAACGAGCGTGCGGATTATTACAGCTATCTCGGCCTTACGCCGCAAATGATGCCGACGGGTGAGCCTGGAAGCGGCCTTACCATCTTCAACGGCAGTGTCGTACAGTTCCAGTGCGCCTATGTCGCCGACCCGAAGGCGTGCAGCACGCTCGCGCTGCGCGCTGCGTCCGGCTATCGCGCCCCGGCGCTGCGGTATATTGACAAGCAGCAGCTGTATGCCGAATTTTTACAGGAAACGGCTATTCAGGCGCTGCCGGAGGATGCACTTCCGCTCGGCTGGTACACGCGCAGCATCCGTCCGTACAGCCTGCGCCTGCAAGATACGTTCTGCTACTTTATCAGCGACGTGCAGGGCGCGGGCGCGCAGGCGGCGGTGGAAAACCTGCTGCTGAGCATTTCGCAGAAGCAGCTGGAATGCCATATTGTCTGCCGCGGCAGCACCGCACCGTATGACGCGCAGTTCCGGCAGTACTGCAGCTATGAAGACGTGCTCTCGCTTATGACCTATCTGCGCGATCTGTTCAAGACGCGTGCAGCGGCAAAAAAGGAATACGCTGCGTCTCACACGGAGGCGGAATGCGAGGCGTATCTGCGCACGGCATTCCCACCGGTCATCGTCCTGTTTGAAGATTACAATGCCTTCTGCGCTATGAGTTATTCGCCTGGTACGCGGGTTTCCTATACAGATGTCTGGGAGACGCTGCTGAAAAATGGAAGAGGCTATGGCGTGACCTTCCTTGCCGTGTGGAACCGGGCGCTGTATCAGCAGAATTTCCAGAAGCAGGCCGTTCAGCTGTTTTTGTCGTATCAGACCGGCGTGCATCTGGGCGGAAAGCTGGACGCGCAGCGTGCGATCGAAACCGGCCTGTCCATCACCGAACAGGCACGGATACGCCCGCCGGAGACGGGCTTCGCGCTCGAGGGTACACGTTTGTCGGAGGTCTATCTGCCGCGCACTGCCGCGCCTGCGGAGGAGTTGTGATCCGGAATGTACGATACTTATATTATTGACGACAAGCAGGCTGACCGGAAGCATCTGCGGGACCTTCTGGTGCAGTATCAGATCCAAAACGGCGTTGAGGCAAGGATTACCGGCTGCACATTTGCAGATCAGCTGACGCCGCAGACTGTGACGGTCATGTATTTTCTTGACGCTGCCGGCGGCCGTGTACAGCCGGTCATCGCGCAGGTGCGCGCCGGGCAGACGCAGCACCATATCGTTTTGACTGCACCAAGCTTCCAGCAGCTGATTCAGGCTGTGACCGCCGAAACGCTGCCGACAGGGCTGCTTTTGAAGCCGGTCGGAGCAGAGGAACTGTTCCGGCTGCTGCGCGCAGTGGAGCAGCCGTCTGCTGTGCAGACGCAGGCAACCTATGTCTGGACGGTCAAGGCCCGGCGCTATTCCATCGCACAGGACGCGATCTTATATTTTGAAAGCCGCAGCAAAAAGACGTTTCTGGTAACGGCGGCGCAGGAATATGAGCTTTCCGCGTCGCTGGATGCACTTGAAGAGCAGCTTGGCAGCCGATTCGTCCGTACACACCGCAGCTATCTGGTCAATCAGCGCCATATCCTGTCCTATGACGCGGGCACGATGACCGTGACACTGGACGATGAAAGCGTCGTTTATCTTTCCCGCACGGGAAAAGCAAGACTGAAGGAGGCATTGGCATGGTAACCGGCTACCGCTTTACGGAGGACGAGTTCATCTTTCTGGCGTATTTCTACCAATGCACGACGGTTCCAGCGTGGTTTGTCTGTGAGCCGGAGCAGATCGACCCGGAAAAGGCGCTGCGGACGCTGGAACGCAAGGGGATGCTGTTGAAAAACGGCGAGAAGGACACACCGCATCCGGTGGTCGAATACCTATTTTCACAACTTGCGCAGACACGCGCTTTTTTCGGCGGGACAGACCGGATCTTCTGCTATTTTTGCCCGCAGCTTACGCTGGCCGCAGAGCAAAGCGGCGCGGCGGTGCGTTTGCTTCCGTTTCAGACGCCGCAGGACTGCTTTGCCTATCTGCGGGAGAGCGGGTATGAACGCGAGGATCTTCAGCCGTCTGCCCGGCAGGAGGATGGCAGTATCCCGAATGAAACAGAAAAAATGCTTTGGAAGCAGTGGGAGGAAGCGCTATGAACAGCGAAAAAATTCTGATTGAGATCAATGTCGCCGGGGTGAACCGGTCGTTTGACTGCATCGTGCCGCGGACGCTGTCGGCGAAGCTTCTTTGCCGCGGGTTTCTGGAGTTGGTTGAAGAGAGCATGGGGATCCCCTTCGGCGCTTACCGGCAGGCGCTTCTGATGTCGGAGCGTACGGGCTGCATTCTTTCGCCGGAGCAGACGCTCGACGACGCCGATATCGACAGCGGCGACACGCTTTATCTGGTCTGAGGCGCGTTTTTCGGGCGGAAATTTACCGTTCATCGCGCCAAGTGTACCGTTCGTCATCATTTCATCCCAAACCCGGTTCGCTGTGTTAGACTACAATCACAGCAAGGGAACAGACAAAAAACAGAAATGAAGAGGTGAGAAAATGGCAGAAATCGCATGGAACACCAATGAACTTGAAACACTCGCGCGAAACATCAATAACTGCCGGAACGCACTGCAGACGCAGCAAAGACGTCTGATTCAACTCAGCCGCGAGACACAGGACGGATGGAAAAGCGATGCAGGCAATCTGTACGCGACAAGGCTGAACGAGGATATTCAGGAACTGAACCGGACGATTCAAGCGCTTTCGACCGCGATCACAAGGCTCCGGGAGGCAAAGGGAATTTACCAAAACGGAGAAGAGCGGATGTACGGAGTTCTGCGCAGAGCGCTTGCAGGAATGTGACGAACCGAGGTGAACAGGCATGAAATTAGAATTGGAACTTGCGGCTCTCGTTGAGGTTCATTCGGGGATGGTCGAATGTATGAACGCACTGGAAACGCTGAAGCCGTCTCTGGAATCCAGCGCGAAGTCCGTCACGATATGGACCGGCAAGGGAAAAGACGCATTCTTCCGGATGAACGAACAGCTGAAGAATCGCACAGAGGCCTGCGGCGAGCGGGTGCGCGACACGGTCATCGCACTGACGAATTCCCTGAACAAGTATTATGAACTGGAAAACAGCACGTTTGAAAGCAACAAAGCACTGGATGCAGGCAATATTTTTTAAACAGGAGGTAAGAGATGTCCAGCAGAGTTTTCGTTTCCCCGCCAGTGCTGCGGCGAACCGCGAACAGGCTTGAAAGCGCACGGATACAGATGCAGCAGATGCTTACCGCGCTGGAGCGTGTGAAACGCGATCTTCCCAGCTACTGGTCCGGCCCTTATACAAGCGCATATCTCGCAAGAATTGACGAAACGTATAAAAAAGCAAAACGCAATCTTCAAAACATCGAGGCTATTCAAAAATCCCTGCGGTACGTTGCGCATCAGACAGAGCGCACCGAACGCGAAATTCAGCAAATCTTTCATAAAACCTGAGCAGCTTGTGCTCATCGAACATAAATTTTAAAATATAAAGGAGAACAAAAAATGGAAATCAGAGTTAATACCGATAATATGCGCAGCACTGCAACCGTGTTTCAGGAAAAGATCAACGATTGGAACAGCCTCGTCCAGCAGCTTTGGTCGCTGATGGAGGAACTGGACGCCATGTGGGACGGCGATGCAAACGAGGCGTTCAATGCGCTGGTGACGGAGGACAAGCCGAAATTCGAGCGGCTGGGGCAGATGATGGAGACTTACAAGACCGCCATTGACACGGCCGCCTCCAAATATGACAGCGGCGAAGCAGAGGTCAAGAACATCGTATCCACCCGCTAAAGCCCCTCGCACTGATCCAAGTGAAACAACATCATCAAACAATCAATCATAAATCAGATTTTGGATAATAGAAAGGATGCAAATACAATGGCTAATATTTTGAAAGTTACTCCGCAGGAGGTCACGGAAAAGGCAAAGGCGATCACCAGCGTTAAGAGCAATATGGAAAATCTTCTGACCGAACTCAACAGCCGCATCAAGGCAATGACGTCGGAGGACTGGATCGGCAACGCGGGTACCGCGTATGAAAATCAGTTCGTCCTGCTGTACAACCAGGTCATCCGCGCAATGGATACGATTCAGACGCACGCGAACAACCTCTCCACGGCAGCTTCCAAGTATGCGGAGCTTGAAAACAGCCAGGCTGCTACGGCAAGCAATCTGGATTCGACCGATATTTTCTCCTGAGCATTCAGGCCATGAGGCGGAAGCCCGCAGACGCTGCGGGCTTCCGCCGGAAAGGACACGACTATGAGCAGCTATATCAATCTCACATACTGCCGGGAACTGGCGGAAGACCTACGGCGGCATATGGACGACCCGGCGCAGGCGCGTATGGCTGCTCAGTCTGCGCTGCAGCAGATGCAGGGGCAGACCTGCCAAAAGGAGATCGAGGCTCTGCAAAGAGCCGAGCGGGATCTGGCCGCACTGGAAGCGGACATCAGCAGTTTGCACCGCACGCTTCTCGCTGTTGCAGATTGTTATGAACAAACGGAACGTTCCGTAACGCAGACGCTGCTTTCGGAACTTCCGGTTCCAGACTTGTTTGAAGCGGGCGGTTCTGCCGCCGCGCAGGCGGCCGCGCTGCAAAGCGAAGCTGTACACAGACCGGGAGCCGTATCCCGAACCTTACCGAAAATACCTGAAACGCTGAGGCATGCCGTGGACCGGCTTGCGCAGCAGCGCCCGGAGCGCTGGATGCAGGCAGTGCCTTTCTCGTCCAGTTTTCAGATTCAGGGCAACGAAATTGCAGAAGACTGGCTGGTCAGGAATATGCTGGAGGAAATAAACGGCAGCATCTCGGATGAAGAAAGGATTTAAAGGGAGCACTACCATGCAGAATCACACACACATTGTTGACCCTGTCATGCTGGAAGAGCAGGCACGGCAGCTGTCAAACGCATCCAGATGCGGACAATCGGCCGCATCCATCACAGAAAGAGCCTATCGCAGAGAGCTTGTCTTCCAGTTTGGACGTGATCTGTCTATGATAAAGTACGCGCTGTATGCGGTGACAAGAAGGACGCGGGATCTGTATCACGATATCTCACGGTTGGACGACGCACTGGTCGGCATTGCCGATGCCGCAAGAGAGGCGGACGGGCGCGCGGCGATGAAGATCGACACTGGCCGTGACAGCCGAACGCCGGACAATCCTTTTCTCCCGCCCGCTCTGGGCTGGATCTTACGCCTCATCATTTCCCACTTCCGCAAATATTTCACCACAGATTCGGCTCATGTGAAGCCGCTCCTCCCGCCGCTGGTCATCCGCCCAGACAGCTCCGGCAAAAACAGCGCGAGCAGCGCTTCCACCTCAGACAAGACGACGTCCGGCGGAAGCAGCCCGGCTTCGTCCTCCGGCGAAAACAGCAGACACGGCGCCAGCGTGTCGAACACGACCGGCTCCGTTCCGTCCACGGACGCAAGCGACGTCCAGCCGAATCCGGGGTATACAAAGCAGATTCCTGTATCTGAAAACCTGAAACGATATGCAGAAGACGGAAAATACAGCGACTTCCACGTTGTTTCGAATTTCAGCCGCGAATACTGTCAGGAACAGAAATGGAAAAACAACTGCACCACAACTGCAGAGGCAATCGCCTATTCGATCAAGCATCAGCGCTGGACAAGCCAATTTGATATGACATGGATCAACGGCGCCGGTGCAAAGTGGGACCACAGCATTCAAATTGAATCCGGCACCTGGACAGAAACGCAGAAGATGAGCAAAATGTACGAGCTGCTGAGCGGTGGAACGCCCGTCATTCTGAACTGCGTTGAAACATACAACAACAATATCGGCCACACCGTAACCGTAATCGGCATTCGTAATGGAGCCGATCCTAACAACCTGACCTACGCCGATTTCCTGATCGTCGACCCTGCCGACGGTGCCGTAAAGACGCTTCAGGAGATGAACAACAGCCGCCACGTCATCATTGATGACAACTCCGGCTGGAACCTGAAAATACCGAAATAAAGGAGAAGGAATATGTCTGAACTGTTATTGCCCATCGGCAGCGTCGTCCAGCTGCGCGAGGCGGAAAAGCCGGTTATGATCTTCGGCGTTTATCAGCAGCGCGTGACGGACGGGAGAAACTTTGATTACATCGGTGAGGCGTATCCCGAAGGATTCCTCGGAGGGCAGTCCAATCTGCTGTTTGACGCGGAGGATATTGCCGAGGTGCTGTTTACCGGCTATCAGACGCCGGAATATGAGAGTCTGATGACCCGCGCAGCAGCGCATTTTGCGCAGGAAACCGGCGAGGAGTCTGAAGAAGACGAAGAAGACGAGGCGGCGCTCCCCACGTTTGATGCGGAGGAGGAAGCGACTTTCGCGGAAGCTTATGAAAGCGCTGCTGAGGACGCCCCGCTTGTCCTGCCGGACGAAGAGACGGAGACACTATGATTCTGAGCCGATATTCCACCGCCACTCTGACGATGCTTGGCGGGCGGGAGGAGCAGCAGGATGCGTATTGTTTGGAACGGCGGAGGGGAGAGATCTTCGCGGCGGTCTGCGACGGGATCGGCGGTCTGCCGGATGGCGCGCAGGCCAGCCGGAGCGCCGTGCAGACGCTGCTGACTGCATTTCGCGGAAACCCGCAGGCTGCGCCCTCCTATCTCTATCAGCAGACGATCGATTGGATGGACCGGGCCGTTGCGGAGCAGACCGCCGGAGGCGGCTCGACCATTGTAAGCGTTTGGGCGCGCGGCGACGGGCTGTACTGGCTGTCCATCGGCGACAGCGGTTTGTTCCTTCTGCGCGGCGGCAGGCTGCGGCGTCTCGTTCCGGAGCATAATTATGCCGCGTTCTTAAATCAGCGGTTGGAAAAGGGTGAGATCAGCCAACTGTTTTACGACCGGGAGATCAGGCGCGGCCGGGCGCTGACAAGCTATCTTGGGATGAACGGCATTGGCCTGTATGAGCAGAATCAGCAGCCGATGGCGATCGAACGGGGAGACGTGATTTTGCTGTGCTCCGACGGGCTGATGCAGGCGCTTAGCACGCAGACGCTGGAGGAACTGCTTTCCCAGCCCGGCACTGCGCAGCAGCTGACAAAAAAACTTCAGACCGTGCTGCTGAGTCACAGCGACGCCATGCAGGATAATACCACGCTGGTCCTGATCAAACGACACCGATAAATGGAGACGACAACATGAATAAAGTGCTTTGTAACAAGAATCACTATTACGATGCGGACAAGTTTTCGGCTTGCCCGCATTGCGCGCGGGCAAAGGCTTTTTTAGAACGGACAGCGCAGACGGCGCAGCACGCCGCGCCGCCTGCGCAGGACGGGCCCGCAAAGGGCGGATACTGGAGTCTCGATGATCTGCGCGGGAAAACGTCTTTGCCGGACACGCCGGTGGCCGGGTTCTCCACGCCGCCGCCTGTGCAGGCGGGGACGCCCCGGCTGGATATTATGCACACCACGCCGCTGTTCCCGCCGGACGGGATGCAGCTGCCGGTTCCGCCTGTGCCTGTGCAGGAGCAGCAGACGGTTTGCCCAAGCTGCGGTGCGCGGATGGATGGAGCGGAGCGGCAGCCATATTGCCCGTTTTGCGGAGCACGGATGGACAAAGCGGTTCTGCCGGCGTCTGTGCAGGAACGGCAGTCCGAGCCGAAGCCGGTTCCGGAACCCGAACAGCCGCTTTCTCCGGCTTCGGAGCAGGAGAATGAGATTATTCTGGAAGAACCTGCTATTCTAGCTGACGAGCCGGAACCCGCGCCCGTTGCATCGCAGGAGTCTGTGCCTGTCCAGATGCCAAAACCGGCGTTTTTTCCGGCCTCTGCGCCGGACGATGGACGCACGCACATCCTGTATTCCGGAGAGATGAATCAGATTGAGCCTGTGGTCGGCTGGCTGGTCTGTGTGCTGGGCTGTCAGCAGGGACTGTCATTCCCACTTGCCGGCGGCAGAAACCGGATCGGGCGCGCTGCGGATATGGATGTGTGTCTCGGTTCGGATCCCGAGGTTTCCCGGAATGCGCACTGCATTCTCACGTTTGACCCGGCCTCGGAAGCGTTTTATCTGCAGCCCGGCGACGGACGCGGACTGACGTATCTGAACGACGCGCTGCTGCTGACTCCGATGCAGCTGAAGGCGCATGATCTGATCCGTACCGGTGCGACGACGCTCCTGTTTGTCCCGCTGTGCGGAGAGTCGTTCCATTGGAATACTTATTTTCATAAGGAGCAGAAATGAGAACCTGTGAAAAATGCGGCAGGCCGATTGCGGATTCTGCCGCGGCGTGTCCATACTGCGGCTATTCGCAGACGGAGGAAGTGCCAAACGCGCTGCAGCCGGGTTGGGAGATCGCCGGGCGGTACCGCATCGAGTCTGTGATCGGTATCGGCGGCTTTGGCATTACATACCGCGCCTACGACAAAAAGCTTGCGTGTACGATTGCACTGAAGGAATATTTCCCATCCGGCATTACCAACCGCATTCCCGGCAGCAAGGAGGTCATCCTCTATGCGGGAAAACGGACGGAAGAATTTCGGCAGGGCTATGCGCGCTTTCTGAACGAGGCACAGAATATGATGCAGTTCCATTCGGTCCCGAATATCGTGCAGGTGCGGGAATATTTTGAAGAAAACGGAACGGCCTATATCGTTATGGAATATCTGCGCGGTCACACGCTGAAAACGGAGATCGAGCGCGCCCCGCTGGAGTGGGAACGCACGGTCGCTATCGGCGCGGTCGTCTGTGATGCGCTCGCTGCGCTGCACCGGAAGGGAATCGTCCACCGGGACGTCAGCCCGGACAACATCTTCCTGTGCGACGACGGTAAGATCAAGCTGATCGATTTCGGGGCTGCCAGGGTTTCTGTGCAGCAGACCCCGCTGACGGTCGTGTTCAAGGACTGCTTTACCCCGCCGGAGCAGTACTCCCGCTCCGCACATCAGGGGCCGCAGACGGATATTTACGCGTTGGGCGCTACGCTGTACACTGCGATGCTCGGCAAAAAACCAGAAAGTGCGCTTAACCGCTGGCCGACGGATCATCTTAAGGCCCCGCATGCTCTGAAGCCCGAGATTCCGGAGCCGGTCAGCAATGCTGTCATGCAGGCGCTGGCGCTGGAGCCGGAACTGCGGTTTTCCCGTGCGGAGGAGTTTTCCCGCGCGCTGCTCCAATACCAGCAGACGAAAAGCCTTGAAAAAACACGGAAAGAAAAGCAGCGCAGGAAATGGATCAGTCTGTTGAGCGTGTTTCTGGTGCTTGCCATCGTCGGCGGCACGGTCGGGTATCTCTGGCTCAGCCGCGCGGCCAAGGCGACGCTGCCGGACGCGACAGTCGATATCTGGTTTACCGCGGACCCGCTCCGCGCAAGCGGACAGAATAAGATCGCCGCGCTGAACGCTGCTGCCGACGCGTTTCGGACGCTGTACCCGAATGTTGAACTGCGGCTGCAAAGCATTGCGCCCGAGCAATATGAGCAGCAGCTCAAGCAGGCAGAGCAGGATGGGACATTGCCGGTTTTGTTCGAGCGCACTGCGCAAAACGCTGAACTTGCCTGCAACGCAAAGGCAATCCGTCAACTGAACCGGCAGATCTCTTCGGAGGAGTTCCGCCTGGCTGCACCGGTCAGCGGGGAATATGCCGCGCTTGGCTATGGGCTTCCCGTTTTGTATGCGTCAAATGCCTGCGCCGAGGGCATCGGCTTCGATTTCCGGCAGGCTACCGGCGCAACGCTTACCAGCCTGGCCAGTCTCGATCTCAAGGCCGGGATGAAGGCGTCGTTTTTACCCGCCTATGAGGTGCTGTTCCAGAGTTCCATCCCGGAAACGGATAATATGAAGGTCAGCGCGGATACGCTGGATGCGTTCTTGTCCGGTGAACAGGGCCTGTATTACGGAGATACTGCAGACGCCGCTGATGTGCAGGCGCAGATGACAGGACGCTACCGGCTGTACGCCGTGCAGTCGCCGGAGTCAGCCTGCATGCTCCAGAATGTCTGGTCAATTACACAAAAGGCCTCAAAAAAAGAAACGGCCTGCGCCGTGCGGTTCCTGTCGTATCTTTTGAGTGAGGACGGACAGCGCTGTTTGTATCTTGAGAACCATTATCCCTGCGTCCCCATATCCAGCGCGGTATATGAGGAGTACCGAGACATTGCCGGAGAACTTGCGGATATTCTTGCCGAGACGCAGCCCCGGTCGTGCGGAATCGCGTAGAAAGAGAGGAAAAACATGAAAATCTGCTTTGGATGCTTTGAGCAATACGACGACTCGTTCGACATCTGCCCGCACTGCGGCTATGCAGAGGGAACCGAGCCGGAACTTGCGACCTATATGCGGCCGGGCGCAATCTTGAAAGAGCGCTACGTCATTGGCCGCGCACTGGGGCATGGCGGCTTCAGCGTGACTTATCTCGCGTGGGACGCGCTGCTGCTGCATAAGGTTGCAATCAAGGAATATCTGCCCAGCGAGTATGCTACCCGCCGCCCCGGCGAGAGCCGCTTGACTGTTTTTACAGGAAAAGAAGGCGAATATTTCCAGTTTGGCAAGGAAAAATTCCTGGACGAAGCAAAGCGCCTGTCCGCGTTTCAGGATGAGGAAGGCATTGTCCACGTCTACGACTGCTTCTCCGCAAACGAAACGGCCTATCTCGTGATGGAATATCTCGACGGTATCACGCTGAGCGAGTATCTGAAAAAGGAATCGGCTGTCTCGCCGCAGGGACGGATTGCGCCGGAGAAGGCGATTGCCATGCTGACGCCGATCATGCTGTCGCTGCAAAGGGTCCATGACAGCGGAATGATTCACCGGGACATCGCGCCGGACAACATCATGGTTTTGAAGGACGGCGGCGTCCGGCTGATCGATTTCGGTGCTGCGCGCCATGCTGTCCACGACTGCGGCAAGAGCATGACCGTGATCATCAAGGACGGCTATTCGCCCGAGGAGCAGTATAACAGCCACGGCGTACAGGGCCCGGCGGCTGATGTCTATGCACTCAGCGCGACGCTCTATCAGATGATGACAGGCGTTACGCCGCCAGGCGCGATTGAGCGCGGGGAATATCTGCAGCAGCACAAGCGCGATCTGCTGCCGCCCCCGTCCAAATACAACAAGGCTATTACAAAGGCGCAGGAAACGGCGCTTCTCAACGGCATGGCCCTGCATACGCAGGAGCGCACGCAGAGCGTGGCTGAACTCTATGAGGAACTGACCGCGCAGACGCCGGCCCGGCGCGTGCAGGAGACAATCCGTAAGCGCGGCAGCTTCAGCTGGCCGCTCTGGGCGAAGATCGCTGCAGGCGTGTTGACGGCCGCGATTGCTGCGGGCGGCGTTTTGCTCTATCTCAACCGCGGTCAGAAGCCCGTTGTGACGAAGGACGGCTATGTTCTGAGTCCGAACGTTGTGAATATGCAGGTCGTCGATGCGGTAGCAACGGCGGAAAAGGCCTCACTGCGTTTGGTCGTGGAGGGTTCTGATTACGACGCAGGCGTCGAGCAGGGGCGTATTCTGAGCCAGGATCCGAAATCCGGTACGAAGCTGGAACCCTCGTCCGATCTGCGGGCCACGGCTAGTCTTGGCAAGGAGCGGCCTGCGGGTACTATGGGAGATACGACGTCCATGCTCAAGGATGCTGCGGAGGATTATCTGACGCAGATGGGTATTTCGGACAAGCAGATCAAATGGGAATATGTTTCAAGCAGCACGGAAATGCCCGGAACCATCGTCGATCAGAGCGTAACGCCCGGCTCACCGCTGACCTCCGACTCGAAGATCACGCTCCGTGTTGTGGAAGAGCCGGACGAACCGGTAACGCCTCTGCCTGAGCCGCCCTCGGACGGCAGTGACTCAGACGGATCAGTTGACATTGCTGTGGTGGTTCCGTCCGCAGATTCCTATGTGACGGTCCGCGATTATGTCGGCCAGCCGTTTGACACAGCCAAGCAGGATTTGCGCACGCTGTCGCTTTACGGCGTCAAATGCGCGCTGCGCTACCATCCGTCTATCCCGAGCGGCAGCATCATCCAGCAGTCTCCGGCGAGCGGCGAACAGGTTCTGAAGGGAACCGGCGTCTATTTCGTCGTCAGCCTCGGCCCGCAGAAGCAGCTTGTGCCGAATGTTCTGTATAAGGATCAGGCGGAGGCGGAGCGGCTGCTGGCGCAGAGCGGCTTTGGCTCTGCGGCGCAGGGCGTCACATGCAGCTATGTTGCGCTCGGCCATGTCGCGGCGCAGACGCCGCTCGGCGGCAGCGAGGCGGCGCCCGGCACCAAAATTGGGCTGGACATCAGTTCCGACAGCACCAACCAGCCTTCGCAGTCCAATGTTACGATCAATCAGTTCAAGCCGCTGCTCGATCTTCAGGTCGGCGAGACGTTCAATCTGGCGGATACGCTGCAATACAGCGGAAGCGCAGGTTCCATCGTCTGGTCGTCCAGCGATCCTTCCTCCGTCTTTGTTGACGTGGACGGTTATGTTGTTGCGATTGCTCCCGGTGCGGCGACGGTCACTGTTGTGGTTGGCGGCGAAGCGGCTTCCTGTTATGTGACTGTCAATGACAGTCGCCCGCTGGAAATGGTGGGAAGCGTCATTTTGGAGGTCGGTGAGGAATTCCCGCTCTGCCAGCAGCTTGGGGACATTGACGCGAGCATGGTTTACTGGGTTTCTGCCGATCCGCGCGTTGCCTCTGTTCTGTGGAATGGCGTTGTGACCGGCGTTGCGGAGGGCTGCACCTTTGTGACCGCGCTCTATGCGGGGCAGGTCAGGCAGTGTACTGTCTGGGTGCTCAATTCCGAAAGCTATGCAAAGGTAAAGCGCTTTGACCAGAACACCAAGCAGCAGGACGCGGAGGCCGCTTTGCAGGCAGCAGGGGTGCAGTATGCTGTCAAGAAGGTCCATAACAGTCAGGTCGCCGCGGGCTGCGTTGTTGATTTCCAGTTCAACGGCTACAGCGACTCGGATTACTATTACATCTCCGGTACGCGCACGCCCGACCTGTGCATCAGCAGCGGCGGCGGAACCACGCAGCAGCCGGCAAAGGAACCGGCGAAGGAACCGGCCAAGCAGCCCGAGAAGGAGCAGCCCGCCGGGAAGGCGTCGCTGTCTGTCGTCAACCGGCCGAGCAAGACAACCTATTATATCGGCGACAAGCTGAATACCACCGGTCTGAGTGTCCGCTATACCGACACTGCGGGCAAAACGCAGACCATCACCAGCGGCTTCACGACCAACGCCGATCTGAGCAGCGCAGGCTCCAAGCAGGTCACTGTCACCTATCTGGGCGTCAGCACGACCTTCAACGTCACGGTCAAAAAACCGAGCATCGTCCTTAAGCAAGAGAAAATGCAGGACGGGCTGCACCTGTCTGCGATAACGGATCCTGTGGGTCAGCGTGTGACATGGAGTTCGTCCAACCCGAAGGTCGCGTATTTTGATGAGAGCGGATACCTCCACGCCGTAAGCCACGGCACAACGACCATTACGGTCCTGATGTCTTACAACGGCGTGACCTATACGGACTCGACGCTGCTTGTTCTCGGCGACGACATTGGACAGGAGGACCCGGTAAAACCGGCGGATTATACCTTCAAGATTTACTGCAATCTGGGTGATGCCTATAATTATTATGGCATCGAGTCCAATATCCCCGGCTGCAACGGTTCCACCGTCACATGGTCGGTCGATCCGGCTAACGCCGACTGGTTCAAGGACACGACCGGCGCATATGTTGACAGTTCCATCGACTGCACAGTAAGCACGTCTTTCGTTTATAACGGCAAGACCTATACCGGAAGCATCAAGCAGACGGCAGTGAAGAAGGTCGAGTATACGTTTAGAATCGAAAAGTCCGGTTCCTATGGAGAGGGTACAGAACTCCGCAGTGTATATGGAATTAACACCAATATTCCAAATTTTACAGCTGACAATGTAATATGGTCGGTAGAGCCTACGACTCTTAAGGGATGGGTTGAAGGTGGACAGTATGTTGTTGACATAGACAGCATGGCACTCGATGTTTACTATACGCTCACAGCAACCTACATTTACGACGGTGTAAGCTACACGGATAGCTGTGGTATGATGAAAACAAATAATCCTGACAATACAACATGGTCGTTTCATTCTACAACTCTTAAGGGATGGGCTGAAAGTGGACAATATGCTGTTGACGAATCGTACATCCTAAGTACAAGCTATGCCTGCGACGGCAGAACCTGCACAGCCTCCTGTACCAGCGCTGCCGTACCATCAACCACAGATAGGTGCAGCAGGAAGTATGCGATGTAATAGGCACAGCAACTACCATGTGTGTACGGCGGGTATCCAGTTCCAGCATGATCTCTTCGTAAAAACCACGGTATTATAACCTTTACAAACTCCCTTTTTCCCTCAAGCACAGCGCCCGGCTCTTTCACAGCGCCGGGCGCTGTCACGTTTTGATGCGGAGCACAAACCCGCAATCCAGCGAAGCGATTGCGGGTTTGAACGAAGAAAGACCTTTGCTGTCGAGATGGACGCGCCCTAAGCGGTCATCTGACATACAAAGGTCATTTCTGAGTGGTGCCGGTGGCGGGGCTCGAACCCGCACGGTTGTTACGCCGAGGGATTTTAAGGCTTGTATCCCATCCGGAAGACAGCGGAAGTACACGGAACTACAGGTTCAAGATCCATTGAAAATCAATGCTTTTCGCCGTTTTTTGAAAAAACAGGAACCATTTAGACAGTTGCGATTTTTCCGAGTTTGATGGTATTGGAGAGACAATGGAGAGAACAAATCAAGCCGTGTTCCTGCCGATGACAATTTCTAAATGGAGGGGATCACTGTGGAAAAAAACAAATCATATTATCAGACGTTGTTTCAAGAGTATCCGGATGTTGTAACACAAGAGCAACTCAGAATGATGCTAAATGGCGTTAGCATTTCATTTACATCAAAACTAATCCACGAAAAGCGCGTAAAGTCATTCTTTATAAAGCCTGCTTATTATATTTTCAAGGATAGCGTGATAGAGTACGTACAAAGTGAGGATTATCAAAATAGGAAGCTGAAAGCGAGGGTGTGACATGAAAAAGAATGCCGTTATTGCAATCACCAATCAAAAAGGCGGCGTCGGTAAGACAACGACTGCTCTGAATCTCGCTTCTGCTTTGGCGGATGAAAGCAAGCGTGTACTTCTCATTGACAATGACCCGCAGGGCAATCTCACCGCATCTATGGGTTACACCCCAGCCGAGCAGAAATATACGCTGGCAAATCTTCTGCTTGCTGCCATCGACTATCCGGAGGATCTGGAGCTGCATCTGCCTCGCTGTATCCTGCACACAGACGGCAAGCCGGATCTCATTCCCGCGAACCGACGGTTATCGGATGCAGCTGCGCGGCTACAGGTCATGCAGATCTCGCGGTATAGCGCCGTAAATGACTCCGGACGCTGCGCGGAGAAGATGCTGGCGCAGGTGATGGAACCGCTGTGCGATGCCTATGACTACATCATCATCGACTGTGGACTCAAGCAGGAGCTTTTGACAGTTAATGCGCTGAGCGCGTCGGATTACTGCATCATTCCGGTACAGTCCCACTTTCTTGCCTCCGAAGGTATCCCGGACGTTCTGGACATGGTTCGCTCAGTGCAGAAGCATTTCAATCCGAATTTGAAAATCGCCGGTATTTTACTAACGATGTACCAGTCGCGACCGCAGCTCTGCAAAAGCGTACAGCAGAGCGTCCGGGAGGTCTATGGCGATGATTTACATGTCTTTGACCGGCCTATCGAGTACACGATCCGCATTGCAGAGTGCCCCATGGCCGGCATGAGTATTCTGGATTATGAGCCAGGCAATCCTGCGGCGGAGTCCTATCGAAATCTCGCCTTGGAGGTGCTGCGGCTTGGCTAGAGCGAACATGAATGAAATGCTGCGCAAGCGTATGAGCGCAACCCAGCAGGCGTCCGAGCAGCAGACCGGCGACGCGGCGTATGAACAGATATTTCAAATGCCGGTGCCGAAAACAGAGACGCAATTTCGTGACGTGCCGATTGAAAAGCTGCGTCCGTTCTTTACCGCCGACATCGGCTTCCATCCCTACCCCCACGCCAAGCTGGAAGCCTTTGCGGAAGAATTGAAAGAGAACGGCTTGTATGAACGGATATTGGTGCGACCCATCGTAGGAACGGATGAATTCGAGATTCTGGCCGGGCATAACCGCACGGAGGCAGCTAAGCTGGCGGACTGGACGGATATTCCTGCAACAGTTATGAGCGTCAACGACCAGCGCGCCATCAGTATTGCGATTGCAACAAATCTTCTGCGGCGGCAGGATCTGACGATCATCGAGCACGGCAAGGCGTATAAAGCCTTGCTGGATGCACAGAACCGCTGCGGGCAGCGAAATGCAGCAGTTGAAACCTTTGGCGACAATCGCCAAAGGTACAACGCACGAAAAATCGTAGCGGAGTTCTTCGGCGTAACAGAATATGAGATTCGCAAGGCTGTCAAGCTGGCACAGCTGATCCCGTCGCTTGCTGAGATCGTGGAGAATGAGCCAAAAAAGCTGAATCTGGCCTGCGCTGACTTGATTGCAGATTATGATGCAGCGACGCAAACAGCGTTCATTGAGATGTGCCAGATCGATGGCTATGCGCTGAACAAGCAGACAATGTCGTTTATTCAGGCACAATGCCCGCCGCCATCAGCGGACCAACAGACAATTTACGCCGCATGGCGGGAGGCACGGACAAAAGAAGCTCAGCGTGCAGCCGCGCCGCCGAAAAAGCTGAGCTTTGACCGAAAACGCTTTGCACCGTACCTGAGCAAGTTCAAAAGTGACAAGGAAATCGAAGACCTGTTTCTGGAGTTTCTCAGGCAGCGCGCCGGATAAAGCAGCGCTAACTTCATAAAAAACACGACTTTTTTCAAGGTCGTGTTTTTTTATACTCAAATTCAGACGAAGGAGGTATCGAATTGCCCGGAAATCAAACCCCATGCACGGCGGACGACCTGTATCGCCTGCTGTGTCGCTATCGTATTCCGCCCTAGCATACAAAACAAAATACAAAGGAGCTGTTTCCATGTACGAAGTATATCAGGATCATCCAAAACAGGCACGGCTCAATATCCGCGTTGTGCTTGCCGTCGCATTTCTCGTCTGTGCCATTGGCGCGGGCATTTTTCTTATCACCCGTCTGGTCAGCAAGCCGCTGACCAAAGAAGACGCTCGTGGTCAAACCGGTATCGTCTACGATTCCAGCGCCGTCGAGGGCGGCTGGGACAATCTCAGCCCGGAAGAAATTGCGGAGAAGCTGAATGAGAAAGTAGCCGAGGGCATGATTAACATTTCGGCCAACACCGCCCCAATCTTTGAGGACGGTTCTTCGGAGGGAAACTTGATGCTCGTAAACGAGAGCATCAATAATTATCCACAAAAGGTCCAGATTGTCCGCAATGACACGGGCGAACAGATTTACGAATCCGGCGCTATCGCCGTCGGCAGCAAAATCGAACGCGCGAAGCTGGATGTTGTTCTCCCCGCTGGTACATACGAATGTACCGCGTATTTTCACAACTTGGACCCCGAAACCGGCGATATGATCGGTACGGCTGGGGCTATCATCACAATCACAATACAACACTAATTTTAATCAAAGGAGTTATTACAATGAAGAACACTAAGAAAATCGTATCCCTCATCCTCGCGGTCTGCATGATCGCTTCTCTCGCCATTTCCGCTTCCGCTGCCAACACCGTGGACGCTTCTGGCGGCACCGGCACGTCCTCTGTCACCCTGTCCTCGACTGCAGACGGCTCCATCGGCGG
>ULWW01010538.1_pt1 | contig 18027 bp, 8 predicted proteins | sample 1960741 | NCBI WGS metagenome assembly ULWW01 (sample SAMEA4835823, study PRJEB28245) | human gut metagenome | biome: gut microbiome; material: fecal sample | place: Denmark | collected 2008
GTGGCCCGTCCTGTCAGCGTGCTGGTGGAGACCTTCGGCACCGGCGTGGTGTCCGATGAAAAGCTGGAGGAGGCTGTGGAGAAGGTCTTTGACCTGCGCCCCACCGCCATCATCCGGGATTTGGATCTGCGCAGACCCATCTACCGCCAGCTGGCGGCCTATGGCCACATGGGCCGTGAGGATCTGGGCGTGCGCTGGGAGGCTACCGACCGTGTGGCGGCTCTGAAGGCCGCTCTGAACGGCTGATTTCCCCCTTGCAAGACCGGAGAAAATCTGATATAGTAAGGGTACGCCGTCCGTGATCGGGCGGCGTACCCCCTCCCCTATCCGGGTATGGCGGAGTTGGTACCGCGCCACATTTGGGAGTGCCGTGGCGGTATCCGGGATAGGGTGAGGCGAAACGCCGCAAAGCCTTGCAGCGCCTGCGTTTTCGGGATTTCCCCTGATTACCGAAAGCGGCATAAAAGCAGCTTTGACCACATAAATGACTACAGACAGAAAAAACTTTATTTTTACCGTTCGCCGTGGTATCATGGCAGAAAAATGAATATCCGGGTGTGGCTCAACTGGTAGGGCGCGACATTTGGGATGTCGAGGTTGGGTGTTCAAGTCACCTCACTCGGACCAAAATCCCTCTGAAATCGTTGATTTCAGAGGGATTTTCTTATTCTTTGTCTATTGCGGTGCAGGATTTGAGCTGCCTTACGCTTTCAGCTTATACAGTCGATTCCTTTGGCCTGCCTCCACGACGACGATACCTTCATCGGCAAGCTGCTGTATGAGGGATTCAGTGCGGCTCAAGCTGGTGCCCAGGGATTTGGAGAGTGAAAACAGGTCGCTGGTGGGGTGGTCTGTGAGATAGTCGATCAGCAGTTGGCGCTGGGATAATGCGCTCAGGGGGACTTGCTTTCCGGCGGTTGCGTTTTCTGCGTCGCTGTGGCCCGTCATATACAGCGTAAGGGAGACGTGATCCGGCGAGCAACTCTCCGAGAAAACCGGCTCCGGCCAGCCTTCGGATTTCCAAATACAGTACAGATTGGGGATGCCGCCGCCGGTGTATTCGCCTACATCCACGAAGCGGAACATCCGGGCCATTGCGGCGTTTCGCGGGTCGGACACGCCGCCGCTTTTGGCGGTGTCAAGAGGCACACGGAAGCTGCCGGGGTTGGAGAGGGTGATTTTTTGATAGCCCTTGCTGACGATGATGCCGCCGCTGCCATGATAATCCGCATTAACAAGGCAGTTGGCCAGCACCTCACGCAGAGCTTGACGGGCGGGCTTTTTCGCGTTCTGTTGCAGTTTGTTATAAGCACAGTAGTAGAATTCATAGACATTGCCGCTCCAAGGGACTTCTTCCCAGTTGCCTTTCGTATCAAGCTGCTCACGGTAGGTTATGGCATAATTAGGGTATTCGCAGAGAATATCTTGGTGATTGCCGAACATCAGCAGTCCGGCGAAAGTCGGGTGCAGTAAGCCGCCGTTATCGCCTATGGCGCCGATTTTTTGCAGGAATGCTGTGTCGTCCAAGCTCTCCCACATGTGTCTGGGGCGGTACAGCTTCATCCTTTGCCGGAAGCTGCGCACACTCTCGGAGTTGAGGGCTTCAAGTCCCATGCTGCGCACTAAGTGCATATCCGGCGACCGGACAGCCGCATCCCGCACCATGGCCTGATACTCCTCGTATGTACAGCGGTAATCACCCTCGCCGTTTCGGCGATAGGTGTTGCGGGTGTCATTGTCAACATACACCGGCTTGTAGGCCCGATCCGCACAGGGGACTTTGATAACGACGATGTGGTCGCCGCCAACCTCTTCCACATACACATCTTTTTCGGCCAGGATATTGACACTGACTTTCATGGGATTGTTGATGATGTGCCAAAATTCACGGATCAAGCCGTCGGGATCGGGCAGATCTACGGAATCGAAGGTCTTGTCCGCTGTCTCGATAACGCCCAGCAGGATGATGCCGCCCAGCGTGTTAGCGAAGGCGGAGTAGGTCTCCCAAATGCTCTTGGGCAGACCGCCCAGGGCCTTTTTGGCCTCTATGCGGTTGTTCTCCCGGTATTGCTCCAGGCGGCTGAAATCAAGCATAGATGCCACCTCCCTTGGAGGATATTTTAGCATATTGGGGGCGGGATGGCAATGCGAAGCGGTATTACATCTTGTCGCCATAAGATAAATAGTGGAAATGCCCTCCATTAAATGGTATAATAATTCCGCAAGTCATTTACAAGGGGGTGCTGCCGTGGACTTTTGGAGCAGAATGCTGTCGGGCATTGCAGATACGATCCTGCCAAAAGATTTGGAGGAGGATGCGCTCCTTTTGCAGATGGAGGAAGCTCTGCGGGAGGAAAAGGAGCTGTGGCGCGCACGGCAGAATTTCCTTGAGCCTGGCGTGGCTCGGAGCTTTCAGAACAAATGGCGGTCAGCATATTACTCTGCAAAGAAGAAAAGCACCGGCATACGATTCTCCCTTGGCCTGTCTGGGCGAAAGCTTCGCAGCCTGGCACCGCAATTTATCGAGACCTATGAGCGCCTTCCCTCCAAGCTGCAAGCGTTTAACGAGCAGCAGACAAATCAAAAGGTCGCCTATGCGGCAACGCTGATCTTACCCGTGGAAGGGAAGATGCTGGATGACCAGCAAATGCGGTGCATCACGAAGGAGGTCCGCAATCACCTTGTCCTTGCTGGCGCTGGCACGGGGAAGACCACCACCATCGTCGGCTATGTCAAATATCTGCTGAAAAGAAAGATATGCATGCCGGATGAGATTCTGGTTTTGTCGTTTACCAATGCGTCTGCCGCAGAAATGAGTGAGCGGCTGCAAAAGGAGATGGGAAGGCCGATTACCGCACAGACATTCCACAAGCTGGGACTGGATATTATCACGGCTGCGCAGGGGAAAAAGCCAAAGATCTACTCCGCAGATATTCGTCAATTTGTCCGGAAGCAGCTGGACACACTGACCCAGAACCCCGCTTATTTAAGAAAGCTATGCGAATATCTGACTTATAACGGAGCGGAGCAGAAAACGGAATTTGACTTTCAAACGGAGGAGGAATACCGCTCTTACCTGCAATACAACCCGCCTGTGACCCTCAAAAAGGAAACGGTAAAAAGCTATGGCGAGTTGGACATTGCAAATTTCCTAACACAAAATGGAATTATCTATGTGTATGAGCAGGAATATCCCGTCGACACAAGAACTTCCCAGTTCGGACAGTATCGCCCTGATTTTTATCTACCTAACTTTGACCTGTATATAGAGTATTTCGGCATCAATAGGCAAGGGGAGGTTCCTCCCTATTTTTCGGGGAAAGACGGACTGTCGGCGACGCAAGCCTATCAAGAGGGCATCGCATGGAAGCGGGAGTTGCATCGAAAAAACGGGACGCGCATGATCGAGCTCTATGCGTATGAAAAGCTTGAGGAGCAGCTTTTGACCAAATTGGAGGAGCGTCTGAAAAAGGCTGGTGTGGCCTTTGTGCCTATGTCTCCCCAGGAAATGTGGGCGGAGATCAGCGGAACCCAGAACCAAAAGCTGGATCGGGTGGCGGAATTGTTTGGAACAGTTATTACCCTGACAAAAAATAATGACTGCTCGCTGGAGGAAGTGCACGGCAGAAACCGTAGTCTAAAAAATTTGCCCAGCATTGATGCGGTGATAGATATGATCGAGCCAATTTACAGCAGCTACCAGTCGATGCTGCGCGAACGCAACGAGATCGATTTCAACGACATGATCAATATGGCGTCCGCGTATGTCCAAAGCGGGCAGTATGGCCACCCATATCGCTATGTGATTGTTGACGAGTATCAGGATATCTCCCAGGCGCGCTACCGTCTGCTGGAGGCAATGCGCCAGCAAAAGGACTATAATCTTTTCTGCGTAGGGGACGACTGGCAGAGCATTTACCGCTTTAACGGCAGCGATATTGGCTTTATCCTCAACTTTGAAAAATACTGGGGTGCCTCGGCCATTAGCCGCATTGAAACAACCTATCGGTTTCCGCAGAGCTTGATCTCCGTCAGCAGCGGCTTTATTATGAAAAACCCCGAGCAAAATCAGAAGCAGCTGCGCAGCGCCGTTGAGGATCGGGGCTTTTCTATGGAGAAGATCACAGGGTATACGGAATCCTACGCAGTGGAATTTCTTGCCGAAAGGCTGCGGGAACTGCCCAAGAAAAGCTCGGTACTGTTCCTGGGAAGATACCGATTTGATATAAAAATGCTGGATGGACACAGCCAATTTTCCTATCAGTACAACGCTGCCCTGGGGCGGACGGAGGTGTCCTTTGCCAGGCGCACCGACTTGCAGATCTCCTTTATGACAGCTCATGGCTCCAAGGGGTTGCAGGCGGACTATGTATTTCTGCTGAACACCAAGGCATACGGCATGGGATTCCCCAGCCAAATCGCCGATGCCCCTATTTTGCAGCTGCTTCTCGATAATTGTGACCACTATCCCTTCGCCGAAGAACGCCGCCTGTTTTATGTTGCAATGACGAGGGCGAAGAAGAAGGTGTGGCTTGTCACGCTAAAAGGAAACGAATCGGTTTTCGTGAAGGAAATTGATGAAGTGTACGGAGAAGCTATGCTCCGGGAGCAATATGCCTGCCCCCTGTGCGGCGGCCGGCTGGTGCGAAGGAGTGGCCCATACGGAGAATTCTTCGGCTGCTCAAACTACAAAACCAGCGGATGCCGCTACATAAGAAATATAGGCAAAAGCAAAGGTCAGCGGACGGACAAGTAAGTTTTGACTGCTGCGACGCACTTGTATGGATGGGACTGAATTTCCATCGAACAAAACACAACCAAGGGTTTCTGACGCCGGTAGTTAGCGTTAAAAATCCTTGGTTGCTGTTGGTTATTGGGAACTTTTCATTTTTGCCCTGCGCAAGGACTTTCACTGCTGCAATGCGCAGCTCTGTGTGAAGTGTTTTGCGACTTGGGAGGAGGTTAAACGGTTAGCCTACGCTTAAATTCCTGTTCGCATAGGTGCATTCTCGCGGCAAACTCGGCATAGTTCGGGACATCCATGGGGATTCTCAGACCGCACTTGGTAACGCTGATGTCATTGCGTGGAACGACATTTTTTTCGTAGGTTGAGCCACAATTCATCCATAATTTCAAATCGTCAAAGCTTTCTGCCTCGGGGTAGATATAGTACCCGGCCTTGGCATCAAAACGGAACATATAGGCAAGCAGTTGTAAATAGTCCCGGTTGCCAATGTTGTCAAGGGGCTTATACTTGGCGTCGGCAATGATCCGTGGTTGGCTATTTCGGCTGATGAAGTCAGGATAGATAAGCCCGACATTTCCATCGAACAGCCGCTGCGCACCTTTACCGCCTTTATTCATTGGGTGATAGAAGGCATCTCCGATAAGTGAGTGGATATACTCCTCCCACAGCCATGCGCCGTCAAACAGGATGCCGTATATCTGCCTGGACCCTGTACCGATTTGGTGCTTTTGGTGCCGAAGGATTAGGAGACACAGCCTTTGTAAGGCGAGATATTCCCGAAAATAGGCATGGCGGATGGGGTTCTTTTTGTTCTGCTCAATGATTTTTTGCCGGTCATAGGGCGCATATTTGGGAGTGGCTTCTATTACCAGATTTACCTCGTCCTTAACTTTGACAAGCAGGTTATTTCCGTAAGACTTTCTTTTGATAAACTCTATGGTATGCCGCACCAATTCCATTAGATGGTTGTCATAGGAAAACTCGCGCTGATTGTAGGCAATATTTCCTATAAACGGAGTGTTCTTCGCTATATGCCTTGCGACATCAATGGTTCCTTTTACATTCCCATCGTTGCACTTGTGGCGAATATATTTTTTGAACAGGCCCTTCCGCATAGCTGACTTGAGGTAATACGGAAACAGAAACAGCAGGAAGTTGAACAACCGATTGTCTCGATCGGCGTCAGTTTCCAAATCCACAATGTTGGGGAAATCCAAAACCTTGTTCAAAAGATACTGAAAAAAGTGATCCTTGCCTTCTCCGCAAAAGCGGGACTCGATGATAAGCCGTTCGTCACTGCAGCCGAGAAAACCCATTACATTGCCGGAGCGATAGGTGTCGTTGACACTTTGAAGGATCATCTGCTCTTGTGCAATATCCTCTGCATCTTTTACGAGCTCGGGGAAGACGAATACGCCCTCATGCTCAAGCTGCTCCAATGTTTTATCGGCGATCTTGTCTGTCAGATTTCTAATATGAGAAAAGGCATCCTTTTTTTGCTGCGAGTTATCCTTGATTTTGAGCAGCTTCATTCGCATCACCTCTGGAGTGCTTCTGGTAGCCGTATGCCTGCGCAAACCGATCCATGATCCCGGCCTCGTCGTACATTCCTTGAATATAGTCCTGTAGGAGCGGTTGCAGATAATCAGTCCAAAGCTGGTCAAAACCAAGCGTTTTCAGCTTTAGGAAGTAAGCTGCGCCGATTTGGTAATTCTCGTTTAGATCCTCAACCTCTACGATTGCCTTATTGAGCGCAGTCATTCTTCGGATTGCCTCTGCCTGCAGTTCCTCGTTTTCCAACGATGCAAGCATCTCCAGGCACTCGTCTGCCTTGAGCTCCACAAAGCGGAAACGACGGCGCATGGCAAAATCAAAGCTGTCCACAGAACGGTCGATGTCGTTCATGGTGCCGATGATATAGACATTTTCGGGGATATAGAACTTTTCGTTAGGGTCAGCGTGCAGATTAGAATACTGCGTGGAGATTTCTCCGACTTTGCCGCGATAACCTGGATCTATCGAAAAGAACAGCTCACCGAAAATCTTTGAGATCTCTCCGCGGTTGATCTCATCGATGATAAATACATATTTTTTCAGTTCCTCTTGTTTTGCCTTTGCTTTTGAGGCTGTACTTTTCTTCGATTTGATGGCCTGATAGAGGGCGAAGTCATAGGAGTACCCTTGTGTGGCGTATGTCTTTCTGAAAAAGGTTGTAATGTCTTTTATCTTCTCAAACTTCTGCCCGGACTCCAACATTTTTCTGACCTCATCCAGATTTAGAGTAAGTCTGTTGGCCATTGCATTTCCGGGAATGGAAATATTGATATGCCTGTCATCTACGCTTGTGACGGTAAATTCACTGCCGTTGATCGTCCTAAAAGTGTCAACGCCAAATTCAACGCCGGAGAAAAACTCCTCCATAGCTTCTTGCGCCGTGACTTCTTTTTCTACCACCTCTACCGATTTTTGCGAGTCTTCATAATTCTTTCTGGCGCGGGCAACAAATTTCTTGAAAATGCCATCTTGCAATTCAAAGCCCATTGTCCCATCGTCATTGATTTTCGGCCGCAGCCCTTCCACAAAATCAGAGTAGTCATAACTTGGATGGAATTGGACAAACTCCACCTGCTTTTTCTGCTCTTCAGAAAGGAGTGCGCAGTCGTCAAAGTACCCATTGCTGATAATATCCGCAGCAATTTTCTTGGCGAGATAGGACTTGCCGGTACCGGGTGCTCCTCTGAAAATAAGGTTTTTGGATTCAATCAATATGGAGGAAAAGGGGATTTGATATTCCTCGGGCGGCTGAACAGGTGGTTCTGTGTTTGAAGGCACAATCTCGTTTTTGTCCTTTTCGCGGTATATCAGGACAAATTGGTCTCCCGGATCGCCAAAACGCTTCAAGCATTCTTGAACGAAAATGAGTGTAGAAAAAGTGTTCCAGCTATAAATAACAAACATGCGGCCGTTATCATAGGTGTAATCCATGTGTTCAAAGGTGTTGCGATGCTTTTTGAATTCTTCTACACTTGTATAAATGCCGCAGATCAACTCCCGATTGCGGCCATACTTGCACACAGGAAAACATTCCTTTGCCTCAACAGACAGGTCGGCAAGTTGCCTTTCAAATATCTGGCAGGCAAGGCGCGGCAGGGTCAAGTTGGAATTTTTCCTTTCGCCCTTATTGTAGAACCTCTTGACTATATCTCCGTTTGCCTTTTTGAAATAGACATCCAGCGGTTTATAGTTTTCGCCAGAACTTAGATCGTCCATTGTAAAGCGTTCATCCGTAGACACCACGCTCTCAGCTGTGATCGTGAGCACATATTTTTTCTGCTTTGCCTCAATGGTAAAGCCTAGATGTGATAGATAATTTTTCGCTTCTATGGAATTAAAGTCCTCGGTGGAAATATCTACACCGCTTGCTTGCCCAGCAACGGCCACCACATATTTTGGAGGATACTTATTACCGTCCTCAGATATGAGCACATATTTTGTGCTCACATTCTGTTCGGGAACTCCGTTCTCGTCAATAAATTTCAGGGCATTGAGAATATCCTGCCTTTTCAGCTTTGGTATTGCCATGCTGCACCTCCGACATCTAAAATCTCTGTAGAGATCACGATAGAGCTTTTTGGGGGATATGCGAAGAAATTGGGGTGATTCGCAAAAATGCGATTGTATATTTGTAATAGAATAATTTGGTTTTTAAGTGTTTTGATGAGCAGTTCCAACTTTGAGGCTGGCATTTTTATATCGGATAGTTTTTCGTAGAATTCAGGACTGAAGATGTCCTCCTGCTCTCCTTCTGCAAGAACACTTTCTACCTTGTTATATCGAAGTGCCTCTTCCACCATTTTGGCCACATAGCGGTTCATGGTTTCGGCATCAACATCACTTGTTCCGCTCATTTTGCGTACAAATCCTGCTATTGCCATGAAGCATTGTGCCAAAGCCGACTCTTCCTCGCCAAGTTCTCCAGACGGCTGGCAGATATCAAATGCCATGCGCATTCTCTTTACGGTTTTCAAGAAATAGGTTTTGAAGGATACTGGCTTAATGGATTTCCCATTGTTGCTTATGCTCTGCAGTTCTTGTGTTGATACGAACACATACTCAGCTGCTTTTGAAAGGAGTCTGTACCGCTCTAAGGGGTCTCCATTGGGATTCAAGAACGGGCTTAAATCGAAAGTGACAAATAGGCCCTTCAGCACCGTCAATTCTTCACGGAATACGGTAGTTGCCTGCTCAACATCATCAGCCGTGGGAGCAATCGATGCGTTGCCACCGTATAACTTCATTGCCTCGCGCATATTGTTGCGAATGCCAATGTAATCTACGATCATGCCGTATTCTTTGCCGGGGTATTTCCTATTTACACGGCTAATCGTCTGAATCAGCAAATGCTTCTTTAGAGGCTTGTCGTTGTACATATATGTAAGTGTCGGAACATCAAAGCCGGTGATCCACATATCCACTACGATTGCAATATGGAAGTTGGATTTTTCATGCTTAAATGCTGCGTCAAGCGCATCGGAGCGTTTATCATTTTTAACGCCGCCGAGATAGTTATACATATCCGCATTATCATTGCTGCCAACGCTTGCGACCATAGCCATAAATGGCATGGGCTTTAATTCCCTTAGTTCCTCTTCCGTTGCAGCAACACCATCCGCAATTTTCTTTTCGACAAACCATTCGGGATAGCTGTCTTGGAATTTTTTGAGAAGCTCATAGGCAATGGACCTCGAGGAGCAGACGATCATCGCTTTCTGCACTCTATCAGGATCTTTTGCACAGGAAGAAATATAGTGGTCGTGGATATCTGCTGCCAGTCGTTTCAAGCGGGAAGGCTCACCGAGAATGACTTCCATGGAACTCATTGCCTTCTTACTGGATTCAATATCTTCTGCTGTTGACCCGTTATCAGCGCAGAATTTGTAGTAGTTTTCGATCTGTTTTACTTTTTCATTATCCAAAAGCACCTTTGCAATTCGGGGATGATACTTGATGGGCACAGTAAGTCCATCAGCTACCGCTTGATCCATTGTATAGCGGTCAATTTCGTCACCAAAAGTCTGGTAGGTTTCTGCAATGGGCGTGCCTGTAAAGCCAACAAAGGTAGCTTGCGGAAAAGCCTCCTTGAGCACCTTGGCGTACGGTTTGGAAACCATTGCTTTCATATTTTCATCCGAATCTTTGCTAAACTGAATCTTCTTTGCATGTTCAAGCTGAGTCCTATGCGCCTCGTCAGAGAAACAGATAATATTGGAGCGGTCATTTATCAGCCCGATTTTGTCATCTTCTCGATCACAGAACTTTTGAATGGTACAAATATAAAAACCACCGCTTTCTCTGGAACTTAATTCGCTGCGGAGTTCCTTTCGGCTGGGAACAACGCTAACTTCGCCGAGATTTAGAAACTCTTTACTCTTTGTAAACAGCTTCGCTCCTTGCTTTTGAAGCTCTTCGCGGTCAACGATCATAATAATGGTTGGGGAGCCGAGTTCAGGGCAGCGCAGGGAAAGCTGGCGAGCGAGAAAGGCCATTGTGTAGGTTTTCCCGCAGCCGGTAGCACCGAAATATGTACCGCCTTTTCCGCTTTTCGATTCTACGGATTTTACGATACTCTGCTTCAAAAGCCTTGTGGCAAAAAACTGCGGATAACGGCAGACGATCTCACACTCATCACTGTCATAAATGCTGTCTTGAAAGTAGATATAATCACGGAAAATTTCAAGAAATCTTTCGGGCGCATAAACACCCTTTACCATATTTTCAGTTTCCTCAAAAGGCAGCGTAGAGACGGCATCATCGTCATTCACTCTGCGCCATGCATAAAAATGTTCATAGGGAGTACGAACGGTGCCAAGCCGAGTTTTCACACCGTCCGAGATACAGGCAAGCGGGCAATAATGAAGCAGATGAGGAATATCACGCCAATAACGGATGTTGATTTGCTCCCACGCATCATAGATGGTGGCATTGGCGTCCGCCGGATTTTTAAGTTCCATTACACAGACAGGCAGCCCATTGACAAACAAAAGCACATCCGGCCTGCGGGTCTGCTTTTGGCCGTTATTGATATACTCTACGGAAAACTGATTAACACAACGGAAAATATTCTTCTTGGGATTTTCAAAGTCGATTAGGGGCACCATTCGAGGCAAGCCGCTTTGGGGCGTGAACTGAACGCCGTACACCATCCAGCCATAGACCTTGTGCAGAGTTGCAAAATCGCTTTCTGCACCGACAAGGCGAACGGAATCCATAATGCTATGGATCTCGTCTGGCAGCAGATCCGGGTTGGTGTCGGACAAGAAGCTTTCCAAATCGTCGGAATACAGCACATCCATTCGGCTCTGGCGGTTAATTTTGCTTCCCTGCAAATACTGCCAGCCTTCTTTTTCCAAGAAGGCAATAAAGGCATATTCATATTCAGATTCGCAAAAATGTCCGTTGTATTCCTTTAGTTTAGACATGATTTGTCCTCCAATGTTCCTATGTCCGTTAAGACAATTTTCTCTTTATCTCCTCAAGATTTTTAATAAACCAATCGTATTGCAACTGTTGTATTCTGTCACCAACATCGCCAGACCTATCTGCCTTAATGAATTCAAGCAGTTGTACTATGCTCTCCCTATCATTAGCCAAAAAGCTCTTTATATTGCCGATCCTGTACATTCCTACAAATACTCCGCGAATCTGCTGCTTTTGCTCTGCGGTACTGTTTCTAAACATTTCTGATAACCGTTTCATGTCAAATTGCGCAGCAAAAGATTCTTGTGTATGGAATTTTCCTTTATTAGTGATTGCATAGTCGTAGAAATCTTTGCTTTGTTCAGGTTGATAGTCAAAGTTTGGGATTATCTTATCCCCTTTCTTTAACGATCTTGCCATTTCTTTGCGCAACGATTCATATTCCTCTTTTTGCTTTGTGGTACAATCCGTACCTATAATCGTTCTAAATATTTGCTCAAGTTCAAGTTTGTTTCCTTGTCCCTCTAAATTAGCAACAAGGCGTCTTTTAATTGTATCAATATCGCAGCCAAGGATACCCTTGATTATAATCGCATAAACCGCAATGGTTCCGTACTGGTAGAACGATATGTCTTCAGGGACTTCCAATCGCCGTTCAATATTATTTATCGCATCTAATACATCACTATCCGTTCGAACATAATAAGTCTGCAATGTGATAATGTCGTTATCGTTATTTGAACGGTTTTTGTCGTACAAAACAAGCTCTGAATATGCTTGATAAGCACCTTCGATATCCTCAAACTCCTTGATTTGCCTCATTATATAGTCATAACAGAATTTGAACAGTGGAGCTTTTTCATGCCCGAGCACAGCAGAAAAATACTTTTCGTTTCCCCACGCGTGGGAGTTTCCATTTTTCTGCTTGAGTACAAAGGATAATATGCCGATGAATACAGCTTGAACAAAATTCTCATCAGAGAGATATTTTTCGTCAAGGCTGCTGAAAATATCGTTTGTCTTTTGGCAAGCAAAAATGAAAGAGCGAAGATTATAGCTCTGGCAATGCGACATGAATTCTAAAATATCTTTAATACTCTCGACGGTAGAGAACTTATTCAATGTTTCATTATCAAACATTTGGACAATTTCTCGAATCGCTGTTTGGTAATCCTCCTTGAACTCTATTGTATCGCTTATAGTTTTTTCTTTTAATCTCTGATAGTCTTCTGATAACCGACATTGAACGATTTCCCCCTTGTTTTCAAAGGGCACGTCAAAGGCTTCATGTAGTTTCTTTTCTTCCTCGATTTCCTCCTTTTTTCGACGCCCAATAACCTTGTTTCCCAATTCGTATTTAATAATCTCTTCCTCATTTGCGACAAGAAGAACCTTGACCCCATCTTGCTCAACAAGATTATTCACATATCCGAGTACCTCAAGGATATCAATGCCAGAACGCTCCAAATCTTCAAGGATAACCAGTTTCCCTGTTAAATTCACAGACGCATATAATCGTTTCAAAGATCTTTCGCTAACTGACAAATCAACCCCAAAAGCCCCGGCAATTCCTTTAATAATCGTTTCGCCTGCGAACGTTACGGTAGTTGAATTTTCCGATGCAGCGGTTAAGAATTTCATCCGCGTTCCGAGATATATGCTTTTGCTGATCTCGGCTGTATCCTTTAATCCATACAGCGACACAATAACGCATGAATGTCCCCCGTTTTCTTTTTTCTCAAGAAACGGTTTGAGTTCATTTTGTATATAATAACTTTTGCCTGTACCCCAAGGGCCGGTAAGCATAATGGTACTTTTGGTTTTATCCTCCGTCAGATAGTGTAGGATGTATTGGTTTAATTCTTGATAGGTCATTATGCAAACCCGCCTTTTTATTCCTCCAGCGAGCCTCGAATCAGTATCGGGCAAATGTTTTTGATCTGTGTCTTTAGCTGCTCATTGATTCTTTTGCGGGTGATATAAACCTCATAAAAAGTTACTACCGCTTCTTGTAACTTTTTATCTGGAATTGGGATTTGAATTTCATAAAATCTTTCAAGGTCAAGATTTGAACGAACGCTTGAATCGCTCATAAACCACCCGCGTCTATCACTCTCATTGCGAGAAAACCAAATCATAACATACTCAGGTATAACTGTTTCCTCCTTCACCTCAAAAACTGTATAGGCTGGTGAAATAATTATAGGCTGCTCAGTGTCGTGAAGAGCAATTCTGATGCACTCGTCTCTACCCGTCTGCATTCCCGAGAACGCAAGTTGGCCTTTTTGGACGACCTTATACTTTCTCAAGTCAACACCATTAATGTCCGCAACAGAGGGCATAAACTGCTTAGAGATATTTATCCCTTGAACATTCTTGATTACACCCTCGCTGTTTCTGTTGTCTACTTCGTCAAGGATATTTCCGACACGCATGCGAGACGCGGAATGCTTGATTTTGTCAACTTGAGAGTCAAGCGCAACCTTCAAATCCTCCAAGCCGCGCTCGTATGCCTGCTGGTTGGCAACCATGGCATTGTAGATATCGACATATTTCTGCTGTGTCGGCAGGTCGGGCAATTGGATTTCAATATCCTCCATATCCTCAAACCAAAAATACTCACGCGCTGATCCCCAAGAATTTGCTCGTGCATACCTGTCAAACTCAGCCCTATTAAAATAAAGAAATAAGTATTCTGAAGTAATTATATCTTTTGCAGAATCGCATATCTTAAATACTACATACCAAGTTGAAACGATAAATATTTTATCTGTATCGTTATATGTAAGTGCTATTTTATTACCTCTACGAGATGTATCTGCAACATATGCAAATGATCCCGGAGGAAATAATTTGTAATTGCGAAGGTTTACACCATTAAGATCTGCTTTTGTTGGAAACATGCTTTTATCTGTACCAACTCCCATTACATCGCTTTCGCCATAGAGCCCGTCCGTATTTCGTAAATCCGAATGCTCTATCAAGCCTTTTAGGCAACGCTTATTCAATCCCATAGCCGATCCCCCTGAACGCATCCTCCAGCATTTTCTGGGACTGCTTTTCCTGCGCCAGCACCTCACGCATTTCCTGTTGGATTCGTGCCATTTCCGCAGGAAAGTCGATCTCCAGATCGTGGTCGATAAACTCGATATACTTGCTGGGGATAAGGCTCCAGCCCTGATTTTCGATCTCATCCATCCCCACGCTGCGGTAAAGCTCCGGCACGGCGTAATCCGCACCATTCGTTCCTTCATTCTGCCATGTGTGATAAATGTCGGCGGCCCGCCGAATCTGCACTTCATCCAAAAGCACTTTCTTTTTGTTTTCGCCTTTAACTGGATTTTCCGTCCATGTACGCAGGTCCATAAACAGAATTTCGTGCTGGCGATCGCGCAGAGTCCTGTTGTGATATTTCCCGCCCTTTTTGTTTTGGTTTAGGATCCAAAGTGTGACGCTAATATCCGTGGTAATGAAAAGCTCACGAGGAAGAATGATAATGGCCTCCACCTTGTCTTTCTGAATTAGTTTTTTACGAATTTCGAGGGTGTCGCTATCACCCAATGCGCCATTTGCCAGTAAGAATCCGGCCACGCCGTCAGCGGCTTTCAAATGGGAAAGTATGTGCAGGATCCAGGCGTAGTTAGCGTTGCTCTCCGGCGGTGTGGCGTAGTCCGCCCAGCGGGGATCGTTTTTGAGATTTTCGTCGTACCAGCCCTTCAAGTTAAAGGGCGGATTCGCCATGATGTAATTAAAATATAGGCCTTTATGCAAATCGTGCGTAAAAGAGGAATCGGCTTCGCCGCCAAGATGATGGCTAATGCCGCGCAGGGCAAGGTTCATCTTGGCAAGGCGATAGGTTGCAGGTTCCTTTTCCTGACCGTAAATATTGATTCGACTAATATCACCAACCTTGGCTTTAACAAGATCGGCGCTTTGAATGAACATGCCGCCGGAGCCGCAGCAGGGGTCATATAAGGTGCCATCAAACGGTTCAATCATAGCTGCGATCAGCTGAACAGCATCGTGAGGCGTGTAAAACTCGCCTTCTTCCTTTGTGGCATTGACAGCAAACTCCTTGAGAAAATATTCGTATACACGGCCAATGAGGTCTTTTTCCTTGCCGAATGCCTTGTGGCTGATCTTGTTGACCTCATCAACGACTTTCTTGATGTCATTCGGCGCAAGGTTGCGAGCAGTAAATGTTCCCTCCACAAAACAGCCGCGAAGCTGCTTGCTGCTGGCGGCAATGCTGTGTAGCGCCGTATCAAGCGCAACATTGAGCTGAGGCGCGGGCGTGTTGATAATAGTAGACCAACGCGCTTCCAGCGGCAAATTATATGTGCCATCTGTAAAAGTGGCATCATCAAAGAACGCCGCAAAGATTTCGGGATCATCCGGGTCAAGCCCCTGTGCAATCAAATCTTTACGGAGTTTAGCTGTTCCATCCTCAAACTTTTCACCTATAAAGCGAAGAAAGACGAGAGCCAGCATCATATCACGCTTTTCAAAGAAGGAACCGGCATTCCGAGCTGCCCGCAAAATATCGCGGCACTTAAAAAGGATGCTGTCCAGGTTGATCGTTTCTTCTGCTTTTTTCTTTGCCATAGTGTCCTCCAATCAAAGGTAACATACCCATTTCACCCCATTTTGGTGATTGAAGCTGGGTTAATATCCACCTTTTTCCTTCATATCCTTATCAGCGAGCAGTTTCCGGAACTTTTTATAACTCACAGACATTCCTTCCCCGTATCGAAAAAAGCTCTGCCAAATGGCAGAGCTTTTGGTCTATTGCAGCCATACTGCCAAGGCCCAATCCAATGGATAGTATCATTATTAAAGATAGCATATTCGGCAGAAAAAAGCAAGAAAATGATAGATTCGTCGAATTCCTGTCAAATTCCAACTCTATTCAGCTACATTGAGAAAATCAACACTGAAAAATACAGGCACCACCTCAAAGGAACAGAGGTAGTGCCTGATTTTAATGCCTATTAATTATGCGTTGAAAAGGTACTCTTCAAGAGCCTTTGCCAAGTGGAGCGGTAAAGGGAGAACCGTCGACTGATTATACTGAATTGAAATGTTGCGCAGTGCGTTTGCATAGAAAATCCAGCTTGCTGCGTCATCTCCCGGCTGAAGCTGCAGTGGATACAGCTCAATCATATCCTTTTCCGCAAATGAATGCAGGGGGTAATTGATCTTAGATTCTCTAAAGCTCCATGTATAGCGATTATCATTCGGCTTCATATGAATGCCCCAATACACATCTTCGTATTTAAAAATACCCGATGTGGAAGAATGCTGTAAATTATCGTCAGTAGCTTTTACGCTCAACTCCGTGAAATAATCCGGAACTTCTTGGTTGCTCCTGATTCGGATTATCCGCACGCCCGAATCTGCTAATGAGAGTAAATATGGGCTTTGCGGCGTTCCAACATTGATCTGAGATGGACAATACTCACCTATCATGGCATATCCGCCAATCTCCTTGTCGGAGATACCGCCCCATACCGCTCGTGTATTTCCATCGGATTGGACAAAGACCAGCACGCCGTTTTCCAGCGTATCGTACCGATTTTTCAGCTCGATGAGCTTTTGTTTTGCAGGAGTGCGGCTTGCATCAACACAGCGCTGTTCCAAATCACTTTTCCAGAAAAGCTGTGCCATTTCGATGCAAGCCTCTCGATAAGAAACGGTCCGATTTGAAAACGCATCACAATGCACTCGAGTCTTTCCTTCCGTTAAATCAACCGTAATGTAAAGCGGAAGAAAACGAGCTTTATTTGAGATTCCTTGAACTTGCGTACATAAATGCATGCCCATACAGGGCGTATACGCCAAATCAGGTTGTTTATGTTTAGGATCCAGCAGGGTCACCACACCTAACTGCCGATAGAGGTCGTACACAGCATTTTCAATTTTATTCTGATTGGCATCTTCGCCGGGGGTAACAAACTGCACAACTCGGCCGGTTCGGGCGAATGCATTGCGAAGGACAGATTTTGGGTCGCCAACACCATAGTTCTCTTGCCCGGGCAAAACGAAAATACAAGCCGTTACCCCATCGGTATCGCCTAATAGCAAGGCGATTTCACCGCATCGTGTAATCTGCGTTTGCAGCTTATCGTCCGGCATGCTATCTGCAAGACTGCCGACTTCTTTACACACATACTGCACTTTCAGGCCAGATATATCCTTTTCATCGCCAAAATCCTGTTCAATTTTGGTCTGAATCTGTTTCAGCAGTCTTTGCTGTGAATCATCATTCCACAGGCCATACAGCTCGAATGTGATTTGGTCTGTCTCCACGCATCGTCTGACCCAGTTCCGGAAATCTTCAGAATTCTCATATTCCTGCGGAGAGTTATATTTTTTGAGTTTCTGCCCTCGCAGCACGACCCGTTTCGCTTCGGGCTGCTCACAAATCATATCACCGAGCAGAGCAGACACTGACTGGTACAGTGACGCCTTGTCAACAACGGACACACCTGTTCCGATTTTGGAAGCTGCAAAGCCGGCCATGCCGTTTTTGTAGGGGAGAAGAATTTTTTTCGCGTATGCTGCAGGATTTCTTACAACAGCTTCCACCGATGGTAATTGCTCATATCCCCAAATATTGTAGCACTCCTTGTCCTGCTCTTTCCATACGGGCTGTCTGGCCGTGTAACCATAGATAATGGGAACTTGGCAATATTTATCCTCGGAAATCTTAATATAGGAATTAATGGCATTCGTTAAAAACGGGGTTCGCTCTTTATTGTAGTTATCGGGGATCCAGCGGCGAATGCTCATCTGGCACAGCA